>Ga0196963_10001138_pt1 | contig 19425 bp, 18 predicted proteins | sample S1_5metaG_FD_148600 | JGI IMG/M metagenome (GOLD analysis project Ga0196963, IMG submission 148600) | Soil microbial communities from Anza Borrego desert, Southern California, United States - S1_5 | ecosystem: Environmental > Terrestrial > Soil > Desert | place: USA: California | collected... | reverse complement strand
CCCAGTCGCGGCTGCTGCCCATGCCGTAGTCCTTGCCCGCCAGGACCACCAGTGGCGTGCCCTCGGCCTTGTAGTGCGTGGAGGCGTTGTAGATGAAGTCGATGGTGCCATTGCCGGCCTTGGAGAGGTCCTTGGTCCAGCCGCCCTCCTTGACCTTGCCGGTCGCGGGGTCCACCGCGAGCTTGTTCTTGACGCGGACGTTGGCGAAGGTGCCGCGGGTCATGACGCGGTCGTTGCCGCGGCGCGAGCCGTAGCTGTTGAACATGCTCTTGGGCACGCCCAGGCCCTTGAGGTACTCGCCCGCGGGGCTCTTCTCGGCGATATCGCCGGCGGGGGAGATGTGGTCGGTGGTCACCGAGTCGGCGACGTACACCAGGCACTTGGCGCCGCGGATGGGCTTGATGGGCGCGGGCTGCTCGCCCATGCCCACGAAGTACGGCGGGTTCTGGATGTACGTGCTCTTGTCGTTCCAGCTGTAGAGGTCCGACTGCGATACTGGCACCGCGTTCCACGTCGGGTTGCCGGTGAACACGTTGGCGTACTGCGTTTTGAACTGCTCGGGCGTCACGGCCTGCGCCTTGACCGCCTGCACCTCGGCGTGCGTGGGCCAGATGTGCTTGAGGAACACCGGCTTGCCGTCCGGCGTGGTCGCGAGGGGCTCGGTCGCGAGGTCGATCATCACCGTGCCGGCGATGGCGTAGGCGACGACGAGCGGAGGGCTGGCGAGGTAGTTGGCCTTCACGCTCTGGTGCACTCGCCCCTCGAAGTTGCGGTTGCCGCTGAGCACGCTGGCGGCGACGAGGTCGCCCTCCTTGATCGCGGCCTCGATCTCGTCGGGCAGCGGGCCGGAGTTTCCGATGCACGTTGTGCAGCCGTAGCCGACCGTGTTGAATCCCAGCGCGTCGAGGTCCTCGGTCAGGCCCGCCTTGTTGTAGTACTCGGTCACGACCTTGGAGCCCGGGGCCAGGCTGGTCTTGACCCAGCTGCGGCTCTTGAGGCCCAGGGCACGGGCCTTGCGGGCCACCAGACCCGCGGCGATCATCACGTCGGGGTTGCTGGTGTTGGTGCAGCTTGTGATGGCCGCGATCACGACGGCGCCGTGCGTGAGCTTCTTCGAGTTGCCGCTGCGGCAGGTGACCGTGCCCGAGGCGTTGAAGATCTTCTCGGCGGGCAGGCCAAAGGCGGTGTTGCCCAGCGGGGCGCCCAGGCTCTTGAGGAACTCGCCCTTAACGTCCTTGAGCAGCACGCGGTCCTGCGGGCGCTTGGGGCCCGCGAGCGACGGCTGCACGGTGGAGAGGTCCAGCTCGATGAGGTCGGTGAACTCGGGCTCGGCGATGCCGGGCTGCCACCACATGCCGTTGGCCTTGCAGTACTTCTCGACGAGCTCCACCGTCGCGTCGTCGCGCCCGGTGAAGCGGAGGAAGTCGAGCGTGACCTGATCGATGGGGAAGAAGCCGATGGTCGCGCCGTACTCGGGCGCCATGTTGGCGATGGTCGCGCGGTCGGGCACGGAGAGGGCCGCGAGGCCCTCGCCGCAGAACTCGACGAACTTATCGACCACGCCCCGCTTGCGGAGGATTTGCGTCACCGTGAGCACGAGGTCGGTCGCGGTGGACCCCTCGGGCAGCTTGCCCTTGAGGCGGAAGCCGATCACGTCGGGCGTCAGCATGTAGATCGGCTGGCCGAGCATCACGGCCTCGGCCTCGATGCCGCCCACGCCCCAGCCCACCACGCCCAAGCCGTTGACCATCGTTGTGTGGCTGTCGGTGCCCACGCACGAGTCGGGGTAGGCGACCATCTCGCCGTCGATCTGCCTGGACCACACGGCCTTGGCGAGGTACTCGAGGTTCACCTGGTGAACGATGCCGGTCGCCGGCGGCACCACGCGGAAGTTGCTCAGGCTCTGCTGCCCCCACTTGAGGAACTCGTACCGCTCGCCGTTGCGCTCGAACTCCTTCTCGGCGTTGATGGTGAGGGCCTGCTTGGTGCCGAACGCGTCCACCTGCACGCTGTGGTCGATCACGAGGTCGCAGGGCACGAGCGGGTTGATGGCGGAGGGGTCGCCGCCGAGGTTCTTCATCGCGTCTCGCATGGCCGCGAGGTCAACGACGCACGGCACGCCGGTGAAGTCCTGGAGCACCACGCGACCGGGCATGAAGGGCAGCTCCTCCTTGACGGGCGCCTTGGCGTTCCAGTTGGCGAGGCCCGAGACGTCGTCGGCCGTGACCACGAACCCGTCCAGGTTCCGCAGCATCGCCTCCAGCAGCACCTTGATCGAGAAGGGCAGCTTGTCCACGTGCCCCACGTTCTGCTTCTTGAGGGCGTTGAGGTCGTAGTACGTGAACGTCCCGGCCTTGGTGGTCAGGGTGGCGCGGCTATTGAACGGGTCAGGGCGAGGCATGCTGGTGCTCCGTGTATGGCGGGACGGGAGGTCCCGATGGAGCAACTATCGCCCTCCGGAGTGCATGAATCCAATCAATCGGACTCGCTGGATTGATAACCGTTAGTTTTGGAAGGCATCACCGCGGAGTTTGCGGAGAGGAGCGGAGTTTCGCGGAGTTCAAGTCAGGTGCTCGATCCAACTCCGCGCACCTCCGCTCCCTCCGCGTCCCTCCGTGGTGGTCTCGGCGCTCACGCCACCCGCACGCCCGCGTAGCACTCGCTCTTGACCTGATCGAAGCTGAGCACCGCGTAGCCGGTCTTGCCTTCGTAGTCGGTGCCCGCCACGCCCCAGGGGTTGCGCACCTGGTAGTAGGACTTGCCCGCGTCCATGTACGCCCCGACCACGGTGTACGCGTGCCCGCCAACCAGCAGCGTGGAGGTCGTCTCGGTCGCGATCGTTACCGTTTGCCCGGCGCCCAGGCTGCTCGACACCATCGAGTAGAACGCCGATTCGGTGGTGTACACGCTGAAGCTGGTCGCCTTGAACCCAAGGGCCCGGAACGACTCCTCCATCCATCCCGAGCTCGTCGAGGCGTACGTGTTCGCGCCGGTGCGGGCGTAGGCCCACGCCTTCTCCAGCACCGCGCCCCACACCGCCCCACTCGCGCCCGGGTGGGCGTACATGTACCCGCTCCATGGCCCCTTAGGCATCTCGCTGTTCACGCGGATGAACTGCGGCACGCCGTTCTTGTACATCTGCACGACGTACGTGCCGTCGCCCATGTCCACCGCCGTCTCCATCAGCCCCGCCGGGTTCTCCAGCGCCAGCCCTGCGAGCGGCGCCAGGAAGTAGCAGTCGCCCACCGCGCCCTGGTTGATGTCGTCGGGCGTCGGCGCCGCACCCCAGAGCGACGCCGACACCTTGAACACCGCATCGGAATCCGCCGGGTTCGCCAGCGACGCCCCCACGGCCTTGCTCACCCCGCCCGCGAAGCTCGAGACCCAGTGGACGTTGCCGCTGCCGGCGAAAGTGTCCGTGGAGTCCAGCCACACGCTGACGTTGTTGCCGCTGCTGCTGACCTTGGTGGCCGCGCCGCTCAGGGCTGTGATGGTGGTGCGAACGGTGACTGACGAGGCCACGGAGATGGTGTCCGTGCCGCCGCGGTCATAGATGAAGAGGCTCTTGGGCATGGTCAGCGTGGTGGTCACGCCGCCGATGGTGACCGCCAGGGCCCCGCCACTCTGGGCCACGCTGATGGTGTCCGACGCTGGACTGGTGATGACCAGTTCAGTGCCGTACCGCCATGCGATCGTCGCCGTGCTCACGGGGGCCGCGTTCTTCGCGACCACCTTCGGCGAGTCCGCTGACACCTTCGTCTGGTACACCGCCCGCACGCGGTAGGTGAACGTGGAGCCGGCGCTGATGGACTCGCTGAAACTCTTGGCCGCGCCCGCGGCCACGTTCTTCACGAGCGCGAAGTTCACGCCGTCCTTCGAGCGGTACACCTGGTAACTGACGGTCTTTGGGTTGGTGTCGCTCCACGTGACGGTGGCCGTGCTGCCCGAGACCGACGCGCTGGCAACCGGGGTCGAGAGGGCTGCCTTCACCGTCATCGCCTTGGACGCAATCGATGAAGCGGGCCCCTTCACGAACACGCGGTAGAAGTACCCCGCGCCGGGCGACACGGTCGTATCCGTGTACCCCACGGCCGCCTTGCTCACCGCGAAGCTGGTCCACGTCACGCCGTCGCTGGACCGCTGCACCATCACCGCCGTCGCGGTGGCATCAACCCCCGACCACTTGAGCACCACGCTCGAGGCCGTGCCCGTGATCGACGTGACCACCGGCATCAGCAAGCCCACGCTCGGGCGCGCCCCGTGCATCCCCCCCTGCAACGCCAGGATCCCCAACCCCCAGCTCCGCGCCGGCGCGACCTCCACCGGCCGGGCGAGGCGCGGCTGGTCGGCCAGATCACCAAGACCCAGGGCATCCCCCGACATCAGGGCCCTTCCCTCGAGCTGCTCGAAGGGGTGACCCGAGGTGCCGTTCAGCAGACGTTCCACGCTCATCAGGGCCTTGTCCAGCACGCGAAGTTCCTCCCGCATGGGGAACGTGCGATTCCGTGCCGGTGCAGGCCGCTGATCAGGGCCCATGAACCTGTGGGGCGGGCCCTTCAATCAGTACAGTCCTTCTTCTCCAACCACCCCCTGTTCTGGGACTTAGGTTGGCCTGGCCCGATGCCTCGGCTCGAGGACTTCGGACAGCCCCCTTGCCGCCCGCCCCTGACCGGCCAATACTTTGGGCCCTGCCCAGACCGGGCCGGGTTCTCTTTTGAGGTGTGGTATGCCCAACGTTTGCGCCCTGACTGGTAAGAAGACCTCCCGCGGCATGAAGCGCGCCTGGCGCGGCCAGGCCGTGTCCAAGGGCGGCTTCGGCCTCAAGCCCACGGGCATCACCCGCCGCACGTTCAAGCCGAACCTGCAGACCCTGACCGCGCTGATCGACGGCGTCCCCCAGCGCGTGAAGGTCTCCACCAAGGCCATCCGCACGGGCCTGGTGGTGAAGCCCCTCAAGCGCAAGTACGGCTACACCCGCCAGCAGAAGGCCGCGGCCGGGCACTGAGCCCGAAGCACAGCTGAACTGACGAAGGGCGGTCCAAGAGGCCGCCCTTTTTCATTGCTCTCCCGGACCTTGCATATCCACGCGGTTCATCGATCAAACGAAGCCCGATTCTGATCGATAGAGCGGCTCTCTATCGATCACCCGCCTGCGCCCTCCTTGGGCACGATCGCGATCTTGCCGTCGCGCTCGAGGACCGCGTACTTCACCTGGTCCATCCGCTGGAGGCCGTGCGTCTGACGGGCGGCCTCGAGGATGTCCTCCTCGTCCACGCGTTCCTTGTCGCCCCGCTCCTTGAGGAAGCGCCCGTTGTCCACGAGGATCACCGGCACGCCGTCGAGGACGCGCTCGGCCTTCTGGCTTTTCTGCTTGAGCAGCGACATACCCAGGTTGAGCACCACGAACGTGAGGATCAGCAGGAAGGCGTGGGTCATCGAGTGGTCGTCGTCCACCATTGCCTGCTGGGTCGTTTCGCTGATCACCAGCAGCAGCAGCAGGTCGAAGGGGGTCGCTTCCCCGAGCGTCCGCTTGCCCGACAGGCGGAAAACCAGCATCAGGAACACGTATATCGCGACCACACGGATGACGGCGTCCATCGCGGCCTCCTAGGGAAGGGCGAACTGCTCGAAACGGAGGCGGCGCGGCACGTCGCCGGCACCCTCGACGCTCACGCTGCCATCGATGGTGCCCAGCTTCTCGACCTTCGCTCGCACGCTGACCTCGACCGGGCCACGCTCCCGGGCGGGCTTGAAGACGAGGACGAGCTGCCCATCGCCCGAGCGCTGCTCGTCGGGTTCGGGCACCACGGTGTCGAGCTCAAAGTGCTCGAAGTAGCCGTCGCCGAAGGTTACGGTGACCTCCTCGCCCTGAACCTCATCGATCCGCAGCTTCAGCTGCGTCTGCGCCTGGTACCGCACGATCCGCTGGTACTCCATCCGCAGGCCCGCCGGGTCGCTCTCGACCACCCTCTTGCTCAGGGGGCCGTTGCCGAACAACCCGAGGAGGGCCGCGACGAGGATCAGCGCCATCACCGCCCAGGCGGTGCGCTGGATCACCCACTCCCGCCGCTCCTGGGAGAAGTGCTCCTCCCCCGCATGTTCGATGTCGGCGGCCATCGGTCCACCTCCGCCCAAGCTGGTGGCCGGCCCCTAACAGGCGGGATAAACCCGCATGCAAAGCCGAAAACCCGGGTGGCCCGCCCGTTTGCCGCCCGTAAACTTCATCTGCCATGAAGAAGTGCGATCATTGCGACAACGAGGCGACGGTCCACGAGATGACCGTCCGCAACGGCGTCAAGATCGAGAAGCACCTCTGCGAAGGCTGCGCCGCCCAGCAGGGCATTGCGGTGCAGCCCGCCACCCCCATTAACGAGCTCATCAAGCACTACGTCCTCTCCCACGGCCTCACGCAGATCCCCGCGACCTCCGCCGCTCAGGGGCGCGCCCACGTCTGCCCCACCTGCAAGACCACCTTCAATGAGTTCCGCCAGCATGGGCTGCTGGGCTGCCCCGACTGCTACCGCGTGTTCGAGGCCCAGCTCGGTCCGCTGCTGGAGCGGGCCCACGACGGGGGCATCAAGCACGCGGGCAAGCTGCCCAAGCGGATGCTGGGCGGGGCCGCGGGGCCGGCGCCTGCCGCTCCGAAGCCCGCGCCGCGACCGGTTGTTGACCTCGACGACCGCGCCGCACGCCTGCGGAAGATCCGCCGGCAGCTGGAGCTCGCCGTGGCCGCGGAGAAGTACGAAGAGGCGGCCAAGCTGCGCGATGAGCTCAAGAAGATGAGCGATGCGGGCCCCAACCAGCCACCCAAGCCCGCCTGAGAAACACACGCGACCATGACCTCCGGCCCCTTCGATCCCAAGAAGCCGCTGCCCGCCTTTGAAGCGACCACCGAATGGCTGCGCGGCGAGGGCGACTGCTTCGACGTCGTCCTCTCTTCCCGCGTGCGCCTGGCCCGCAACATCGCCGGCGCCCCCTTCGCCGCCAAGGCCAGCCGCAAGGACCGCCTCGCCACCCTCGAAGCCTGCCGCAACCAGATCCTGCGGGCGAACATTGCCGAGCGGATGATCTGGGTCGACCTGCACGAGGCCCCGGTGCTGGACCGCTCAATGCTCGTCGAGCGGCACCTGATCAGCAAGCAGCACAGCAAGGGCAAGGCCGGCACCGGCACGCCCGGCGAGGACCCGCGGGCGGTGGCGATCTCCATCCCCGAAGAGCGCCTCTCGATCATGGTGAACGAAGAGGACCACCTGCGCATCCAGGGGATCCGCAGCGGGCTGGCCCTCTCGGCCGCGTGGCGCGACGTCGATCAGGTGGACGACAAGCTGGAGGCGGGGCTCGATTACGCCTTCTCGCCGCGCTTCGGCTATCTCACGGCCTGCCCGACCAACGTGGGCACGGGCCTGCGGATGAGCGTGATGCTGCACCTGCCCGGGCTGCGGCTGACCGGCGACATTGACAAGGTGAAGCGTGCCGCCGACGGCATGAACCTCGCCGTGCGAGGCTTCTACGGCGAGGGCTCCGACGCCGTGGGCGATCTGTACCAGCTCTCGAATCAGACGACGCTGGGGCGCACCGAGGCGACCATACTGCACGACCTGGAGAGCCAGATCATCCCGCGGGTGGTGGAGTACGAGCGCGAGTCCCGTCGCGACCTGGTCAGCAAGCGCCGCACGGTGCTGGAGGACCAGGTGTGGCGGGCGTGGGGCCTGCTCACCAGCGCCCGCCTGCTGACCACGGAGGAGGCGATGCAGGCCCTGAGCCTTGCACGCCTCGGCTCATTGCTGGGCATCCTGCCGCAGGCGGAGCAGAAGCTAATCAACCAGTTGATGCTGCTCGTGCAGCCCGCGCACCTGCAGCGGGTCGTGGGCAAGGAGCTCGACCAGGAGCAGCGGCGGCTGGCAAGAGCGATGCTGGTCCGTGGGCGGCTTGACCCGCGCACGGTCTGAGTTTCAGCCAACTTTGAGTCCAGACCCTCGCTTGCGCGTCGGGCTCGTCACCGCGTCGCCGACATCGCCGCCTCAGCCAGGTCGTGCTGGATCCGCACGCGCTCGAACTCCTGGATCTTCCGCCACGCCGGGTCGGTGTCGATCAGCAGGGCCCGGTTCACCCGCTGCAGGCCCGCCTCCTCGCTGCGGAGCAGCAGCTTCGCGGCCCCGATCGAGCCGCGGAGGCACTCAAGGTTGTTGGGGTTGCGCTCCAGGGCGAGGTTGAAGTAGCGGTGGGCCTCGTCGGCGAAGCCGCGCTCGTGGTAGAGCACGCCCAGGTTTTGATAGGGCCGCTCGTCGACAGGCAGCAGGTCGGCGGCGCGCTTGAACGCGTCGATCGCGTTGAGGTAGTCAAGGTCGTTGCCGCGGGCCTGGAGGGCGAGCCCCAGGTTGTTGTACACGCTGCCCAGGTCCGGCCGGAGCGTGAGGGCCTCGCGGAAAAGGTCAATCGCGCGGTCGTAGTTGCGGCGGTTGAACTCCTCCTGCCCGCGCGCGGCGATCGCCATCGCGGCACGCAGGTCGGCCTCGCTCGGAGCCGTCACCACAGGGGCGCGGTTCGAGGCGCACCCGGCTGAAAGGCCAAGCACCGACAGACCGACCCCGCACGCGAGCAGGATGCTCTTGCTCATCTTCATGCCTCTAGGCCCCTTCCCACTTCTCCCACCGGGAGAAGATCACCCGCACCCGCCACTTGTTGGCTTCGGGCGTGATGCTGACGCTGCTGATCTCCAGCCCCGGCACCGCCGCCACCGCCCGCTGCATCCACGACAGCAGCGCGCCCATCGACGGGTCGCTGATGGTGTACTCAAAGTTCCGCTTGCGCGAGCCCAGCGACTGCTGCACGTTCTCCGGCGTCTCACGCGGCAGCCGCACGGCCTCGGTCAGCCCCGCCTCCATGCCCGCTTGCTCGATCCGCGTCCGCAGGAAGCTCACGCTGGCGTTGGCCTGGGGGGCCGAGGCGGCCGCGGCCTTGAGCGCCCGCAGCCTCGCGGCGTACGCGACCGTCTCCTGCGCCTGCTCGCGGGCATCCCTCAGCTCGCCAGCCGCCTCGCGCTGCGCGAGGAAGCCCATGGTCAGATAGATGATCGCGCCCACCAGCAGCACCGACGCCAGCAACAGCAGCCCCTTGGGCTGGTTGCGGCGGGCGGTGCGGGCCGCGGCCGCGGCCTGCTCGATGCGGGCGTCCTCGATGGGAGCCAGGTGCGCGGGCATGGACCGGCTCATCGCGGAGCCTCCTGCGGCTTGAGCCTGGGGTCCCACCGCGCGGTGTACTCGCCGCGCACACGCACGGCCTCGCCCTCGGTGCGGCTCTGCGGGTTGAATGTCCAGTCGACGAGGTTGGACCCCGACACGCGTTTGAAGGCCTCGAAGAGCGCCTCGGCCTCGCTGGTGGTGTTCGTCAGCACTCGAATGCGCGCCCCCCGCGAGTCGATCTCGATGCCCTGCCCCTGCGTGTCCAGCGCGAGGCCGCTGTTGCCGATCACCAGCGACAGCGTCTCCAGCTCCTGGAGCACCGGCAGCGGGTTGTCGTTGCGGCGGGGCCCGGATGCCGCCTTCTCGAGCCTTGTCACTTCGTTGCGAAGCTGGTTGTACAGGGAGCCCTCAGGCCCGACGCCCGTCTTCGCGCCGGGCATGACCTCCGCGATGGCCTCGCCCTGCTGATCGCGCCACGTGAGGGCCGCCTCGCGGGCCTCCGCCGCGTTCTGCTGGAGCTGCCATCCGAAGAGCCCCAAGGCCACCGCGCCCACGGCCACCGCCGCGGACCACCACATGAACAGCCGCCGGTGCGACCGCCCCGGGCGGCTGCTGAGCTCCACCAGCGCCAGCTGCGGGTCGTCGTCGGCCGCCTTGGGCGTGTTCTCGATGATGCTCGCGGCCCGTGCCAGCGTGTCGCCGATCGGGTCCGGCCGCACCACCACGTCCACCGTCGCGCCGTTCCACGCCTGGCCCAGCGCCCGCCCGAAGGGACCCGCCTGCGCCTGATCCGGCGTGATGCACACGATCCGCGTCGGCACCTGCCCCACCTGCGCCGCCCACGAGAGCCACTCGACCGTGAGACGCGACACGTCCTCGGCCCCGTACGCGATGGTCATCGGGGCCGCCGCGTCGGAATCCGACTCGGTGATCGCATTGGTCTCTACCGCGGCACGCCGCAGCCGCATGGAGCCGGCCACGAGCAACCGCCCCGCCTGGGACCACGTCCACAGAAGCCGCGCATTCTCCGGGTCCACCATCACCACGCCCGAGACGGGCGCGTCCGTCGGCGCCTCGTGATCGCCGGTCGCGGGCGTCCCGGCCCGAGGCGAACCAGGGTCCCAGGTGTGCGCCATCACGTGCCACAGCGTGGCCGCGGCCTCGACGCTGATGTTCACGCGGTCCAGCGCGTCCATCAGCAGCCGGCCCGGAACATCGCTGATCGCGAGCACCGGCATCCGCCGTGTCTCGGCCTTGGTGGCGCCGTTCACGTGGTCCAGCGGCTGGATCGAGGAGGCGTAGGGATCACCCGCGTAAAACTCAATCGGCGACGAACCGGCCCGCGCGGGCGCATCGTCTGCAGCGAGAGACCCACCGCGGGCGATGGCCGCGACCATTGCCGGGCTGCCCGACGGGGCCGAGAGCCACGAGCACACGCCGCCCTCGACATCCAGGCACAGCAGCGCGAGCGAGTTGGTGGAGCGCAGGTTCGCGAGGCGCGAGCGGACCCACTGGGCCGCGTGGTCCGCGTCGACAACGCCCTGGCCGGTGGGCCATGCCTCATCGGAGGCGTGCCCGACAAGCCGCAGCGAGCGGATCGAGGAGCCGAGGGAGGTTCTGGAGAGATAGCAGACGCGGACGGTCACTGCGCTTACTTCTCCTTCCCTTCCTGCATCTTGCGGTACCGCTCCATCTCCGGCGTCGTTCCCTTCTTCTCCTCCCAGGTCTTGGAGGCGATCTCGTTGAGCTCATCCTCGCTCGCGAACTTGGTCGTGGCCCGCAGCTCTTCACGCACCATCATGAACTCGCGCTCTTCGCCCTGGGGCACGTAGTCGGGGATGTTGCCCTTCACCCGCAGCGCCTCGTCCACGGGCTGCGGCGTGGGCTGGTAAGCCTGGAGCGTGCCGGGCATCGGAGCCCTCGCCGTGTTCACGCCCGGCGTCGCGGGTCGCGGCGCCCCCGCGCGGGTCACCACATCGCTTGAGCGACTCGCGAGGGTGATCACCTTCGACGCCGCGCCGCCCACCCGCACCTCGGTGTCGGTGATCTGCTCCACTTTGCCGCCGGCGAGGTCGTCGTTGACGCTCACAAAGCGCTGCCTGCCGTTGTCGGAGATCAGGGCCACCTTGTTGGCGCCCACCCCCACCGCGCCCAGGTACTTCATCTCGTTCACCGGCGCGGGCGGCGGCGGTTGGGCTGCGCCGGGCGCATTGTTCGTAGCGACCACGACCGGCTTGGGATGGTTCGACACGGCACCGAGCCGATCACCCACAGCCGCAAAGTCGATGTTGTTGTTGATGGGCGCGGGCGTGTTCTTGCCGTTGCCCAGGTCCACCGTGGGGAGCACCAGCGGCCCGGCCCGCTCGGGGTCGCTGGCGAAGCGCGAGGACATGGCGACCGCCGCGCCAGCCGCGACGACGAGCAGCGCGAGGGCGCCCTGGGCCGCCCTGGTGAGGGTGGTTGCCTTCTGCTTGCTGAGTGCGCTCATGCTCATGGCCATGGTTCCTGCGGGGCCGCTCCCGTTCAGCCCCCAAACGATACTACGGTTGCTCGCTCAGGTTCTCCCAAGAGATCATGGATGAAGACCGCTGCAGGTCGGCCGAGCGGTTCCGCCCCGCTGCCGCGGCGCCGGTCGACACCAGCGCCAGCCCTCCATATCGGATCGTCCCCCGGGGCGGGGGCCACACGCCCTCGGGCGACTTTGCCTGGGCGATGACCTGCCACAGCACGGGCTCGGTCGCCAGCAGCGCCGTCAGCTTGGGGATGTTCGCCCCGGGCGTGTCCGCATCACGGAAGATCGCCTCGAGCTTGGCCCGGTCGATCACCTCCGCCGCGCGGGCGGTCATGATCTCGCGCACCAGGGCGTTGGTCTGGATCTGATCGAGCACCGAGGAGATCACCGCCCGCAGAACCGGCTCGGGCGCCACGTTGATGCTGATCGCCACCGGCCCCTCCCGTCGGATGTACTCCGCCGTGCGCCGGTTCTCCGCCCGCCGTAGCTGCTGGAGGATGTCGATGGCCATGTCCAGGCTGTCGCCGGTCAGGCCCGCAAACTCCGCGAGCACCGCGCCCTGGGCGTCTAGGAAGTAGACCTCCACCGTCTGCCCGCGCTCCACGACAAGATCAAACGCGTGCCCGTCGTCTGAGAGCGCGGGGCCGAGCGGGTTGTTCCCGTTGCTACGGATCCACGCCTCCACCGCCTCCTGGATGCCGCGGGAGATGTGGTGGAAGGTGTACGACTCGATCTCGCGCTGCACGGTGCGCGTCTGGTTCGCCTGGCGGTCCAGCATGAACGCGATGACCACGCCGCTCACCGCCAGAAGCATGAGCACGATGGCCATGGCGAACCCGCGGCGCGTATCCGATCTAGTCAGACGGGCGCTCACGGCTTGGCCCCCTCGGGGTTCGGTGAAGCCTGGATCGGCGCGGGGCGCGTGGAGCGACTCGGCGATGGGCTCCCGCCCTTGCTCGCCGGGCGGCCGAGCGTGCGCCCCCCGCCAGCACGCGTGGTCGGCCGGTCGCTGCGGTTGATTGCCGTGCCGCCGGTGGCGCTCTCATCAGTGCCCTGCGCCGTCTGGGAGCCAGCCTCACCAGTAGTATCGGGCCGCTTGGCCACCTCCGGCCCGCTCGCCCAGTCGAGCTCGAACATCCAGTTGGACTGCAGCCCCGACGCGGTCTCCACCTGCATTTCGATGTACGCCGGCAGATCGCTCGTCCACGTGCTGATCAGATCCGCCCGCTTGCTGCGGCGGAAGAACGCCGTCCACCGCGCGTACTTCAGGTCACCCGCCACCAGGAAGGGCCGTCCCAGCCCCGAGAACATCGCCTCCTGACGCGTGAGCTCCAGCCCCTCGGAGTTGGGCGGCGGCAGCGGCACCCACCACAGCTCCCACAGCCCCGTCGCCTCGTAGCCGCCCGTACGCGGATCCGGCGCGGGGGCCTGCGGCACACCCGGGGCCCGCCAGTTGCGCGGCGGCTGGGGGTGAAGCTCGAACACGCCGCGCACCGCCCGCACGGGCAGGGCGGCGTCCTCGGCCTCGGCATCCGCGGCCGCTTCCTGGGCCTCCTCGTTGCCCATGCCCACATTCTCGATGTTGCGCCCGCCCTCGGTCTCCTCCTCGGGCGTCGAACTGCGGTTGCGGCGGTAGCTGCGGGGGGGCAGCGGCATCTCGAGCGGGTCGATCGTCGCCTGCGGCACTGGCGAGCGATGCAGCACCACCTCCAGCCGCTGCGGCGCGATGTCCACCGCTTCCAGATCCTTCGAGGGCTGGTAGCGCAGCGCCAGCGGCGCGTTGGTGTCCAGCCCCAGGATCATCCGTGGCAGCGGCGGCACCCGCGGCTCGCGCGGCGTTTCCGCCGAGGCGTTCTCGCCCGCCTTGGTGTCGCCGCCCGCAACGGTCGACGGTGTGCGGCCAGGCGTCTTGCCCGAAGTGCCATTCGCGGTGTTGTTGCCCGCTGTGTTCGTGCGGCGGTTCGTCGGCAGGCGCCCGTTGAACTGGCCCGTCTCTTCCGCGTCGCTCGCCTCGGGGTTGTACAGGCTCTGCGGCTCGTCGGACATCAGCAGCGAGCTGAACGTCCGCTCCATCACTGTGCGGATCCGGCCCAGCGCCGCCCGCTCCTCCGCCCGCGACTCCATCATGCGGTCGGTGCGCTGCATGGAGTACATGATCGCGACGCACGCGAGCACGACCACGCTGCCGATGCCCGCCGCCAGCATCGTCTCCAGGAGTGTGAACGCGCGGCGCTTCACTTGCCGCCCCCGGTCAGAGGCTTGCTGCCCCGCGGCTGCGGGTTGCCCCCTTTCGTCGGCGTGTTCGTCGGCGTCGTGGTCGGCTGGGCGCGGGGCGTTGGGTTCGAACGCGGCGTCGTGCCCGACGCGTTGTTCCGCCCGCGGTTGGTCGCGTTCCGCCCGATGCGGTTGAACCGCTCCAGGAACTCGGACTGCTTGTGCTGGTCGGTGGCGAGCAGGATGTTGGTGTCAGGGTTCCGCAGAGCGATCGGGTCCATCAGGCGCGTGAGCGCCACCGCCGGCACCGCCGTGTCGTACTGCAGCGACCCGCCCGACTCCTCGCTCAGCCACACCTTCACGGCCAGCGCCTGCATGCGGTCAACACTGATCGGCGCCGCGCTTGCCCGCTCGTCGGCGATGTCCTGGCGGCTGGGCACCAGCCGCACGGGGACCTCGGTGAGCTCCCACCGGTAGCGGTACTTCCCGTACTCCACCGGCAGCCCCGCCTGCGGCATGGTGCGGGCGTCGTCCAGGTACTGGAGGATCAGCCGGTTCGCCACCTCCATCGCGTTGAGGCGGTGCTGCTGGCGGTCCTGCGTCCCCATGATGGTGCCGAAGGTGGCGTACACGGTGGCCGCGACGATCCCCAGCAGCGCCACCGCGCACACCGTCTCGATGAACGTGAGGCCCCGCCGCAGCGAGCGGCGAGTCCTGCGGGGGTTGTGGCGTGCGGGTTCCACCCTGGGTGCCTCTGACTCTCTGGTGTGCGGTGAGGGATCGGCGTGCGGCAGCATCCAGTGTGCGTGCCCAGCGTGCATGTGCAAGCCGGTCTCAGCGATTGATCGTCCAGACGCTGATGTCGTCGGCGGTTCCGGGGTTTTTGTCCGCGCCGGCCGAGCCAAGCTGATAGGGCTGGTCAACGTCGGGGGCAGTGGACGCAGCCGTGGGGTTGTAGATGAGGGCGGTGCCCCAGCCGTCCGCCAGTTTTACGTTGTCCAGGTGCTTGGTGGTGATCAGCAGTTGCAGGTCCGGCGGGAAGGCGCTCTGCTCGAGGTGGTACGCCTTCAGCGCCGTCTGCACGTTCTTCAGCGTTGCCTCCGTCGCCCGCTTCTTGGCTCGCTCGCCCGAGCCCAGCACGTTGAACCCCACCACCGCCATAAGGATGCCCATGATCGCCACGACGAGCATCAGCTCCAGCAGCGAGAAGGCGCGGCGGCGTGTACGACGGGCGGTTGCATTCCGGACCATGTTCAATCTCCAGTCTTCTGCGTGTTCCACGGGGGTTGTTGGCCAGCCCCGCGGGTTTGTTCGTCGGTTTGCCCGCAGCAATCAGCCGCCCGCGGCCGCGGCGGACTTGATCAGCGGGATCATGATCACCAGCACCATGCTGCCGATGATGAGGAACATAAAGATGATCAGCACCGGCTCCAGGGCCGCCAGCGCCCGCGTGCTCTTGCGGTCCAGCTCCACGGCCATGTCCTCGGCCAGCGTGTCGAACGCCGACTCGAGGTCGCCCGAGCGCTCCGCCGCGATCAGCAGCCGACGCGTCGCCAGCGGCAGGGCGTCCACCGAATCGATCAGCACGCGCAGCACGCCGCCCTCGATCAGGCGCGTCCGCAGCAGGGTCAGCTGCTGCCGCAGGCGCGGGTGACCGATCGCCGTGGTGGCCACGCCCAGCGCATCCGCGAGCGTCACGCCCGAGCGGGTCATCGCGGCCATGACCGTGAAGAACCGGGCCGACTCCTGCGTCAGCACCACGTCCTTCAGCACCGGCGCCACGCGGGCAAACCGCATCGCGCCGCGGAAGATGTGAGCGCGCAGCCCGAACACCACCACAGTCAGCAGCGCCAGCACCAGCGCCACCCACGCGAAGTTCGCCCCCAGCGTGGTCCCCAGCCACACCATCTTCTGCGTGATCCACGGCACCTCCGTGCCCGAGGACGCCAGGGCCGCGCCGATGCGCGGCACGATCACCATCAGCATGAACCCCGACACCAGCACGCTGAGCGACAGCACGATGATCGGGTAGATCATCAATGTGCCGACCTTGCCGGTGATCGCCAGCTGCCGGCGCGTCGTGTGCGCCAGCTGCTTGGCCGCGCCCGCAAGATCGCCCGTCCGCTCCGCCGAGCGGTACACCGCGATCGTCACGCGGTCGAACACACCCACGGCCTCCGCGGCATCGGAGAAGCTCGAGCCCGCCGCCACCATCTCGCGCATCTTCTCCACGCGTGGGCGCGTCTTGGGCGCCACCGCCGTGGCCGTGACTTCCAGGGCCTCCACCAGCGGCACGGCCCGCGTCAAGAGCTGCGCGAGCTGCAGGTGCAGCTCCGCCTGATCCTTCAGCTTGACCTTGTCTTCCCCCCGCCCCGCCCACGCCGGCACCGTCCACGTCTTGAGGGCGACCAGCCGCTGCCGGCGGAGGTCCTCGGAGAGGTGACGCTGGCTGCGGGCCTTGCGCAGCCCGAGCGTGCGGCCCCCGTCGGGCTTGGCCGCGAGGTAGAGGTACTGGGATGGGGGAGAGGCCCTGCTCACGCCTGTCATTGGCGGGAAGTCTAGTGACTGTTCGGGGGGGCTTGGGAAGGGGAGCGGTTAAGGGGTCAGACTGCCCACAGGTGGGGCCGGGGCGGACGGGCGCAGGGTGGCAGGGCGGCCGGTAACCGTGACGTCGAGAAGTCTTCATCTCGCCCTACCCCCGCCGGAAGACCGTAGATTGCACCACCGGGCGGGGGGGTTACGATAATCAACGAGATGGACTACCGAGGCGTGTACCAGGATGGTGTCATCAAGCCCGATGGGGACGTGAGCTTCCCCAACGGGACGCCTATTGAGTTCCAGCCAGTGGTCGACTCGTCTCGTGAGGACGCTATCCGGCGCGCCGACCACCTGGCGAAGAACCCGCCGTCCTTGGATGAGCTTGCAAGGGAACAGGGCGTACGCCCGCTCCGATCATTAGACGAGATAGGCTCCGCCGAGCTCTTCGCAGACTTCGACGTCGATGAGTTCATCCGGTCGATCAAGGATCGTCGATGACCTCGCGCGTTGCGGTGGACACTGACGTGTTCTCCTACATGCTCAAGCAGGACACGCGCCGCGCGCGGTTTGAGCGGCACCTCGAAAGGGCTGAACCGGTCCTTTCCGCCATGGTGGTCGCCGAGCTCTACCGATGGGCGCTCATCCATAAGTGGGGCCCCCGCCGACAGCAAGCGCTCGAGGATGCCATCCGACGCCACATCGTGGTGCCGTTGACGCCAACGACCTCCCGGATCTGGGCAGACGTCTTCGTGGCACGTAACCGGATGGGCCGCCGAATCGGCGAGAGTGATTGCTGGATCGCGGCAACCGCGATTGAGTTCGGAATCCCGCTCGTCACCAATAACGAGCGCGACTTTGCCAACATTGCCAATCTGACGGTGCTCGGGCCCCACGGGGCTTAGCCGCAGCGCCGCAATCCTCCGGGAGTACCCTTCCCCCATGTCCGCCATCGAAATCCCCCTCTCCCGCCCCGACATCACCGACCTCGAGGAGCAGCTCGTCCTCAAGGTGCTCCGCTCCGGGCGCCTGGCCATGGGCCCGCTCACCGAGCAGTTTGAGACCCTCGTCGCCACCGCCGCGGACTGCCGCTACGGCGTCGCCGTGTCCTCGGGCACCTGCGGCCTGCACCTCGCGCTGCTGGCCCTCAACATCCGCCCGGGCGACGAGATCATCACCACGCCCTTTTCTTTCATCGCCTCGTCCAACGTCATCCTGATGGTCGGCGCCAAGCCTGTGTTCGTGGACATCTGCCCCAAGAGCCTCAACATGGACCCCAGGGCGCTCGAGGCCGCCATCACACCGCGCACCCGGGCCATTCTCGCGGTCGAGACCTTCGGCAACCCGATGCACATGGACCAGTACGCGGCCATCGCGGCCCGCCACGAGATCCCGCTCATCGAGGACTGCTGCGAGGCCCTGGGCGCCACCCACAAGCGCCGCCCCGCCGGCCACTTCGGGCGCGTCGGCGTCTTCGGCTTCTACCCCAATAAGCAGATCACCACCGGCGAGGGCGGCATGATCGTCACCGACGACCAGCGCCTCGCCGAGATGTGCCGCTCCCTCCGCAACCAGGGGCGCGCCCTGGGCTTCCGCGGCGGCGCGGGCGCGAGCGAGGCAACTGTCGGCGGCAAGCCCACCGGGTCCTGGCTCCACCACGAACGACTTGGTTACAACTACCGCATGAGCGAGGTCAACGCCGCCATCGGCGTCGGCCAGATGCGACGCCTGGACGAGATCATCGCCAAGCGCCAGAAGGTCGCGCAGATGTACATGGACCGCCTCGGCGGCCACCCCCACCTCATCCTCCCCACCGTCGACGAAGAGAGCGAGATGAGCTGGTTCGTCTACGTCGTCCGCCTTGAGCCCAGCTACACCGGCGAAGAGCGCGACCGCATCATCCGCGGCCTGCGCACCAACGACATCGGCGCCTCCGACTACTTCCCCTGCATCCACCTCCAGCCCTTTTACCAGGAGCAGTTCGGCTTCCGCCCCGGCATGTTCCCCATCGCCGAGAGCGTCAGCCAGCGCACCATCGCCCTGCCGTTCTTCAACGACATGACCGCCCGACAGGTCGACGCGGTCGCCAGCACGCTGGAGCTGCTGATCAAGAAGGAAAATCTGACCCGGGCGTGATGATCAACCGTGCCACCGAGATGTCCTCATCTCGGTGGTTCGACTCACCATCACCTCGGCGCCTTCGCGCTCCGCACCGCCCGTTCGAACGCCGCCACCGCCGCGCTCGCCGCCCGGTCCGCCCGCCGCACGATCGCCAGCCGGCGCGCCAGCCGCTCATCGCGGCACGTCAGCCCCTCGCCCTCGCGCAGCCCGAACCGCGACACGAACCCCACACCGATCCCCGCGGCCACCATCTGCTTGATCGACTCGATCGATCGCAGCTCCATCACCACGTTCAGCGACACCCCCGCGGCGGCGCTCGCGCGGTCGATCATCTCGCGCACCGCCGTGCCCGCCTCGAACGCCACCACGCCCTCGCCCGCGAGGTCCTGCCACTTGAACTGCCGCTTGCCCGCGAGCGCGTGCTTCGCCGGCACGATCAGCCGCAGCTCGTCCTCCACCAGCGGCACGACCACCAGCTCCCGCGCCACCGCCTGCTCCAGCGGCAGCGTGACAATCCCCAGGTCCAGCTCCCCGGCCAATACCGCCGTAGCTACCGCCCGCGACCCCGCCTCGCGCACGTAGAACCGCAGCCCCGGGTGCGCTGCCCGCACCGCGCTCACCACCCTTGGTAACAGGTACGTCGTCGCCGTCGCACCGCCACCCACGCGGATCGACCCGCGCTCCAGCCCAACCACCTCGCGCACCGCCCGCACGGCGCCCTCGGCCCGACGCACCGTGTCCTCCGCCGCCGCGAGGAACACCCGCCCCGCCTCCGTCAGCTCGACGCCGCGCCCCGTGCGGTGCAGCAGCTCCGCGCCTACCTCCGCCTCCAGCTTCCTCAGCACCGCATTGACCCGGGCG
>Ga0196963_10001137_pt1 | contig 19428 bp, 17 predicted proteins | sample S1_5metaG_FD_148600 | JGI IMG/M metagenome (GOLD analysis project Ga0196963, IMG submission 148600) | Soil microbial communities from Anza Borrego desert, Southern California, United States - S1_5 | ecosystem: Environmental > Terrestrial > Soil > Desert | place: USA: California | collected... | reverse complement strand
TCGCCCACCCCGACTTCCTGGCGATGGTGCGCGAGACCTTGCGCGACACCGGCGTCGAGCCCTCGCAGATCGAGGTCGAGATCACCGAGGGCAGCGTGATGAACGATGCCGAGGCCAGCATCGCCCAGCTGCACGCGCTGCGCGCCATGGGGCTGAAGCTGGCGATCGACGACTTCGGCACCGGCTACGCCAGCCTGGCCTACCTGCGCCGCTTCCCGCTCGACCGCCTGAAGATCGACCGCTCCTTCGTCACGCCGCTGGGCAGCAGCGCCGACGCCGACGCGATCGTGCGCACGGTGATCGAGCTGGCCCACTGCCTGGGCCTGTCGGTGACGGCCGAAGGCGTGGAGACGGCCGCGCAGGAAGCGCTGCTGCGCAGCTGGTCCTGCGACGTGGTGCAGGGCTTCCTGCATTCGCGGCCCGGTCCGGCGGCGGGGGCGACGGCGCTGCTGCAGGGGCAGCAGGAGAAGATGGCTTGCGCGGCCTGAGGCGCTCGCCACCGCGGCGCCTCACCTCTGCACTGCGACGCCGGTCATCGAGCCTGCGTGACCGCATGGACGCCCTGGACGACCATGGCCATGCGCCGGTAATCGAGCTTCTCGTAGGTGTCACTCGCCTGGTGATAGTGGTGGTTCCGCATGAATGCGGTGTCCGTGATCATCAGTGCGGGAATCCCCTCGCGCCAATAGCTCAGGTGATCGGAGAAGTCGATGCCCTGCAGCAGGGGCGGCGCATTGATCGAATACACGGGCAGGCGGGCGAGTTCCAGCAGGCCCGCCACACCACTGGCATTGTCGTCAGCGCCCGGCGTGTGGGTGTCCGGCGTCGGGCCGCGCGGGTCCTTGGCCCCACCGGGGGCGTCACCGTGGGAATCGTAGTGCGCGCCAATGACCAGCAAAGGGCCTGTCGCCGGACCGAAGCGCGCGACGATGTTCTTGTACTTGTCCCCCTGCACGGCCACCTCCTGGACGGTCACCGTGCCGCCTGCCGCCCTGAACTCGGCCAGGATGTATTGCGCGGCTCGCTCGAGCTGCACCGGCTGATCATGGCTGCGGGGAAACAGGTCCACGGACAGGTGCCTGACGTGCGTCTCCAGCCGTTGGGGATCGACCGCAGATGCTTGGGACGCGATGGGCCGCACGAACGGCTGCGTGACGGCCATCAGGCACGCGGCAACGGTGCCGACGAAAGCCGCGGCGGCGAACAAGAAGGATGACCGTCGCATGGCAAGCCCCAATGATCAAAGCACCACGCGGGCGATGGAGATGGAGATGCGCTGCATGGGTGCGTTCAGGCGCCTCCTCCAACGCCCGGGTGCGCGCGGAGTCTACGTCCTCACCTTGTCCTCACCCGCTCATTTCCGGCGGCAGGTCCGCGGGCGCTCAGTACCTCACCTTCCCCTCCGCCGTCAGCATCGTCAGGTCGATGAAGCGCGAGCCCGCGTGCCGCCCAGGCGCCAGGTCGATGCGGAAGTCGCCCAGGTCCAGTTCGCGCAGCGTCTGCAGCCCGGCCACCAGCGCCGGGGTTCCGATCGCGGTCGCTCGGCGCAGGCCTTCGGCGAAGGTCTTGGCCGCCACATAACCCTCGATGCCGACGTAGCCGGGCTCGAATCTCTCGCCCAGGGCCGCGCGTCCGGCCGCCAGGTATTCGCCGGCCAGGCGCGTCTTCGGCGCGAAGGGAAAGGGCATCACCTGGCTCACGACCACGCCCTGCGCCGCGGCACCCAGTTCACGCGCCAGGGCCTGCGCATTCGCGAACGAGGTGTTGTAGAAGGTGCCGCTGAACCCCGCGCGCCTGGCCGCGCGGATGAAGGCCGCGCTGCCGCGGTAGGTGCTGATCTGCACGATGGCGTCGGGGCGGCCGGCCAACACGGCCTGCACCGGCGCGGCCACGTCGCCGGCATTCGGCTCGGCGAATCCCAGGCCAGCCGGCGCCTGGTATTGCAGCTTCAGCGCCCGCGCCACGCCCAGCAGCCCGGCCTTGCCGTCGGCATCGTTCTGGCAGAACACGCCGATGCGCTTGATGCCCACCGACGTCAGGTGACGCACGATGGCCCGCGTTTCGTCGACGTAGGACGCGCGCAAATGGAAGGCCAGCGGATTGAAGGGAATGCGCAGTGCTTCCGAGCCGGTGAAGGGCGCGAAGAAGACACGCTGCGCGGCCGTGGCCAGCGGCAGCGCGGCGCGGCTGGTGGCGCTGCCGACGTAGCCGAAGAGCGCCAGCACGCCCTCGTCCAGCAGGCGCCGCGTGTTCGCGACGCAGCGCTGCGGGTCCAGGCCGTCGTCCAGGCTGCGCAGCGTGATGCTGCGGCCGTTGTGGCCGCCGGCGGCATTCCAGCGCTCGAAGAACAGCTCGGCACCCTGCTTGAACTGCTGGCCCAGCGCCGCGGCCGGGCCGCTCAGCGCCGCCGACTGGCCCAGCACCAGCGCACCCGGCTCACGCGCCGCCGACACGGCAACCCCCCAAGCGGCGGCGACGCCGCCCACGAAAACCCGCCTGCGCATACTGTGAACTCCTTGAATGGACGCGTGAATGGATGCGCGAATGGATGCGAATGGATGGCAAGCCGGCACCCATGCGCAGATCGACAGCGTGGCCGCTGCCCCACCCGGCCAGTTCAGGGCCGCGGTGGCTTGTAGCTGCGCTGCAGCACGCCCTGCAGGTGCTGGGCCGCGGCCTCGGGCGTCACCTGGCCTTCGATCACCGCGGCGCTGGTGCGCCAGAACTCGTCTTCGAGGTTCGGCGTGCCGCGCATCAGCCACTGGTAGGTGGGGCGGATGGTCGTGGCGCATTCACCGCGCCAGGCCGCGAAGCTGCGCGCCAACGGGCTGGCCACCTGCAGCGGCGCCTGCGCATTCAAGCTGAAGAAGCCCGGCAGGGCATTGGCATACAACGCAGCGAACGGCGGCGAGGCCACCCATTCCAGAAAGCGGCGCGCCTCCTTCGGATGAGGCGTCCTGGCGTTCATCCCCAGGCCGAGGTCCGGGTGGTCGGTCACCTGGCAGCGGTCGCCCGCGGACGTGCGCGGCGGCTTGAACACGCCCAGCTTGAGGCCGGCCTGCTTCTCGAAATCCGCCACCTCCCACGAGCCCGCCGGGTACACCGCGCCCAGGCCCAGCAGGAAGAGGTTCTGGCTGTCGGGGTAGGTCTGCGCCTCGAAGCCTTCGCCGAGGTACGGGCGCCACTTCGCCAGCACGCGCCAGGGCTCGACCCAGCGGCTATCGGTCAGCCTGGCGGTGCCGGCGAGCAGGGCGCGCCGGCCCTCTTCGCCGCCATAGAACACAGGGCCGATGTTCTGATAGCCAAGCGTCGCGCCTTCCCAGGTGTCCTTCGTGCCCATGATCAGCGGGATCCAGCGGCCATCGGCCTTGAAGCGCTGCAGCACGGCGAAGAACTGGTCCCAGGTCTGCGGCGGCTCCACGCGCAGGGCCTTGAAGGCCTCGGCGTTGTAGATGAAGCCATGGATCACCGACGCGATGGGCACGCAGTAGGTGGTCTCGCCGTCGTCCGTGCTCCAGGCCAGGCGGGCCAGCGGCGGAAAGTGCTGCAGCCCGGGCAGGCCGGCCAAGCTCGGCAGGTGCCCCAGCCGGTGAAGGCGCTGCGAGGTGTCGAAGGGCCGGCAGGTGATCAGGTCGCCCGCGCTGCCGCGCGCCAGCCTGGCTTCCAGCGCCGCGTTGTATTCATGCGGCGGCGTGGGCACGAACACCACGCGAATGCCGGGATTCGCCTTCTCGAAGGCCGGGATCAGCGTGTCGCGCCACACGGGCAGGTCGTCGTAGCGCCAGCTCTCGATCTTCAGCGTGACCACCGGCTGCGCGGCCGCGGGGGGTGGTGCCAGCACCAGGCCGGCGGCCAGTGCGGCCAGTGCGGCCAGTGCGGCCATGGGTGGCGCGATGAGCACGGCCAGGCCGCGCCGCACCCAGCGTGCTGCTTGCATTCGAACCCTCCAACGACCCCGGGCAACGGCCCGTTGTGAAATTCAGTATCGGGTTCGCCCCAGGCCGCCGACAGCCGCGCAAATGGCCTCGACTGATACGATCCTGGCAAGAAAAGATAGGCCGCGATCCATTTCACGGCTTGTCGCGCACAGCCCGCGCAAATCGGTTCACAGTCCGGTCCACCAAGCCGCCTGTCGTTGGGTGGCGCCAAAGCGTGAGGCGATGTGATGAACGCGCTGCTGGAAAGCCTGCTGGTCCCCGAAGGCTCGAACTGGACCTATTTCTATCGCCGGCTGGACGAATGCATTCCGTTCAACTGGCACTACCACCTCGAATTCGAGTTGACGCTCACCGTCAACAGCCGCGGCCAGCGTTATGTCGGCGATTCGATCGAGGCCTATGGCGATTGCGACCTGGCGCTGCTGGGCTCCAACCTGCCGCACACCTGGATGTCGCAGGAGCGCATCGACCGCGACGAGCCGCACCTGGCCCACGTGTTCTGGATCCGCCCTGAATGGCTGCACACGGTGATCGACACGCTGACCGAACTGCGGCCAGTGAAGGCGCTGCTGACGGCATCGAACCGCGGCATCGTGTTCTCGCCGGCCACCGCGCAGGCCGCGCGCGCCCGCATCGACACCATGCGCATGCTGTCGCCCGCCGGCCGGCTGGTGCGCTTCATCGAGGTGCTGGCCATCCTGGCCGAGGACACCGACTACCGCCTGCTGTGCGCGCCGCGGCCCGAGAACGAGCCCATCCGCGTCGTCGACCGCCCGCGCATCGACCGCACGCTGGAGTACATCCACAAGCACTACCAGAGTGAGATCTCGGTGCCCGCGCTGGCCGACCTGGCGGCCATCAGCGTCTCGGGCCTGCACCGCCTGTTCAAGCGCCACACGCGGCTGACCGTGGGCGAGTACATCGCGCAGCTGCGCATCGGCAAGGCCTGCGCGCTGCTGGTGTCCACCGACAAGCCGGTGTCCTGCATCGCCGACGAGGTCGGCTACAGCAACCTGTCGCACTTCAATCGCCAGTTCCTGGCCATCAAGGACCTGACGCCGCGCGAGTTCCGCCGCTCCTACGCACAGAAGGAGCCGCTGCTGGGCGCCGACGGCCTGCCGCCGCTGCCCCGGCCGCTGCCGCCGCGGCGGCATGCATCGGACGGCAGCACAGCGGCGGCCGAGCCGATCGCGCCGGTGCACTGGTCGCTGAAGGCCGGCGAGCGCATGGCGCGCGATGCGGGCACGCCGCGGGCGCTGACGTCGAGCCCGCCGGGCTGAACGGTCGGCCGCATCCACCCGGCACGCCCATCCGCCGGCACGCCAAGGCGGCGCGGCGGATGGGTCCAGAAGCTCTTCAGGCCCGCCAGGCGCTGGGCGTGCAGCCGAAGCGCTGCCTGAACACGCGCGTGAAGTGGGAGGCGTCCTGGAAACCCACCGCGTGGCAGATGTCGGTCACCGAGCGCGCGGGCTGGCTGCGCAGCAGCCGGCCGGCCAGCGCCAACCGGTGCTCGCGGATCAGGCCGGTCGCGGTCTGGCCGTGCGCGGCCAGCATCTTGTCGAGGTAGCGACGGCTGACGCGCAACCGCGTGGCCAGGGCTTGCGCATCGATGTCCCCCGGCTCCAGGTCCAGCATCGCGACCGCCCGCTGCCGCAGGGTCGGCACGGCTTGCGCGGGCCGGCCATCCAGCGCAGCGGCCAGGAGCTCTGCCAAGGTGCGAAGGCTGCGCGCGAGCGCCGGCGCCGCCAGGCCCGGCGCGTGCCGGCCCAGCGACTCGGCGAAGTCGCGCACCAGCGCCTCTTCGGCACCCTGGCCCTGCCGTTGCAACAGGTCGCGGCCGACCTGCCGGCGGTGCTGCACCAGCAGCGGACGCGGCAGCGCGATCAGCACATGCTCGAACGCACTGGCCTCCAGGCCGACGTCGCAGGCGCCGTCGAGCAGCGTGAACTGGCCCGGCTCCAGCGTGACGCAGCGGCGCCGCTGCTGCACGCGGGTGCTGCCCTGCAAAGCGAGCAGCAGCTTGTAGGGGGCCTGCGACGCATCGGCAGGCGGCGGCCGGTCGAGCCGGGCGGCAGGGCCAGCGGTCCGCCAGACGCCCGATCGGACGTGCATCAACTCGGGAAGGAGATCGGCGGGCAAGGGCAAGGGCAAGGGGGCGGGCGGAGGCTGTTCCATGGCAGGCCAGGCGTCGTGCCGGCGCAGCATAGCGGCCGCCGCGCGGTCCCCGTAGCCTGGAGGCCATCGTTCACACTGGAGGCTTGCCCGCATGAATCCCCCGCTGAGGCCCGAGCTGTTCTGGCTGGCCGCGACATCGGTGATGACCGCGCTGCTGTGGCTGCCCTATGTCGCCAACCGCTTCCGCGAGCTCGGCCCGCCGGGCTGGCAGTGGTTCCCGCCCCCTGATCCGCCGCCGCGGGCGCGCTGGGCGGACCGTGCGGCACGGGCGCATGCCAATGCGGTCGAGAACCTGGTCGTCTTCGCGCCGCTGGTGCTGGCGGTCTGCCTGGCCGGCGTGGCGGATGCGCGAACGGCGGCCGCGAGCCAGGTGTACTTCTGGGCGCGCGCCGCGCACTACCTGGTCAGCGCGTGCGGGCTGCCGATCGTGCCGCGGACGCTGGCCTTCCTGGCCGGCGTCGGCGCCCAACTGGTGCTGGGCGCCGCGCTGCTGTCGGCCAGCTGAGCAGCACAGCGCCGGCAGGCCCGGCTGCTGCTGCAAGACCTGCTGCTGCGCGGGCCTGCTGCCTCGAGGCCCGCTATCGCGAAGCCTGTTACCGCGAGGCCGCTGCCGCAAGCCCTGCTGCCGCGCGCCTGCTACTGCAGGGCTTGCGAATGGGCGCCCCCAGGCGCCGAGATGCCGGCAATCGCTTCGCCCAGGCACTCCGCGCTTTCGCGCCGCGACAGGTCGCCGAGGGAAATGATGCCGACCAGGCGCTTGTCGCGGTTCACCACCGGCAGGCGGCGGACCTTGATGTCGCTCATGTTCTCGGCCACGTCCTCGAGGTCCTCGTCGTCGAAGCAGTACAGCACCTCGTCGGACATCACGTCGCGCACCGGCGTGTCCGGCCCCAGGTCTCGGGCCACGGCGCGCACGGCGATGTCGCGGTCGGTGAGCATGCCGATCAGCCGTTCGCCATCGCTCACCGGGACCGCGCCGAAATCTTCGTCGGCCATCAACATGGCCGCTTCGCGGATGCTCTGTTCGGCGTTGACCACGCGCACGGTGGGGGTCATCGCTTCATGGACTTTCATGGGAACTCCTTGCTGCAGTCAGGGGAAGGCGGCGGGCGGCTCGCGCTGGTGTGCAAACACCGCGGCAAGCCCGCCGGCCGCGCGCAGCCCCAGCGCGGCAGGTGGCGTGCCCATCCCCCTGGCGCCTCAGCCGTGCCGGGTCCTGAACACCGACACCGCCCCCACCAACTGCTGTGCCTGCTCGCGCAGGCTTTCCGATGCCGCGGCCGATTGCTCCACCAGCGCGGCGTTCTGCTGCGTCGACTGGTCCAGCTGCGCGATGGCGTCGCACACCGCGGCGATGTCGCCGGTCTGCGCGCCGGTGGCCTCGCTGATGCGCGCGATCAGGCCGTGCACGCCGCGCACCTGGGCCAGGATCTCGTCCATCGCGTTGCCGGCCTCGCCGACCAGCGTGCTGCCGCTGTCCACGCGCTCGCGGCTTTCGTCGATCAGCGCCTTGATGTCGCGTGCGGCCTGTGCGCTGACCTGCGCCAGCGCACGCACCTCGCCCGCCACCACGCCGAAGCCACGGCCCGCATCGCCCGCGCGCGCGGCCTCCACCGCGGCATTCAGCGCCAGGATGTTGGTCTTGAAGGCGATCGAGTCGATGACGCCGGTGATCTCGCCGATGCGCTGGCTGGAACTCAGGATGCTGCGCATGGTGGTGACCACGCGCGCCATCACCGCGCTGCCCTGCGTCGCCAGGCCGCTGACGCCGTTCGCGACGCTGGCGGCGCGCGATGCCGATTCGTCGATGGACCGCACCGCGGCGCGCAATTGCACGGTCGACGAGGCCAGCTGCTGCAGGCGCGCGGCCTGCTGCTCGGTGCGCTGCGACAGGTCCGCATTGCCCAGCGCGATCTCCTGCGCGCTCATCGCCACCTGCTCGCTGCCCTGGCGCACCTCGGCCACCAGCTTGTCGAGGCTTGTGGTCATCGCCTGCAGGGCGGCCAGCAGCTGGCCGGTCTCGTCGTGGCCGCCGCGCGGCACGCTGACGGTCAAGTCGCCCGCCGCCACCGCGCCGGCCACGCTCACCGCGGCCCGCAGCGGCCGGCCGATGCTGCGGGCGATGGCGAAGGACAGCGCGCCGCCCAGCACGATGGCACCGGCCAGCAGCACCAGGATCCCGCGCCGCGCGGCGGCGAAGGTGGCCTCGCTGGCGGCGGCGGCATCGCGGCCGCCGGCGATGTTGCGGTCCACCAGCGCCCGCAGCGCGGCCGACGCGCCTTCGTACTTCTTCTGCGAGTTGTAGGTCAGCATCGCCTTCGCGTCCTCGACCTGGCCGCCGGCCGACAGCCGCATCAGGCGGACGTGCTCGTCCAGGTAGCGCTGGCGCTCGCGCCTGAAGGCATCGAACAGCCTGCGGTCCTCGGGCGAGGCGAGCAGCGCCTCGTAGTCGGCGGCATGGGCGGCCAATGCGGCGGCCACGCCCTTCAGTTCGCGCTCGAACTGGCCGCGCTCCTCGGCATCGGCAGCCAGCAGGTGCTTGGCCTCGGCGATGCGGAAGTCCGAGGCATCGGTGTTCATCTGCGAGCTGAGCCGCACGCCGGCCATCCAGCGGCCGCTGATCTCGGTGGACGACTGGCGCACGACCTGCAACTGCGCGATCGCGAAGGCGCCCAGGCCGGCGGCCAGCGCCAGCAGCACCGAAAAGGCCAGCGCCAGCCGCGTGGCGATGCGAAACCTGTTCATCAGCGCGCCGCGCGGCAGACCCGCGGCGACCCGCGCACGCAGCGTCGACAAGGGGGTGGAGACGTTCATGCGACAACTCCTTTGGTATGGCGGCGCGTGAGAAGGCGCTCGCTTGCTAGCTCTTGAAGGACATGGCGGATGGAAAAAAAGCGCCGGACGCCGGAGCGTCCGGCCCAAGGGCGTCGGATCGGCGCGGGGCCGGCAGCCGCTGCTTCCGCGCCGAGCGCCGGTTCGCCCGCTCTCACACCGGATGCGGCCGCGCCCGGGCGCGGCCGGGGATCAGAACGAGTGCTCGATGCCCAGCTCCACCGTGTTGGTGGCCGTGCGCGTCTGCGCCTTGGCATGCGCCAGGTGCGCGAACAGGTTGCTGCGCTTGCTGAGCGAATGCACGTAGCCCAGGCCCACCTTCTGCAGCTTTTCCTTGGCCGCGGTGGCGGTGTCCACGTCGTCCAGCTGCGAGTAGTGCGCCTTCAGCAGCCCGGAAGCGCCCAGCGGGGCGGTGGCCGCCAGCGACCAGCCCTTGTAGCTGACGCCGTTGACCTTGGACGCGGTGTACGAGAACAGCGGCCGGACGGCGCCGAAGTCGTAGGCGCCAACCACGGTCGTGACGCTGTTCGTCGTCGGGTCCTTGAAGAAGCCGTGGCTGCGGTCGTGCGCCAGGCCCAGCCACAGCGGCCCGTTGTCGTAGGTCAGGCTCGCGCCCAGGTCCTTGTCGACCGCGCCTTCCTTCATGCCGTAGGCCAGCGTCAGCGTCAGGCCGCCCACTTTGGGCGATATGTAGCCGACCGTGTTGTTGGTGCGGATGAAGGAGGTGCTGGTGTAGTTGGCCTGCTGCACCTGCCAGCCCACCTGCGCGGCGCCGCCGTCCCAGTACCACGGGTCGGCGAACAGCACCATCAGCTGCTGCGGCGTCAGCGAGCGGCCCAGGTACAGCTCGCCCCAGTTGCCCCCCAGCTTGACCACCGAGCGCCGGCTGTAGAACGGCCCGCCGGTGCTGGCCCAGGTGTTGCCGTTGTCCACGGACAGGAAGCTCGCCAGGTCGAAGCCGGCGTAGTTGCCGCCGCCCAGGTCCTCCTTGCCCGAGAAGATCAGCGCCGAGGACAGGTCGTTCATCGCCCCGCCCTTCTGCGTGGCGCCGTCGATCGGCGTGCTGCCGCCGTTGCCGTGGGAGGCCGCCACCTTCAGCACGCCGCTGATGGAGACGGTGGATTGCGCGGCGGCCGGGCCGGCGAGCGCGGCCAGGCCGATGCAGAGAAGGGTTCGCTTCATGGTTGTTCCTCGTGAAATGAGTGGGTGTGCGAAATCGATGGCGACAGCCGGCCCGCCCGGCGTTGCAGCCGGGAAACAAGGCAGACGGCGATGAACGGAGGCCGCGGGCGCCGAGCAGCGCGCCGCCCGCGGCCGGGGGCATCAGCCGCGGGGCGGGCCGCGGTTCTTCTGGCCGGTGTTCATGCTTTGCCTCTTCGGTGCCGGGTCACAGCGTTGTCGTCACCTTGCGCAGGTGGCGCGGGCGGTCGGGGTCCATGCCACGCGCTTGCGACAGCGCATCCACCATCAGGTAGAAGCTCTGGATGGCCGCGATCGGGTCCAGGCTGGGCAGTGCCGTGGTGGCCAGCGTCAGCGTGCGGGCGGGCACGTCCGCCGGCGCGGCCAGCAGCACGCGCGCGCCGCGGCCGCTCATGTCGGACGCCAGCGCCAGCAGGTCGGCCTGCGCCGGGCCGCGCGGCGCGAACACCAGCAGCGGATACCCGGCCTCCACCAGCGCCATCGGGCCGTGGCGCACTTCCGCGCTGCTGAAGGCCTCGGCCTGGATGGCGCAGGTTTCCTTGAACTTCAGCGCCGCTTCCTGCGCGATGGCGAGGCCCGGGCCGCGGCCGATCACCAGCACGCGGTCGGCGCCGTGCAGCAGGTCGATGGCCGGGCTCCAGTCCTGCCGGCAGGCTTCCCGCAGCGCCTGCGGCAAAGCCTGCAGGCCGGCATGCAGGCCGCTGTCGGCGGCGCGCTGGGCCACCAGCCGCGCCCCCGCCACCAGGCTGGTGATGAAGCTCTTGGTCGCGGCCACGCTGCGCTCAGGGCCGGCATGCAGCGGCAGCGTCCACTGGGCGGCCTCGGCCAGCGGGGACGCTTCGTCGTTGACCAGCGCCAGCGTGGCCGCGCCGCCGGCGCGCAGGCGCTGAATCGGGAGGCAGACGTCGGGGCTGCGGCCGGATTGCGAAATCGCCACCGCCAGCAGCCCGGGCGCGCTGATCGGCGCGCCGTACAAGGTCAGCAGCGACAGGCTGAGCGAGGTCACCAGCCGGCCGCCGTGCAGGGCACTGAGGTACGCGAAATAGCCCGCCGCATGGTCGGAGCTGCCGCGGGCGATGGTGACGGTGGCCTGGGCCGGATGGCGCGCCAGCCAGGCGCAGAGTTCGGCGAGGCGGTCGTCGCCGGCTTGCAGTTGCCGGGCCACCGCCTCCGCGGCCGACAGCGCTTCTTCACGCATGAGCGAGTTCAAGGTTCTCTCCTTCGACGTACACGGCGCGCAGCTGCAGGTCGGCGCGCAGCAGCAGCAGGTCGGCATGGCGGCCGGGCTCGATGCGGCCGCGGTCGGCTTCGCCGACGTAGCGCGCGGGGTGGGCTGAGAGGCGCCGGGACGCGTCGTCCAGCTCCAGCCCGATCTCGACCAGGTTGCGCAGCGCCTGGTCCATGGTCAGCGTGCTGCCGGCCAGCGTGCCGTCGGCCAGGCGCACGCCGCCGGCGCACTTGCTCACCGTGTGCGTGCCCAGGCGGTAGTCGCCATCGGGCATGCCGGCGGCGGCGGTGGCGTCGGTCACGCAGTACAGCCCGGGAATGGCGCGCAGCGCGGTGCGCATGGCGCCGGGGTGCACGTGCAGCAGGTCGGGAATCAGCTCGGCATGGCGCGCGTGGGCCAGCGCGGCGCCCACCATGCCGGGCTGGCGGTGGTGCAGCGGGCTCATCGCATTGAACAGGTGCGTGAAACCGGCCATGCCGGCCATCAGCGCGGCCACGCCCATTTCGTAGCTGCCGGCGGAATGGCCGCACTGCGCCGCGATGCCCATCTCGGCCAGGTGGCGGATGAAACCGAGGTGGCCGCTCATTTCAGGCGCCAGCGTGACGACGCGGACCGGCGCCAGCGCGTGCAGCGCCATCAGCTCGTCCAGGTCGGCCGGGCGCGCCGCATCCGGCTGCGCGCCGAGCCGGCTGGCGTTGATGAACGGCCCCTCCAGGTGCACGCCCAGCACGCGGGCCGCACCGGCCGCGCGGCGGCGCACCGCGGGGCCGATGGCGGCCAGCGCGCGGCGCAGCGCCTCGCGGTCGGCCGTGACGGTGGTGGCCAGCAGCGCGGTGGTGCCGTGCTGCGCGTGCAGCGTGGCGATGCGCTGGATGGCGTCGCCGCCATCCATGGTGTCGGCGCCGCCACCGCCGTGCACGTGCAGGTCGATGAAACCGGGCAGCACGATGTCCTCGCCCGAAGCCGGGCCGGGGCAGCACCGGCCGAACACGCGCTCCACGCGGGCGTTGAATTCCACGCCGCCGCGCACCCAGCCCTCCGGGGTCAGCACGCAGCCTTGCAGCACATGTCCGTCATCCATCGTCGAACCTCGTCGTCTTTCGTGGCGGAGGCAAGGCTCCGCCGGTGCCGCGTCTTTCAGGCGTCATGCACCGAGTGGTCCGCATCGCTCGGGCTGTCGCCGGCAAGGCTCCGCCCGCGCGGCGCGCTGGCAGGCAGCGGCCGGAAGGCTGAGCTCAGGCGGTGTTCAGCAGCCGCGGCGGGGCGGCCGGCTTGTCAGCGGCGGGGGCGCCACGCGCCCGCCCGCCGCGCTGAAGGGCTAGCTGTCGGTCGACATGCGTTGTCCTTCCTTGTCGAAGCGCAGCAGCCGGCCCGGCAGCGGAGCGATGCCCACGTCGGACCCCAGCGCTGCACTGCTGCCGCCGGTCAGGCGCACGGTCAGTTCACCCGCCTGCGGCGTGCGCACGAACAGGTAGCTGTCCGCGCCCAGGTATTCCACGTGGCGCACGGTGCCGCGCCAGCGCGGCGATTCATCCGTCAGCACCAGGTGCTCGGGACGCACGCCCAGCGTGGCGGCCCTGTCCTGCGCCGCATCGGCGCCGTTGACGAAGTTCATCTTCGGCGAGCCGATGAAGCCGGCGACGAACAGGTTGGCCGGCGTCTCGTACAGCTCGGCCGGCGTGCCCACCTGCTGCACCCGGCCGCCATGCATCACGACGATGCGGTCGGCCAGCGTCATCGCCTCCACCTGGTCGTGCGTGACGTAGACCATCGCGGCGCCCAGCTCGCGGTGCAGCTGCGCCAGTTCCAGCCGGGTATTGACGCGCAGCGCCGCGTCCAGGTTGGACAGCGGCTCGTCGAACAGGAAGAGCTTGGGCTGCCGCACGATGGCGCGGCCGATGGCCACGCGCTGGCGCTGGCCGCCGGACAGCTGCGCCGGCCGTCGGTCCAGCAGCGGCTGCAGCGCCAGCATCTGCGCCGCGGCGTCGATGCGCCTGGCGATCTCGTCCTTCGGCACGCCCTCGCGCTTGAGCGCCAGGCTCATGTTGGCGGCGACGCTCAGGTGCGGGTACAGCGCATAGCTCTGGAACACCATCGCGATGCCGCGCTTGGCCGGCGGCACCTTGTCGACCAGCTGGCCGCCGATGCGCAGGTGGCCCGAGCTGTGCTCCTCCAGCCCCGCGATGATGCGCAGCAGCGTGGACTTGCCGCAGCCCGAGGGGCCGACGATGACGACGAACTCGCCGGCCGCGACCCGCAGGTTCACCCCCGCCAGCACCGGCGTGCTGCCGAAGGACTTGGTGACGTTCTCGAGTTCCAACGCGTCCATGGTCTTCTCGTGTTATCCCCGGGTCACAGGTCGACGGCGCGCCGTTCGCGCAGGCTTTGCTCGGCGGCCAGCACGATCTGCAGCGACCGCAAGGCGTCGGCATGGTGCGCGCCCAGGTCGGCATCGGTGGTGATGGCCTCGGCCAGGAAGGCCTGCTCGCGGTCGCACAGGCTCTGGTGGTCCACCTGGTCGTGGATCGGCACCAGCGATTCGGTGGCGCCCACCACAGCGCCGCCCGGCGCGAATTCCAGCGCGTGCACGCGCAGCTGGCCGGCCTTGGTGTGGGTCTCGATGTCGGCGGCGTCGGCGTCCGCGTCCATCACCAGCGAGACCGAGCCGCGCGGGCTCATCACGTCCTTCACGACGCCGGCGGTGCTGGAGATCATCGGGCCCCAGCCGGCCTCGTACCAGCCCACCGAGCCGTCGGCGAACAGCACCTGCAGGTGGCCGTAGTTGACCTGGTCCGGCGCGATGTCGCCGGCCAGGCGCACGCCCATGCCGCGCACCTGCAGCGGCCGCGCGTCGGTGATCTGGCACATCACGTCGACGTAGTGGACACCGCAATCGACGATCGGCGGCGTGCTGCGCATCAGGCGCTTGTGGATGGCCCAGGCGGCGCCGGTGGAAGGCTGGTTCAGGTTCATGCGCATCACGTAGGGCGGGCCCAGTTGGCGGGAAGCGCGGATCAGCTCGCGCCACGACGGATGGTGGCGCAAGATGTAGCCGATGACCAGCTTGCGCTGCGCGCGGGCGGCGCAGTCGATGACCGCACGGGCGGAGTCCATGGTCAGCGCCAGCGGCTTCTCGACGAAGACATGCGCGCCGGCCTCCATCGCGCGGATCGCCAGCTCGGCATGGGTTTCGGTGTAGGTGGCGATGGACACCACGTCCGGCTCGCGCGCCAGGCCTTCCTCGAAGGAGCCGAGCATCGGGTAGCCGGCCAGCTCCGGCGGCAGGTCGTCCAGCGGCGTGCGGTTGTGCAGGCCGATCACTTCGTAGGCCGGGTTGCGGTGGTACGCGATGGCGTGGGATCGGCCCATCTGGCCGATGCCCACGACGAGCACTCGAAGGCGGCGGGTTGGCACGGTAGCGGTCATGGAGAGCAGGTGGTTTCGCGAAACGTTGGCGTGAGCGCGTCCCGGGCACCGGCTGGCGCGCGGTGCCGCGAAAGGACGGGCGATCGGTACGGCCGCTGGCGTGTGGCCGCCAGGCCGGTCGGGCCGTCAGGGCGGCCCGCAACCCATGGGGCGGCCGCGGCGCTTCACTTCACCGCCCCCGCGGTGATGCCGCGGATCAGCCCGCGCGCGAAGACCAGGTACAGCGCCAGCACCGGCACGATGCTGAGCGACAGCGCGGCGAGCACCGAATTCCAGTCCGTCACGTCCTCGCCGATGAAGACCTGGGCGCCGAGGGTCAGCGTCTTGGTGGCCTCGCTGGGCGCCAGGATCATCGGGAACCACAGGTCGTTCCAGATCGGGATCATCGTGAACACGGCCACGCTGACCATCGCCGGGCGCAAGAGCGGCAGCACCAGCCAGAAGAAGATTTCGTACTCGCTCAGGCCATCGACGCGGCCGGCATTCTTCAGGTCCGCCGAGACGCTGCGCATGAACTCGGTGAGGATGAACACCGCCACCGGCAGCCCCTGCGCGGTGTAGACCAGCACCAGCGCCGTGCGGGTGTTGACGAGGCCGGAGCCGACCATCATCTCCAGGATGCCGATGGTGCCCAGGCGGATCGGCACCATCAGCCCGACGGTGAGGAAGAGGCCTAATACGCCATTGAAGCGGAAGCGGTACTCGGACAGGGCGAAGGCCGCCATCGCGCCGAACAGGATCGTGGCGGCCAGCGCCACCAGCGTGACGATGAGGCTGTTGGCGAAGTAGAGGCCGAAATGGCCCTCGCCCAGCGCGGTGGTGAAGCCGATCAGGTCGAAGGTGGCCGGCGTGGGCGGCATCAGCGGCTGGCTGAAGATGGCCTGGCGCGACTTGAAGGCGTTCATCACGATCAGCACGATCGGCGCCAACGCCAGCAGCGCGAAGAAGGCCAGTACGCCGTGGGCGGCCAGGCGCGGCCCGCGGAGGGGTCCACGGTGGGGGCCGTTGCGCGGAGCGTGGCGGGCGATGGTGCGGTTCATCATCACCCCCTCACAGCGCGTGCCGCACCAGGCGGCGCTGCACGAAGAACAGGTAGCTGCACACGACCGCGAGGATGATGCCCAGCATCATCGTCGCGATGGCGGCGCCCATGTGGAGGTCGCCCAGCTGCAGGTTGGCGCCGAAGAAGGTGCGGTACAGCAGCGTGCCCAGGATGTCGGTCGAGAAATCGGGCCCCGCCAGCGCGCCCTGCGCCGCGTAGACCAGGTCGAAGGAATTGAAGTTGTTGACGAAGGTGAGGATCGCCACCACGCCGATCGTCGGCCACAGCAGCGGCAGCTTGATCAGGAAGAACTGCGCGAAGCCGGTGATGCCGTCGATCTCGGCCGCTTCCAGGATCTCGTTCGGGATGGCCAGCATGGCCGCGTAGATCAGCAGCATCGGCACGCCGAGCCATTGCCAGCAGGAAATGAATCCGAGAGTCGTCAGCGCGTATTCGGCGCGGCCCAGCCAGGGCGCGAAGAGCGAACCCAGGCCAATGGCTTTCAAGAGCCCCGGCGTCACGCCCCACAGCGGCGAAAGGATCAGCTTCCAGGCGAAGCCGATGATCACGTAGGACAGCATCGCCGGCAGGAACACCGCCGTGCGGTAGAAGCCGCCGCCGCGCAGCCGCGGCAGCGACAGCAGCGCCGCCAGCAGGATCGCCAGCGGCACCATCACCAGCAGGTGGATCATGAAGAAGTAGGTGTTGTTCGCCAGCGCATTCCAGAACTGCTGCGACCAGCGCTCGTCGCCCAGCAGCAGCCGGAAGTTGTCGAAGCCGGCGTACACGCGGCGCTGGTCCACGGCGCGGAAGAACGCGAGCCGCAAGGTCTCCACGAGCGGCAGCACCATCACGGCGCTGTAGACCAGCAGCGCCGGCGCCAGGAACACGGCGATGTGCCAGCGCACCGGGCGGCGCGGGGCGGGCGCGGCGGCGCTGGCGGCCACCGGGTCGTCGAGGGTGATGCTGGTCATGGGGACGTTCCGCTTCATGTCACGCGCGTCGGCCTCATTCACCTCACTTCGCGGGCTTGTACCAGCTGTCCAGCCCCTTTTGAAGCCGCTGCGCCGCCGCTTCCGGCGTGATGGTGCCGTTGATGACGCCCGCACCGGTGATCCAGAACTCGCTTTCCAGGTTCGGCGTGCCGCGCGACAGGATCTGGTAGGTGGGCCGGATCGTCGATTCGCATTTGCCGCGCCAGCTGACAAATTCCTTGGCCAGCGGGTCCTTCAATTCGACCGGTGCCTTGTTCAGGCTGAAGAAGCCGGGCAATGCATTGGAATAGAGCTCGGCGAATTCGGCCGAGGCCAGCCATTCGAGAAAAAGCTTCGCCTCGGCCTGGTGCGGCGACTTGGTGTTCAGCCCCAGCGCAATGTCCGGGTGGTCGGAGATGTAGCACTTGTCGCCGGCGGCCAGCACCGGTGGCGGAAAGGCGCCCATCTTGAAACCGGCCTGCTTGTTGAAGCCGGCGATTTCCCAGGAGCCTGCAGGATAGATGGCCGCGCGGCCCAGCGTGAAGGCGTTCTGGCTGTCCGGGTAGGTTTGCGACTCGAAGCCTTCGGCCAGGTACGGCTTCCAGCGCGCCAGCGTCTTGAAGGGCTGCACCCACTGCGGGTCGGTGAGCTTCTGCTTGCCGGCGATCAGCGCCTGCCGGCCGGCCTCGCCCTTGTAGTACACCGGGCCGATGTTCTGGTAGCCCATGGTGGCGGTCTCCCAGCCGTCCTTGGTGCCGATGTTCAGCGGCGCATAGCCGCCGGCGGCCTTGATCCTGTCCAGCACCGCGAAGAACTGGTCCACCGTGGCGGGCGGCGTGACGCCGGCCTTCGCGAAGGCGTCCTTGTTGTAGATGAAGCCGTGGATCACGGAGGCCATCGGCACGCAGAACGTGGTCTTGCCGTCGTCGGTGCTCCACGCCGTCTTGGCCACCGGCGTGAAGTTGGCCATGCCCTTCAGCTCGTTCAGCGAGGCCAGCTGGCCCTTCTTGAAGAGTTCCAGGGACGCGTCGAATGGGCGGCAGGTGATCAGGTCACCCGCGGTGCCGGCGCCCAGCTTGGCATTCAGCGCGGTGTTGTATTCGGTGGGTGCGGTCGGCGTGAACCGCACCTTGATGCCGGGGTGCTTCTTCTCGAAGGCGGGCAGGATCTGGTCGCGCCAGATCGCGCGGTCGTCGTTGCGCCAGCTCTCGATCGTCAGCGTGACGTTGGCCGATGCGGGCAGTGCCAGCAGCGCCGCGGCGGCGGCGGCCAGCAGGCGAAGGTTCAGGATGTTGGTGCGCATGATCTCCACTTTCTCCACGGCTTGTGTTCGGGGGATTCGAACGGCATGTCGATCTCCCGTGGCAATCAGTGTGTCAGCGTGAATGCGCCGGTTGTTGTGGGCGCAGGGCGGAGACTGATACGAAACTGGCGCCACCGCCACGCTGCGCCGCAACATCGCATGTGACCGCCTGCGACAGCGGCTTGGGCGCTTCGGGCAGCACGCCACTTTCGTATCGGTTCGCGCCATCGGCCCACCACATGCGCGCGGGGCCGCTCGACACACTGGCCGCGTGGAAACCCTCAATGAACAAACCCATCCGACCGCGCGGCAGGCCCGCGTGCCGCTGCATCAACTGCACAAGCGCCTGCCGCTGCGTGTGCTGAGCCCGCAGGACTGGGCGCATTGGCAAGCCTGGGGCCACGTGGTGGTACGCCAGGCCGTGCCGCCGGAGAGCGCCGCGCAGTTGCTGGACACCCTGTGGCAGTTCCAGGACATGGATCCCGCGGACCCCGCCACCTGGGACCAGCCCGAACGCCGCCGGCACCTGATGCCCGAGATCAACAACACCGGCATGGTCGAGATCTACCACCACCCGTTGCTGTGGGCGCACCGGCAGGCGCGGCGCGTCTACGACGCCTTCGTCGACATCTGGGACAGCGAGGCGCTGTGGGTCACCATCGACCGCGCCAACCTCAACACGCCCAACCGCGGCGCGCGGGCGATGGGCGGTGGATTCATCCATTGGGACGTCGACACCACGCAGCGGCCGCTGCCCATCGGCGTGCAGGGGGTGCTGTCGTTGACGGAGCAGCGCGGCGACGTGGGCGGCTTCCAGTGCGTGCCCGAGCTGTTCCGCCACTTCGACACGTGGGCGCGCACGCAGCCCGCCGGCCGCGACCCGCTGCATCCCGACATGAGCGGCCTGGAAGCGCGCGGCGTGGACCTGGAGCCCGGTGACCTGCTGATCTTCAACAGCCTGCTGGCGCATGGCATCCGTCCGAACCACTCCACGAACCGGGTGCGGGCGGCGCAGTACATCGCGATGTTCCCGGCCGGCGAAGAGGACGAGGCCGAGCGCGCGCGCCGGCTGGACAGCTGGCAGCGCCGCGAGCCGCCAAAGCGCATCGCCTTTCCCGGCGACCCGCGCGGCCGCGAGCAGCAGCACGCGCGCGCCGAGCTGACACCGCTGGGTGAGCGCCTGCTGGGCCTGAAGCGCTGGCGTGAATCCGGATCGGACGGCGGTGCCCCATGCAGATGAGCCCGCCCCCGGCGCTGCGGCTGGGCATCGACGGCGGCGGCACCGGCTGCCGCGCACGCCTGGCCGTGCT
>Ga0196963_10001136_pt1 | contig 19429 bp, 16 predicted proteins | sample S1_5metaG_FD_148600 | JGI IMG/M metagenome (GOLD analysis project Ga0196963, IMG submission 148600) | Soil microbial communities from Anza Borrego desert, Southern California, United States - S1_5 | ecosystem: Environmental > Terrestrial > Soil > Desert | place: USA: California | collected... | reverse complement strand
CCCCCCCGCACCCGTGCTCGCGATCGTCGTCCTGCTGGCCTCGGTCGCCGGCGCCGGCGAGGCGCCGGCGCGCTCGCCGCTCGACGGTCGCTCGTTCGACCTGGTGATCAGCGACCCCGGCGCCGCCAAGCAGAAGCCCGCCACCAGGAAGGCGAAGACCCAGGAGCCGCCCAGCAAGCTGCGCTTCGCCGGCGGCCTCGCCGTGCTGTCCTCGCCGGTGACGCTGCCGATCACCGAGGGCGCGGGCGCGCGCGAGCCCGCCGACGCCGACGCGACCTGCCGGTACCACCGCACGTACATCCCGGTCGAGATCCAGGCGAAGGGGAAGAACGCCATCGTCACCGGCACGATCTCCGACGGCTTCGGCCCCGACGATCAGACGCTGAGGCTCGAGATCGTCGGCGGCAAGCTCGCGGGCACCTTCACCGCGCAGGGCGGCGTGCAGACCATCGTCGGCAAGGAGGGCGATCCCGATCTGCCGCCCGCGCTGCTGCTGGCGCGCGCCCGCGACCTGGCGCAGGGGCGCGAGCCCAAGCGGGCCGTGTCGCTGCTGCGCGCGATCGTCGAGGGCCACCGCTACGAACCGTGGGTGAGCGCGCCCGCGCTGGTGCAGTGGATCGAATGCCATCAGGCGCTGCGCGGCGACAAGGCGGCCGAGCGCGAGTACGCCAAGCTCGCCGCGCGCTGGCTGGGCACGGCGCCGGCGCTCGACGGCGCCGTGCCCGGTGTCGACGCGGTGCGCGAGGAACTGCTCTGGCGCACCTGGTCCACCCCGGCGCCCGCGGGGCTCGAGGCGGAACCCGACGAGGCGCACTGGCGGCCGGCCTTCGCCGTCGATCAGGTCGACCGCTCGTCGAGCACCTGGGACGGCAAGACCCAGAAGCAGGTGCAGATCCGCCTGAAGGCGACGATCCCGGCCGGCATGCGCCTGGTCACGCGGATGGGGCTCGCGGACGAGGGCGACGTCGACGCGATGCTGGTCGCCGGAACGCACGAGGTGCCCGCCACCCACGCGTCGCTCAGCAGCCATGGCGACGGCTTCCACCTGTACATGACGTTCGCCGAGCCGCCGCGCGACATCGAGACCTGCGCGGTGCGCGGAGAGCTGAAGCTCCGCCAGCACATCGCCCAGGAGACCGTCGCCGTGCCGCTGCGCGAAGGCGCGACCTGGGCGCAGGACGGAAGCCAGGGCACGGTGACCTCGTGCAGCATCGCGAAGGGAAGCTGCAGCGTCGGGCTCGAGGTGCGCGGCGGCGACGCGGCGGACGGCGGCGCGTCGGCGCGCAGCTCGAGCTCATCCGGGTTCGGCGGCTTCGCCGACGACGGCGCGGCCATCCGCCTCGCCAACGACGACGACATGATCATCGGCCCGAACAGCTCGTCGGTGCAGAGCACCAACGGCGTGGCGCACCACACCCTGACCTTCGCCACGCCGTTCGCGCCGACCCGGCTGCTGATCGACGTGCCGGGGGAGACCTCGACCCGCAGCGTGGCGTTCGCCGCCGATGGCATCGAGCTCCCGTGATCACCTCGACCCCGCTGGACCCGTCATGATCCGCATCCTCCCCCTGCTGCTCATCGCATTGACGGCCGTCGCCGCCGATCCCGCCGCCGAGCTGGAGCACGGCAGGGCCCTGCAGCTCGCGCACGAGCCACGCGAGGCGATCGCGGTCTACGCCGCGCTGATCGACGAGCGGCGGTTCGCCGTCGAGCACACCGCGCCCGCGCTGGTCGGCCTGGTCGAATGCTTCCAGATGCTCGCGGGCGACGCGGGCGCCGCCGCCGATTACGCGCGCATCGCCGCGAAGTACCTGGCGAAGCCGCCGGCGCTGGACGGCAAGGCGACGCTCGCGATCGCGGCGGCGCGCAAGGATCTGCTGTGGAAACCGTGGGTGGACGGCGCGGCGTCGCCGTTCGCCTTCGCCATCACCGGCGCCCGGCGCAGCATCGAGAACGAGAACGGGAAGAAGATCCGACGCATGCAGGTGACGCTCAGCGCCGAGGTCGGCGATCTGCGCGTCCAGGACGCGTTCGGCTTCGCCCAGGCCTTCGACCAGGCCTTCGACCAGAAGAGCAACGCCCGCCTGCGCGCCGCGGGCAAGGCTTACGCCGGGCGCGCGCGCACGCACGCCTTCGACGGCAAGCTCACCGTCACCATCACGGTCGACGGCGTGCCTGCCAAGGTCGAGGCGCTCGACGCGATCGAAGCGACGGTGCCGTTGACCGTCATCGTGGGCCGCACGCTCGCCGAGAAGCCGCTGCGCGTCGGCGAGCATTGGACGGCCGACGATGTCCGTCACGAGATCGCATCGTTCACCAGCGACGCCGGCGGCCACCACCTCGAGATCGTCACCAGGCTGACCGGGGATGCGGGCGGCGGCGCGTTCGGCGTCGCCGGCGCCGCATCGGCGACGGCGTCGGCGGGCGGCGGCGGCGCCGGGGTCGGCGACGATTCGCCGATCTGGCTCAGGACCGCGACCGGCGGCATCCACCCGAACGGCTCGTCATCGACGAGCAGCAACGGCCAGGGCCGTCTGTCCCTGGACTTCCCGGCGGGCGATGCGCCGACGGCGCTGATGGTCTGCACCGGGACCGAGACCGCGACCGGCGACGTGCGCATCGCGCTGACCGACGTCCCCCTGCCGTGAGTCGCCGGCGCGCTGGCACGGACGCCCGCGCCATGGACAGTCGCCAGCCAGCCATGAGCGGCACACGTCCCCCGTCGCGACCATCGGTCGCCCGCTACTGGCTGGCCTTCGCGCTGCTGGTCGCGCCATGCCTGGCGCTGGGCGGATGGGCCTACGGCGCCCATCGCGCGCGCACCCGCCACGAACAGGCGGCGCTGAGCGTGGCCTGGCGGCAATCCGGCGAGGACGCGGCGCGCGCGGCGCTCGGCGAACGACTGGCGCGGGTGGTCGCGCTCGCCAGGCGCGCGCCGCGGCCGCCGACCGATGAGGCGCAGGGCGCGTCCTGGTGGCGGAGCGTGACCGACGACGGCGCGATCGTCGCCGCCTTCGGCTGGCGCGACGACGCGGCGCTGACTTTGCGCGGCGCGCCGCTGTCCGCTCCGGGGCGCCCGGCGCAGGTCGACGCGGGGCTGGCCGAGGCGCGCCGCCTCGAATTCGTCGCCGGCGAATTCGCCGCGGCCGCCGCCGCGTATGCGCAGGTAGCTGGGCGCAGCGTCGATCCCGCCATCCGCGCCGAGGCGCTCGCCGGCCATGCCGCGGCGAGCGCGAAGGGCGGCGACCATCGCCGAGCGATCGATGGTCTCATCGCCGCGCTTCCTCCGGCGCAGCCGCCGCAGGTCTCGCCCGAGGCCGCCTTCGCCCTGGCCCGCGCCTGGCAGCGCGCGTCCGAGGATCCGGCGGCGCAGCAGTCGCGCTTCGACGAGCTGCTGATCCTGATCGCCGACAGCGCCGAGCGCGTCGGCGACGACGCGACCGCCGCGCGCGCCCTCGCGGCGGCCTCGCCGGGCGACGACGCGATGCGCCGCGACCTGACCGCGCGGCTCGCCCGCCACGCCGCCGCGCGTACCGCCGCAGGCCTGCTCGGGCGAGCGGATCGGGACTGGCTGGCGGAAACGGATGGCGAGGCCCCGGCATGGCGGCTGATCGGCGACGCGCCGAGCGTGGCGGTGCGACGCGACGAGATGGTGGTGGTCCTGCGCCTCGACGGCGCGCGCATCGAACAGGATCTCGCCGGCGCGTTGATCCGGCGCCCGGCGCTGCTCGCGCTCGCCGGCGCGTTCGCGGCGCGCTTCGGCGTCGCGGTCGCCGGGCCCGATACCGCGGTGACCATCGCCGCGCCGTGGGACGCGACGCTGTCGATCGCCCTGCCGGTGGCGACCGACCTGCCGCTGGTGCCGAGCGCGTTCATGACCGAGGCGTTCATCGCCGCCGGCGCGGCGCTCGCCGTGCTCGGGTTCGTCGTGCTGTACCGCACCGCCGGGCGCGACCTCGCCCTGGCGCGCCTGCGCTCGGATTTCGTCGCCAACACCACGCACGAGCTCAAGACGCCGCTGGCGCTGATGCGCGTCTACGCCGAGATGCTGTGCCTGGGCTACGAGAAGGACGGCGAGGAACGCCGGCGCTGGCACGGCATCATCCTGCGCGAGACGCGCCGCCTCGCCGATCTCATCGAGGACGTGCTGCACCTCGCCGCGGTCGAGCGCGGCACGCGCACCTATCGCCGCGACCGGATCGACCTCGCGACGCTGGCGGGCGAGGTCCTCGCGGACTACCGGCCGCAGCTGGAAGCGACCGGCTTCGCCATCGACGAGGCTCTGGCCCCGGCGCCGGTGGTCGGCGACCGCGACGCGCTCGCGCAGGCGCTGATCAACCTGGTGTCGAACGCGGCCAAGTACTCGCGCGACGAGCGCTTCATCGCCGTGACCACGCGGCGCGACGGCGCGAGCGCGGTGCTCGAGGTCGCGGACCGCGGCATCGGCATCGCCGCGCGCGACCAGCAGCGCATCTTCGAGCCGTTCTACCGCGTCGAATCCGGGCTGACCCGCGAGACCCGCGGCGTCGGCATCGGCCTGAGCGTGGTCAAGAGCATGGCGGAGGCGCATGGCGGGCAGGTCGAGGTCGACAGCGCGCTCGGCGCCGGCAGCCGCTTCCGCCTGGTGCTGCCGGCCGTGGATGCCGCGTGACCCGCGCGCCGCTCATCCTGGTCGTCGAGGACGACGAGAGCATGGCCGACGGGCTGGCGCGCATCCTGGAGCGCGAGGGCTGGCGCACCGAGATCGCGCGCGACGGCGCCGCCGCGCTGGCGGCGGCGCGAGACCGCCGCCCCGACCTGGTGGTGCTCGACGTCATGCTGCCGCGCAAGGACGGCTGGCAGGTGCTGCGCGAGCTGCGCGGCCGCGGCGCCCACCTGCCGATCCTCATGCTCAGCGCCAAGGGCGCCGAGAGCGACAAGGTGCTGGGCCTCGAGCTCGGCGCCGACGACTACGTCGCCAAGCCGTTCGGGGTCGCCGAGCTCGTCGCGCGGGTGCGCGCCCTGCTGCGCCGCGCCGCCGCGCCGGCCGCGCGCGCCGACCGCGCCACGTTCCCGGGCCTGGATCTCGACTTCGCCCGCCAGCGCGCGACCGGCTCCGCCGGCACGCAGGAGCTGTCGACGCACGAGAACGGCGTCCTGCGCGCGCTGGTCGCGCACGCCGGCGAACTGGTGCCGCGCACGCTCCTGCTCGATCAGGTGTGGGGCGACGACGCCGCGGTCACCGCCCGCGTCGTCGACTTCCACGTCACGCGCCTGCGCCGCAAGATCGAGCTCGCCACCGGCGAGGACGAGCCGCGCCGGATCATCACGGTGCACGGCAGCGGGTACCGCTTCGTGCCGTGAGGGAGCTTCGGGCTTCGGGCTTCGGGCTTCGGGCTTCGGGCTTCGAGCGGTCGCCGTCAGCTGTCGAGGACCTTCAGCGTCCCCTGCCAGGCGGCCTTCAGCTCCGCGAGCCCGGCTTCGAGCCCTGAGCCGATGCCGTCGATGCGCAGGCGCGGCTCGGAGATGACCTCGCCGATCGCCGCGTGCGGCACGCCGGCGAGCAGCTTCTCGGCCTCGGCGAGGCGCGCGCGCGGCACGGTCAGCACGACGCGCGACAGCGACTCGCTGAACAGCAGGCGATCGAGCGTGCGGACGTCGGCGGAGCGCGGCACCTTGGTCGCGTCGATGCGCATGCCGAGCCAGCCGGCGAAGGCCATCTCCGCCAGGCACGCGCCAAGGCCGCCGTCCGAGCAGTCGTGCGCGGCGTTGACGACGCCGGCAGCGGTGCAGGCGGCGACCGCGTGCAGCATGGCCTTCGACACGTCCTTGTCGTACGCCGGCGGCATTCCGCCGGCGACGCCGAGCAGACCGAGGTACTCCGAACCGCCGAGCTCGTTGCGGGTCTCGCCGACGGCGATGACCACGTCGCCGGCGCGCTTGGCGTCCATGGTGATCGCCTTCGCCACGTCCGGCATCACCGTCAGCGCGGTGATCAGCAGGGTGTGCGGGATGACGATCGTCCTGCCCTGGAAGCTGTACTCGTTGTTGAGGCTGTCCTTGCCGGAGATGAACGGCGTGCCGTAGTGCACCGCGAGCTCGTAGCACGCCTGGCACGCGCGCACCAGCGCGCCGAGGTTGTCCGGCTTGGCGCAGTTGCCCCACGAGAAGTTGTCGAGGATGGCGACGCGGTCGAGCGGCGCGCCGACGCAGACCAGGTTGCGCAGCGCCTCCTCGATGCCGGCCGCCGCGGCGAGCCACGCGTCGAAGTCGGACAGCGACGGGTTCAGCCCGCACGCGACGGCGACGCCGCGGTTCGAGCCGAGCACCGGCGCCACCACCGCGGCGTCCGACGGGCCATCGTGCATCGCGCCGACCAGCGGCTTGACGATCGAGCCGGCCTGGACCTCGTGGTCGTACTGGCGGATGACCCATTCCTTGCTCGCGACGTTCGGACGCGCGAGCACGTCCATCAGCGTCCGCGCGATGTCCTTCGGCGGCGCGACCTTGGCGTCGGCCGGCTTCACCGGCGCGAACGTCGCGCTGCGCTTCAGGCGCGGCACGCCGTCGTGCAGGAAGTGCATGTCGACGTCGCACACCTGGGTGCCGTGCCACATCAGCTCGAGCCGGCCGGTCGCGGTGACGACGCCGATGTCGGTCGCCTCGACGTCCTCGGCGGCGAAGATCGCCAGCGCCTGCTTGAGCTTCGCCGCGGGCACCGCCGCGACCATGCGCTCCTGCGATTCGCTGATCCAGATCTCGGCGTAGGTCAGGCCGGAGTACTTCAGCGGCACGCGGTCGAGGTGGATCTTCGCGCCGTGCTCGGCGGCCATCTCGCCGCACGCGCTCGACAGCCCGCCGGCGCCGCAGTCGGTGATGGCGTGGAAGCAGCCCGCGTCGCGCGCCTGGAGCATGGTGTCGAGGATCTTCTTCTCCTCGATGGCGTTGCCGATCTGCACCGCGCCCGACGAGACGGTCTCGGAATCGCTGGTCAGCTCGATCGAGCTGAACGTCGCGCCGTGGATGCCGTCGCGTCCGGTGCGCCCGCCGATCGCCAGGATGTGGTCGCCGATGCGCGCGCTCTTCTCGATCATCGTCCGCGGGATGAGCCCGGTGGTGCCGCAGAAGACCAGCGGGTTGCCGACGTAGCGCGGGTCGAAGCGCACCGCGCCGTTGACCGTCGGGATGCCCATGCGGTTGCCGTAGTCGCGCACGCCCGCGACCACGCGCTGCATCAGGCGGCGCGGGTGGATGGTGCCCGGCGGCAGGGTCTCGGCCTTGGCCGTCAACTCGCCGAAGCAGAACACGTCGGTGGAGAAGATCGGCCGCGCGCCCAGCCCGGTGCCGATGACGTCGCGGATGACGCCGCCCAGGCCGGTGTTGGCGCCGCCGTAGGGCTCGATCGCCGACGGGTGATTGTGGGTCTCGACCTTGATGCACACGCCGCGCGTGTCGTCGAACTCGATGACGCCCGAGTTGTCCTTGAAGACCGACAGGCACCACGGCGCGGCGATCTCGGCGGTCGCCTTGGCGATGGTCTGCTTGAGCAGGTTGTCGATGACCACCGTCCCCTCGGGACCGGTGTACTCGATCAGGCCCTTGAGCGTCTTGTGCACGCAGTGCTCGGACCAGGTCTGGGCGATGGTCTCGAGCTCGACGTCGGACGGCTCGCGCTTCAGCTGGTCGAAGTACGCCTGGACGGTCTTCATCTCGTCGAGGGTCAGGCTCAGGCAGCCCTTGCGCGACAGGTCGACGAGTCCGGCGTCGTCGAGCTCGCCGATCGCCACCTCGACGCGCGCGCCCGGTGACACGCCGCCGAGCGGACGGAAGCGGACGGCTTCGGCGGGGTCGATCGCGACCTCCTCGATGGCCTGGTTGGCCAGGCACTTCCAGGCCAGCCGGTCGAGCTCGTCATCGCTCGCGGACGCGACCTCGACGCGCGTCCCGACGCGCACCGCCACGACCGCCAGGCCGAGGTCGCGTGCGCCCTTGACGATCGACCCCTCGACCGGGTCCATGACGCCGTTCTTGCGCTGGATCTCGAGCACGCGGCGGCCGCGTCCCGACGTCGTCAGCGCATCCGCCGCCGCCACCCGCTCGGTCACCGGATCGCACAGCAGCGTGCGCGCGAGGCGTGCGATCTGCGCCGCGTCGAGGTCGCCGTGGACCAGGTAATAGCGGCTGCGCCGGATGTCGGTGAGCCCGCCCAGTCCGATCGCCCGCGCCTCGTTGACCAGGTGGTGGTCGACCCCGTCGGCGGCCGGGATGACATCGATGCGGTGGGTCGCGGGCCGGGTGCGGGGCTGGGTGGCGGGCATGGTCCGGGGAGGGTAGGACCGTGATCGGCCGTGCCAGGGCGGGGTGGAACGAACCTGGGCAGCCGCTTCCGGAGACGGCTCGCACGCGCACCATCCGCGCCTGCGAGCCGGCGACGCCGGCCCACCACGAACGAGGAGCGCGCCATGGCCGATCCATTCAAGGCGTACGACATCCGCGGCCTGTATCCGAGCGAACTCGACGAGCAGCTCGCCTACCACATCGGCAACGCCATGGCGCAGGTGCTCGGCCTCGCCGGCAAGCGCTTCGCGGTCGGCCGCGACATGCGCGTCTCCGGCCCCGCGCTCAAGCAGCACGTCGTGAAGGGCCTGGTCGACGCCGGGGTCATCGTCGTCGACGTCGGCCTGCTCTCGACGCCGGCGCTGACCTTCGCCATGCACCACCTGGACACCGCCGGCGGCGCGCAGATCACCGCCAGCCACAACCCGTCCGGCTACGGCGGCGTGAAGATCACCGGCCCCGGCTTCAAGCCGATCGGCGCCGGCACCGGCATGGAGGAGATCGAGAAGCTGGCGCGCGCGAAGAAGGTGGCGAAGGCGCCGGGCGGGCGCATCGACGAGGCGCTGACGCTGCACGCCTACGCCGCGTTCCTCGCGCCGCTGCTCGACCTCAAGCGCCCGCTCAAGGTCGTGGTCGATGGCGGCAACGGCATCATCGGCGTGCTCTTCCAGCATCTCGCGCCGCTGCTGCCCAACCTGACCATCGTGCCGATGTTCTTCGATCCGGACGGCCGCTTCCCGAACCACGACGCCAATCCGCTCAAGGCCGAGAACCTGGCCCAGCTGATCGCGCGCGTGAAGGCCGAGAAGGCCGACTTCGGCGCCGGCTTCGACGGCGACGGCGACCGCTGCGCGCTGGTCGACGAGGAGGGCAAGATCGTCTCGTGCGACCTGACCACGGCGCTGCTCGCGCAGCACTTCCTCGCCAAGGAGAAGGGCAAGGACAAGGGCGCGATCGTCTACGACCTGCGATCGTCGAAAGTCGTGCCCGAGTTCATCCGCCAGCTCGGCGGCACGCCGGTCGAGACCCGCGTCGGCCATTCGTTCATCAAGAAGACCATGAAGGACCACCACGCCGCGTTCGCCGGCGAGCTGTCCGGCCACTACTACTTCCGCGACTTCTTCGGCGCGGATTCGGGCCTCTACGCCTTCCTGCTGCTCGCCAACGTCATCTCGGCCGCGCCCTCGCTGTCGTCCCTGATCAGGCCGCTGAGCAAGTACTTCCACACCGGCGAGATCAACTTCAAGGTCGCCAGCGGCGAGGCGGTGATGGAGAACCTGCGCGCCTTCGGCAAGCGCATCTGCGCCGAGGTCGTGGAGCTCGACGGCGTCACGGTCCGCGCCACGCACTGGTGGTGCAACCTGCGCGCGTCGAACACCGAGCCGGTCGTGCGCCTGAACCTCGAGGCGGACACCGCGTCGCTGCGCGACGCCAAGCTGGCCGAGGTCAAGGCGCTGATCACCGGGCAATCGGCGACGGCGGGCTGAGCGCGACGACGTCGGTGCGGACGCGCGCGAATATCTGGCGTCGACGCTCGACGCTCGACGCTCGACGCTCGACGCTCGACGCTCGAAGCTCGAAGCTCGACGCTCGACGCTCGACGCTCGACGCTCGACGCTCGACGCTCGACGCTCGACGCTCGACGCTCGACGCTCGACGCTCGACGCTCGACGCTCGACGCTCGAAGCTGGTGAGAACGCTTAGAACGTCCCGTCCCAGTCGGCGAGGAACTTCGCCTTGCCGGCCTCGACCATCGCCGCGTGCAGCTCGTCGCACTCGCCCTCGATGAAGCGGTCGAGCGCGTAGCCCGTCCAGTTGATGCGGTGGTCGGTGAGGCGGTTCTGCGGGAAGTTGTAGGTGCGGATGCGATCGGAGCGGTCGCCGGAACCGACCTGCTCCTTGCGCAGCGCGGCGCGTTCGCGATCGACCCGTTCCCGCTCGGCCTCGTAGAGGCGCGCGCGCAGGACCTTCATCGCCTTGTCGCGGTTCGACAGCTGGCTCTTCTCGTCCTGGCACGCGACGACCACGCCGGTCGGCAGATGGGTGATGCGCACCGCCGACTCGGTCTTGTTGACGTGCTGGCCGCCGGCTCCGCCGGCGCGGAAGGTGTCGATGCGCAGGTCGTCGGGACGGATGACGACGTCGACCTCCTCGGCCTCGGGCATCACCGCGACCGTGCAGGCCGAGGTGTGGATGCGGCCGGCGGCTTCGGTCGCCGGCACGCGCTGGACGCGGTGGCCGCCGGACTCGTAGCGCAGCAGGGCGAACGCGCCCTCGCCCTGGACGAAGAAGATCGCCTCCTTGAAGCCGCCCTTCTCGCCCTCGCTGATCGAGATCGGGTCGATGCGCAGCTTGTGGTTCTGGCACCACTGGATGTACATCCGGGCGAGATCGCCGGCGAACAGGCTGGCCTCGTCGCCGCCGGTGCCGGCGCGGATCTCGAGGATCGCGTTGCGCGTGCCGGCCTCGTCGGACTGGACGAGCAGGCCCTTGATCTCCTCGAGCAGGCGAGCGGCGGTCGCCTCGTTGGTCGCGATCTCGGCGGCGGCCTCGGCCTTCATCTCGGGATCGGCAAGCAGCGCGCGCGCCGCGTCGGCGTCCTCGGTCGCCTTGCGCAGGCGCAGGAACGGATCCATCAGCCGACCGAGGCGGGAGTGCTCGCGCGCGAGCTGGCGGTATTGCCCGGAGCCTGACAGCGATGGATCGCCGAGCCGTTCGGTGATCTGCTCGTAGCGGCTGTGCAGCGTCGCGAGGTTGGCGAGGAGATCGGTCATGGAGTCGATCGGAGTGGAGACGGCGCGGGTTGTCGGTCCGGATCTCGAAGCTCGAAGCGCGAAGCGCGATTTCGAGCCTCATGCGTCAACGCAAAGACCCGCCGGCCGAAGGCCAGCGGGTCTCGCGGACGACGCGCTCGCGTCGCTACTTCTTCTTGCCGACGTTCTTGAGCGAGCCGACCTTGTCGCCGAACTTCTTGCCGAACTTCTCGACGCGACCGGCGGTGTCGAGGATGCGCTGCTGACCGGTGTAGAACGGGTGGCTGGCGCTGGAGACGTCGACCTTGACCAGCGGATACTCGGTGCCGTCGATGGTCACCTTGGCATCGGTCTTGATCGGGCTGAGCACCTTGAACTGGGCGCCGCAGACCGTGTCCTGGAAGATGACCCAGCGGGCGTCGGGATGGATGTCGGTCTTCATGGGGTGCTCCTCGTCGTCCGGTTCACTTCTTGCCGGGGCCGCCCGTGTTGGGGCCCTTCGCTGCTGACTTGGCCGGCGCGGGCTCGGCCGCGCTCTTCTTGTCGGCCTTCTCGGCCTGGATCTCGCTCGCCGACTTGCCGCCGCCGAGGTTCTTGATCTTGACCTCGACCTTCTTGCCGCCGCTGCCCGGGGCGGGCTTGGCGGCTGCGGCCGGCGCGGCGCCAGCAGCGGCTCCGGCCGCGGGCGCGGCGGGAGTCGTGGCCGCGGCCAGCGCCTCGTCGAGCGCCGGCGCGTTCGGATCGCTGTTCACGACCTCGACCGAGATCTCGACGCCGATGTTCTTGTGCAGGCGGATCTCGACCTGGAAGCGGCCGATCTTCTTGATCTTGTCGTTGAGGTGGACCTGCTTCGGGTCGACCTCGATGCCGCTCTTCGCCAGCGCCGCGACGATGTCGCGGGTGCCGATCGAGCCGAACAGCTCGTTGTCGTGGGCGACGCGTCCGGGGATCTGGATCGACATGCCCTGCATGCTCTTCTTGAGCACGCCGGCGCGCGCCTCGCGCTCGACCTCGGACTTCGCCGCCTTCGAGCGCAGCACGTCGATCTGCCGCTTCGCCGCCTGGCTCGCCGGGATGGCGAGCGCGTGCGGGTAGAGGTAGTTGCGCGCGTAACCGGGCGTGACACGGACGATGTCGCCCATGTTGCCGAGCTTCAGCACGTCGTGGGTCAGCAGAACTTCTTGGCGCCGAGCCATGGCGTCTTCCTTAGATCAGAGTCGAAAGTGGGATCACTCGCCGACGTACGGAAGCAGCGCGAGATAACGCGCGCGCTTGATCGCCGTGGTGAGCTGACGCTGGTAGAACGCGGTCGTGCCCTGGCGCTTGCGGGCGCTGATCTTGCCCTGGGCGCTGACGTGGCGACCGATGATGCCGATGTCGCGGTAGTCGATCTCGAAGGTGCCGTCCTTCTCGAAGCGGCACGACTTCGGGGCCTCGGTGCGCTTGGCGCGCGACTTCTTCTTACGCTTGACGAATTTCGGTGGCATGCGGGTCTCGCTCGGTCGGAAGAGTTCGGGAACGTCGAAGAGGAGGGATCAGAACGGAGGATCGTCGTCGCCGGCCGCGGGCGGCGGCACGGCGGGACCGCGCGGCGACGCGCTCGGAGCGGATGCGGACGCCGATGACGCCGGAGCCTGGCCCGACGACGCGCCGGAATCCTCGCCGGGCGCGCCACCGGCGCCGCCGGCGCCGCGGTTCGAATCGAGGAACTGGACGTTGTCGGCGACGACCTTGAGCTTCGAGCGCTTCTGGCCGTCCTTGTCTTCCCAGTTGTCCAGCTTGAGGCGGCCTTCGACGAAGCAGGCGCGGCCCTTGGTCAGGTACTGGCCGACGAGCTCGGCGGTGCGGCCCCAGGCCTCGACGTCGACGAAGGTGGTCTCTTCCTTCTGCTGGCCGTCGGCGGTCTTGTACCGGTTGTTGATGGCCAGGCCGAAGTTCGCCACCGCGCGCTCATTGGCGAAGAAGCGCACCTGCGGATCGCGGGTGAGATTGCCCGCCAGCAGCACTCGATTGATGTTGGCGGCCATGGCTCAGTAGCTTTCGATCCCGGCAGCGGCGGCTGCCGCGGCGGCGGCGGCGGCGGCGGCGGCGGCGGCGGCGGCGGCCTCGGCGGCCTTGCGACGCTGATCGATGATGCGCTCGAGCGCCTTGCCTTCGCGGGCGATGATCAGCTGGCGCAGCACGGTCTCGCTGAGCGAGCCCTTGCGTTCGATCGCCTGGATCGCCTTGGGCTCGGCGCGGAAGTAGCCGATCAGGTAGAGCGCGGTCTGCTCACCGTCGATGGGGTACGCGAGCTTGCGCTCGTCCCACTTGTCGAACTCGATGAACTGGACGCCTTCGGACTCGTACATCTGACGGACCTGGGCGATGGTGCCGTCGTAGTCGGCGCGCGCCGCGGCGGAGCGGACCAGGATCGTCGTCTCATAATTGCGCATGAAATCCTCAGGGGGCCATGCGGTTTTCACGGACCGCGCAGCCGGGGGAGCCGGATGGGCGGGAGGCCGAGCGGAATGCCGGCCCCGAAAACACCGACGCGGGCGTTACGCCTTCGTCGGAGTGCCGCTCTTGGCGGCGTTGATCTTGAGCTGCAAACGCGACTTGGCGCGGTTCGCGGCGTTGCGGTGGATGACCTTCGCGCCGGCGGCCCGGTCGAGCGACTTGGTCAGCTCCTGATAGAGCTTCTGGGCATCGTCGTTCTTGCCGTCGTTGAGCGAGCGCAGCAGCTGCTTGCGGATCGTCTTCAGCTCGGTCGTGCTGGCCTTGTTGCGCAGACGACGCTTCTCGTTCTGGCGCAGCCGCTTCTTCGCGCTTTCCGTATGGGGCATTGTCGGACGTCCTCAGAGGGGCGCGTGATAATAGAAGGGTCGCGATGAAAGCAAGGTCAGGCGGGGCTGTCCCCGGCACGGCTTGCGCCACGGGGCTGCGCACCATGGCCGCCCGCCGCCGAGCGCCAGCCCGTATCCGATCAGCGACGCGTCCCGCCGCGCAGCGACGAGGGCGTCACGCCGTGCGCGCGCTTGAAGGCGGTGGAGAAGGCGAAGGGGTCCCCATAGCCGACCGCCTCGGCGACCGCCGCCACGCCCGGGCCGTGCGCGCTGAGCAGGCTGGCCGCGCGGCGCATGCGCAGCCACGCGACGTGGGCCAGGGGCGAGCGGCCGATCTCGCGCAGGCTCAGGCGGCGCAGCTGCTCCGGACCGACGCCGGCCAGGCGGGCGAGGTCGCCCAGGGTCCAGGGATGCGCCAGGTCCTCGTCGACCGCCTCCCACAGCCGGGCGAGCCGCGGGGCCGCCGGGGCGGGGGCGACCGCGGCGCACGCGCGGCGCGCATGCAGGTCGACCAGCTCGACCCAGGCGGCCAGCGCCGGCGGGGAGGCCGGACCCTGCGACTCGAGGTACAGGCCGTGGATCGCCGACCACATGCCGCGCGGATCGGCCGCGACCAGCGCCGGCGCATCCGACGCGACCACGCCGTCGACGGCTCCGTGGTAGATCACCCAGCAGATCTCCCAGGCGCGCCCGCCGGCGGCCTCGTACGCGTGCGACGCACCGGTCGGCGTCAGGTAGCCCTGGCCGGCGCCGCACGGCTGCCACTCGCCGGCGACGCGGCCGCGGCCCGCGCCCGCCTGGCAGAGCAGGACCTGGCGCATGTCCGGTCGAGTGCGGTGGAAGGCGAATGGCGGCCGCGCCCAGGACAGCCCGCACAGCGCGATGCCGCGCGCCGCCAACGACGGGCAGGCCTTGGGCGAGATCAGCAGTTCGCGCGTTCGCGTACCGATGCGGTGGATATCGACGAGGTCCATGTGGATGACGGCCATGGTAAACGACCGCCCTCACGCGTAAACCACCAGCACCTACGTGGAGATCACCATGGCCGACATCCCCCGCTCCGAATACCCGCGCCCGACCTTCGTGCGCCCGCGCTGGCTGTGCCTGAACGGAGCCTGGGAGTTCGAGATCGATCCCTGCGACTCCGGGCTCGAGCGCGGGCTGGACCGGCGCCCGCTGAGCGGCCGCATCACCGTGCCGTTCTGCCCGGAAGCGACGCTCTCCGGTGTCGGCCACACCGACTTCATGGCGGCCGTGTGGTACCGTCGCGTGATCGACATCCCCGCTGATTGGCAGGGTCGCGTGCTGCTGCATTTCCAGGCGGTCGACCACGACGCGACGGTGTGGGCCGATGGCGTCGAGGTCGGGCGCCATCGGGGCGGCTTCACCCCGTTCGCCTGCGATCTCGGACGTTGCGCCGGCAAGCGCGTGACCCTGGTGGTGCGCGCGCGCGACGACTGGAAGCGCCCGCAGGCGCGCGGGAAGCAGTCGCAGCGGCACGGCAACCACGGCTGCCTCTATACGCGCACGACCGGCATCTGGCAGACCGTGTGGCTGGAGCCGGTGCCGGAGACCCGCCTCGAACGCCCGCGCGTGACCCCGGACTGGCGCGGCGGCGGCTTCGTCCTCGAGCAGGGCGTGACCGGCGCCCGAGCCGGGCTGACGGTGCGCGCGACGGTGTCGCACCGCGGCGAGCGGGTCGCGATGGCCGAGGAGCCCGCCGGCTGGCCCGGCGCCCGCCTGCAGCTGACGATCGCGCCGGGCAAGCGCCGCGCCTGGTCGGTCGCCGATCCGCACCTCTACGATCTGGCGATCGAGCTCCGGACCGCCGATGGCACGGTCGTCGACCACGCGCGGTCGTACGCGGGCCTGCGCTCGCTCGCGATCGACGGCACGACCATCCTGATCAACGACGAGCCGGTGTTCCAACGCCTGGTGCTCGACCAGGGCTATTGGGCCGATGGCCTGATGACCGCGCCGACCGACGCGGCGCTGGTGCGCGACATCACGCTCTCGCAGCAGGCCGGCTTCAACGGCGCGCGCCTCCACCAGAAGGTCTTCGAGGAGCGCTTCCTCTACCACGCCGACCGCCTCGGCTACCTGTGCTGGGGCGAGTTCCCGGACTGGGGCACCGGTCTGAACGTGGTCGTCGACGACCACGTCCAGCCCGCGGCGACCTACGTCGCGCAGTGGCTCGAGGAGATCGAGCGCGACTACTCGCACCCGTCGATCATCGGCTGGTGCCCGCTGAACGAGACCGCGCACCATCTCGACGACCGCATCACCGGCCTGGACGACCTGACGCGCGCGATGTTCCTCGCGACGAAGCAGGCCGATCGCACGCGACCGGTGCTCGACGCGTCGGGCACCTCGCATCGCGTCGCCGAGAGCGACGTCTACGACAGCCACGACTACGAGCAGGATCCGGTGAAGTTCCGCGCCAACCACGCCGGCACCGCCGAGGGCCGGCCGCTGGTCAACGTCCCCGGCGACGCCCGGCGCCGCTGGTCCGTCCCCTACGGCGGGCAGCCGTACTTCGTCAGCGAGTTCGGCGGCATCTGGTGGAATCCGAAGGCCAAGGCGGGCGAGGATTCGTGGGGCTACGGCCAGCGGCCGAAGGACGTCGAGGAGTTCCACGCGCGTTTCGCCGGGCTCTGCGACGTGCTGCTCGATCACGAGAAGATGTTCGGCTACTGCTACACGCAGCTGACCGACACCTTCCAGGAGCAGAACGGCATCTACGGCTTCGACCGCTCGGCGAAGTTCGACGTGCAGCGCATCCGCGCGGTGCAGACGCGCATCGCCGCGATCGAGCGGCAGGCGCCGGCGGCGGCGGCGGCGGCGGCGGCGGTCGGGGAGCGCGCGGCGAAGGCGGGCTGAGGCCGGCGAAGCGCGAGGCTCGAGGCGCGAAGCGCGACGCTCGCAGCGCATATGGAAAAGCAGAAGCCCGAGGCATGCGCCTCGGGCTTCTCGTTTCCACGCTCCCGGCTCGCGCCGGATGCCGGCTACTTCTTGATCTCGGTCGAGTCGATCCACTTCATCATCTTGCGCAGCTTGCGGCCGACCTCCTCGATGGGGTGCTTGGCCTCGCTCTTGCGCAGCTTGTTCATGTTCGGTTTGCCCTTCGCGCACTCGGCGCGGAAGTTCTTCGCGAACGTGCCGTTCTGGATCTCCTTGAGGGCCTTCTCCATCGCCTTGCGCGACTGCTTGCCGATGACCTTGGGGCCGGTCACGTAGTCGCCGTACTCGGCGGTGTTCGAGATCGAGTAGCGCATGTAGCTCATGCCGCCCTGGTACATCAGGTCGACGATCAGCTTGGTCTCGTGCAGGCACTCGAAGTACGCCATCTCGGGCGGGTAGCCGGCCTTCACCAGCACCTCGAAGCCGTTCTTGATCAGCGCGGTCAGCCCGCCGCAGAGCACGGTCTGCTCGCCGAACAGGTCGGTCTCGGTCTCGTCGCGGAAGGTGGTCTCGATGATGCCGGCGCGGGCGCCGCCGATGGCGTTGCCGTAGGCCAGCGCGCGCTTGAGCGCCTTCTTGCTCGCGTCCTGCGCCACGGCGACCAGGCACGGCACGCCGCCGCCCTTCACGTACTCGCTGCGCACGGTGTGGCCGGGGCCCTTGGGCGCGATCATCGTCACGTCGACGCCCTTCGGCGGCGTGACGAACTTGAAGTGGATGTTGAAGCCGTGCGCGGTCATCAGCATCATGCCCGGCCGCAGGTTGGGCTCGATGTCGGCCTTGTAGACCTCGGGCAGGAACTCGTCCGGCACCAGGCACATGACGATGTCGGCGCGCTTGACCGCGTCAGCCGGCGGGATGACCTCGAAGCCGTGCGACAGGGCCAGCTTGGCGTTGGCGCTGGTGGTGTTGTGGTTGCCGACCAGCACCTTCACGCCGCTGTCGCGCAGGTTCTGCGCGTGGGCATGACCCTGGCTGCCGTAGCCGATGACGGCGACGGTCTGGCCTTTGATGGGGTCGATCTTGGCGGTCTTCTCGTAGTGGACCTTGATGGCCATGCGGCGCTCCGGGGCTGGTTGGGGCGGGGCAGCGTAGGGCGCCGATCGCAAAGGAAAGACCGGCCGGTGGCGGCGAACGCGCGGACAGCGATCCGATTCGCAGTTCCCGCGCGGCGTCCGAGCCCGCGCTCAGGGATCCGCGCCGGTTCCTGCCGACGCCTGCGCAGCGCATCCGAGCCGTCGCCGCAGCGCCGCCACCACCGCCGCATCGGCGCGCAGCGAGACGATCTCGATCGGCGTGCGGCCGCGCCGCAGCGCCAGGGCGACCGTCGCGATCAGCGCCAGTCCGGTGACGACGAAGTTCGGCCACGCGTTGAGCTCCCACTGGCCGGACCAGGTCCATCCCGCCCCGTCGCCGAACGGCCACCAGTACTGGATCGGATAGTGGTGACCATCGGGCCCGCGCCCGCCGATCAGGTCGCAGAACAGGTGGAGGTGGAAGCTGAGCAGCGTCAGCGCCGCGACCAGCGGTCGGCGCGTCCACGCCCACGCCGCCAGCGCGACGACCAGGGCGAAAGCGAGGTTGTGGCCCAGGACATGGTGGAAGTCCGCCCACCACAGCAGCGGCCGCTCGCTGTCGCGGGTCAGCAGCTCGACCGGCAGGCCGAAACCGTCGACGTCGGGGATGATGCCGGCGATCGCCACCGCGGCGCGGCCACGCCGGTCGAGCCGGGCTGATTCGCCGAGCAGCCAGCCGATCAGGCCGTGGGTGATCGGACTCATGCACCCAGGGTACCACGCTCCCGGCCGTGGCGCCGATGTGCGCCGATCGCAAGTCGCCCAATCCGATCGCGACCCCCCTGCGTAAAGTAAGCGTTCGCATCGGCCATCGACGCCGCGCTGCGATCGTCGTGCCTTTCCGACGGACGCGCGTCCGTCGTCCACCACCCCGACGCACCGTCATCGCCCATGGCGACGACATCAGGAGCCCTCATGCCCATCCGATTCACGCGTCGACGCGGCGCCGCCGCGGTCGGCGCCATCGCGCTGTCGGCGCTCGCGCTGATCGCCGCCGACCACAACGACGCGCCGTCGCTGGCCAGCCTGCGCCCGTCCGACATCAACGACGTCTACGCCTGGCATACCAGCGACAGCGTGGTCATGGCGGTGACCTTCGGCGGCCCGGGCATGCCCGCGGATGACGCCACGTATTCGTCGGACGTGCTCTACACGCTGAACATCGACACCGACGAGGACAACGTCGCCAACCACCGGATCCGATTCCAGTTCGGCCAGAACACCGCGGGCGCCTGGGGCGTGCGCTTCCACGACGTGCCCGGCGTCGCCGGGTCGTACACCGGCGCGGTCGACACCGTGCTCGATCTCGGTCCGTCGGTCAAAGCCTTCGCCGGCCTGCGCGACGACCCGTTCTTCTTCGATCTGCAGGGATTCCAGGAGACCGTGGCGATGGGCACGGTGCGCTTCATGAACACCCGCGACTTCTTCGCCGGCCGCAACACCAAGTGCGCCGTGCTCGAGATCCCACGCGCGACGTTCGCCAGCCAGACCTTCGGCT
>Ga0196963_10001135_pt1 | contig 19460 bp, 17 predicted proteins | sample S1_5metaG_FD_148600 | JGI IMG/M metagenome (GOLD analysis project Ga0196963, IMG submission 148600) | Soil microbial communities from Anza Borrego desert, Southern California, United States - S1_5 | ecosystem: Environmental > Terrestrial > Soil > Desert | place: USA: California | collected... | reverse complement strand
CGGCGGTGTCGGCCGACCCCGAGCGGTACGGCCTGACGCGCGAAACGGCCGACGCGCTCGCCGAGGTCGCAGGCCAGTACTTCGGGGCCGTCCCGAAGTCGCTCGGCGGCGACGCCGTCGAGCTTCCGCCGCTCCGCTCGTTGCAGACGTGCGCCAAGGTCGCCGCCCGCGGGGCGCTCCGCGCGGCGCTCAAGCCCGTCGTCCGCGCGATCAAGCAGAACCCGGCCGTGACCGACGCCCTGCGCGCCGAGCTCGGGCTGCCGCCGCGGCCAATCACCGGCCTGGCGAAGTGGCGGGCGGAGGTCGAACGTGCGGCAGCGTAACCACCCCCGGGGAGCCTCCTAGTAGACCCACTCAACCATCGCGCTGACGTCCACCGCGCGACCCTCGCGCGCGGACAGCCGGGCCGCGTCGAGCAGGGCCATCGTGCAGAGGACGGAGCGGGGGTCGACCGCCGGTCCGCTCTGGCCGAGGCACGCGGCGGCGAACCGGGCCCAGATCTGAGGCTCGGTCAGCACGTCGTCGCGGGCCGGCGGCAGGCGCTTGACCGGGCCGAACGTGTTGGGCTCGCTGCCCGCGGGCGTGACGTCGAGCTCGGCCCAAGTTTCGAGCGAGAACGCGGGGCTGTGCGGACTGTCGATCGAGCCGCCGGTCGCGTCAACGTGCCAGCGGGGCAGCGGGCGGGCGGTGGTCGTATTGATCTCGACCATCCCGGCGGTGCCGTCGTTGAAGTCGACGCAGACGCGGGCGAAATCGTCGCAGTCGGCGGACCAGACGTTCCCGCGGAGCTGGGCGAACACGCGGGTCGGCTTGGCGGGCCAGAGGAGGCGCCAGACCTGATCGACGAAGTGCGACCCCCAGTCGTACAGCCCGCCCCCGCCGAACGCCGCCTCGTTCCGCCAGTTCGGCCGATACTCCCGCGCCGCCGGCCCGACACACGATGACCATTGCCCGAGCCGCGACTCGACGTTGATCACTTTCCCGAGTTGTCCCCCCTGCACGGCCCGCCTGAGCGTCAGGTAGTCCAGATCCCACCGCCGATTGTGAAACACCGAGAGCGTCAGCCCGCGCGCGGCGGCGTCGTCGACCATCGTCCGCGACGCCGGCAGGTCCAGGGCCATCGGCTTTTCAACCATCACGTGCCGCCCCGCCGCCAACGCGGCCGTCGCGTGCTCGAAGTGCATCGCCGTCGGCGTCGCCACGAGCACGGCGTGCACGTCCGCATCGTCCAGCAGCGCCTCGACCGTCGTATGCACGCGCAGCCCCTTCGACCGCGCCAAATCAGCCCGCGCCGGCGTCCCGTCCGCGATGGCGACGGCTTTCACGGGCGCGCCGGAGGCCTGCGCCGCCGCGATCCACCCGGCGTGCTCGTTCCCGATCCGGCCGAACCCGATGATGCCGACGTGGAGGGGCGAGGAGGGCATGGCGCGGATTGTAGTGAACGCCGTAACGAGTAACGAGTACCCCGCGTGCCCCCTCCGCGAGCGCTTTGGCTCAGTCGAGCGACTGCATCATGTGATAACACTCCCCGGCGTCGGGGAGGGTGCGGACGGTGAACCCGCGACGTTCCGTGACCCGGCGGAGCTTGAGGTTGGGATTCGGACAGCGGGTGGCGTACACGCGCCAGTCGACGACCCTGAGCCCGCGCTGCCGGGCGAGCCGCGCGGCGGTCGCGAAAAGCGCGGGGAGGACGCCCTCGCCGCCGCCGTCGATGTGACCGAGTTCGGCGACGAGCGTCTGATCCACCACCGCGAACTGCCCGAGCACCTCGGCGGAGCCGGCACGAAAGACGAGCGGCCGACCGCAGAGGATGAAGCCGTCGACCTCCGCACGGGGCAGAGCGAGGATCTGTTCGGGAGTCAGGCCCTCGATCAGGAGCGGGACGGGGCCGGACGGGACGGTCGGTTCAATCATCGCAATTCTCCGAGCCGGACGTTTCGATAGTGCACCCGAGATCGCGCGGCGCCGCAACCATTGACCCCGTCGCCGGTATGTTCTTGCGTATGACCCCCGCCGCCCCCCTGCTCGTCCGTCGCTGCGCCATGACCATCCTGGCGCTCGCCCTCGCGCCGCTGGTCGCCTTTGCCGACGTCCCGCCCCAATCCACCGACTCCGTCATCGCCACCCGCGCCCGCAAGGTGCTCGAGTCGATCACGTCGACCACGTACGTCCACAAGACCGACATCGACGAGAAGGCCGGGAAGTTCAACTGCGACTGCTCCGGATTGGTCGGGTTCATCGTGAAGAAGGAGTTGCCGGAGCACTTCAAGGTGCTGCCGGTGTCCGGCTCCGGCAAGCGGCCGCGGGCGGTCGACTTCGCGAACGTGTTCCTGGCCGCGTCGACGACGCCACAGGCCGGGGCGCTGTGGCAGCGGATCGACAAGCTGGCGGACGCGCGGCCGGGGGACGTGATGGCGTGGAAGAAGGACCCGCAGCCGCCGACGGGCAACACCGGGCACGTGGTCGTGATCGACGCGGTGCCGCGCGAAGTCTCGGCCGGCCTGTGGGCGGTAACGATCATCGACTCGACCACGAAGGGTCACGAGGCTGACACGCGCAAGACGGGCGAGACGGGGGTGGGGCGCGGGACGATGTACTTCAAGACCGACGACGCGGGATCGATCGTCTCGCGCGCCGCGCGGTCCGCGAAGGGGCCGTGGGAGTCCTCCCCCACCGCGATCGGGCGCCCCATCCTCAAATGACTCTCGAAGCTGCTCCAAAGGGGGGGCGCGGAGTGCTCACTTCAGTGAGCATGCCAACGCCCCGCGGATTCCCACCTCTTCATGTTTCATGTCTTCATGTTTCACGTTTCCAAACGAACGAACATTCGACCCGACACGGTGTAGAATCTCGTCCATGCCCCTCGTCGCGTCCGTCCACAACCTGTCGAAGATCTACCGCAAGCCCGGCACCAACGTCGAGGTCGCCGCCCTCCGCGCGATCGACATCGACTTCATCGAGGGCGAGTACACCGCGATCATGGGCGCGTCCGGCTCCGGCAAGAGCACCCTGATGAACATCATCGGGTGCCTCGACCTCCCGACCGACGGCCAGTACGTCCTGGGCGGGACCGACGTCGGCAGCCTCTCGGACGACGACCTCTCCCGCATCCGCAGCCAGCGGATCGGGTTCATCTTCCAGAACTTCAATTTGATCCAGCAGCTCACGGTCCTCGAGAACCTCGAGGTGCCCATGTTCTACATGGGCATCGCGCCGGCCGAGCGCAGGCGGCGGGCGGTCGAGATGGCCGAAAAGGTCGGCCTGGGCCAGCGCCTCGACCACCGCCCGATGCAGCTCTCCGGCGGCCAGCAACAGCGCGTCTGCATCGCCCGCGCGCTGATCAACGACCCCCTGATCCTCCTCGCCGACGAGCCGACCGGGGCGCTGGACTCCAAGACCGGCCAGCAGATCCTGGCGCTGTTCGACGAGCTCGTCGCGACCGGGCGGACGATCATCATCGTCACCCACGACCCCCACGTCGGCGAGCGCGCCCAGCGCGTAATCAAGCTGCACGACGGTCGCGTGGTCGAGGATTACCGCAACGCGAAGCGGCCCGCGGCGCCGCAGCCGGTGCTCTCGATCGACGAGTAACTGTCGCGCGCGAGCGTGTGCGCAGCACACCCGCTTGCGGGTTAGCGGTCCAGCAGCGCGACGCACGTAAGAGCCCCACCCTTCCATAATCCGGTGGGCAGTGCCCACCCTACTTCAGCTTGTACATCCCGCGCGACGCGCTGACGAACCGCTTGTCCTTGATCAGCGTCTGGTTCACGATCCCGCGGAAGTTCGCCGAGTTCGACCGGTACCCCGACGCCTTGGCCTTGTCCGCGATGTCGCCCACGCCCATCGGCGCGCCGGCCTTGCTCAGGATCTGGTGGATCAGGTCCTGCAGCGAGATGTCGTTCCGCACGCGCGACCCCGGCCCGCGCCGCGGCCCGCCGCCGCCGCCGCCCGCCGCCCCGCCAGACAGGTCCGCGATCCGCGCGTCGATCGCGTCCAGCTTCCGCTGCACCTTGGCGCGCTGCCGGTTCAACTTGTCGACCTCCGACCGCCGGGCCTGCACGAGCTTTTCGAGTTGGGCCAGGTTCATCGATCCGGACGCGGGGCGAGCCATAAATGCCTTCCGTATATGGGACGATTCTGATGTGTGAAGCCACCCCCCTCGTGCGCGGCGGATCATAGTGGCAAGGTCCCATAGTACGCAATAGGCAGATTGTGATTCCCACTCGTACGTCCGTCCGCCGGAAAGCCCACGGAGCTTGCTCCGTAGGTTTTAGGGTCCCCCGTCGCGCATTCGCGCAAGCCCTCCCACGCCGAACTTCCGTCGTTTTCGTTACCGACGACTTAAGTAGCGCGCCCCCACCTCCGAAGGACTTCGTATAGGACGGCGTGCGCCCGCGCGGCGGCGCCGGTCCTTCATGACCATCGTGGAGCAACCGGGGCGGGAGGAGAGGCGAACGTGAGAAACCGATACGAGAAGTGGGCCGCCGCCGTCGCCGTGTTCTGCGTCGCGGTAACGGCCGCGCCGGCCGCCGACGCCGCCCCGATCCTCGAATACTCGCAGGACGGCAAGCACTACACCGACTTCGACGCCGTCATCGGCACCGCCAAGGCCGGCTCGTACTACGACTACTACAACCAGTCCGGCCACCCCGCCTTCGGCACGCCCAAGGCCACCAGCTCGGCCGCCATGTACTGGGACGACAAGCGCGACGCCCTGAGCCTGATCCTGATCAGCGGCTCCGCCACCGGGAAGGATGGCGGCCAGGTCCTCTACAAGCTGAGCGACCTGCCCTGGTCGACCGTGCTCACCCTGTCCGACGACGCCGACGAGTACGACTATGACAAGGGCCAGCGCGTCACGACCCCGCGGTTCAACTACAAGAGCGGCACCGACGGCGCCATCTATGGCGGCCTCGAGCGCTCGAAGTCGTGGGTCATCAAAATCGCGCTCTCGAGCGTGAAGGGCGTCAAGAACTGGCGCCTGATCGACGGCGCGGCCGGCGACGACGCGGTCGACCTGAACATGCGCAAGACGCTCTACATCCGGTACGCCGGCGACGACGGAGCCGACGGCGTGACCCCACCCCCGCCCGCGAGCAACCCCAACACGACCGGCGGTAACACGGGTGGCACGACCGGCGGCGGCGGTAAGAAAGTCCCGCGCACCACCATCACCCGCCCGCTGGCCCTCGACGAGGACGACTGGATCAACATCGGCCCGCCGAAGATCCTCCCCGGCAGCAACCCGGGCGGGGGCGGCGGCGGTGGCCTGGGCAACCCCCAGCCCGTCCCCGAGCCCGGGACGCTCGCCCTCCTCGCCGGTGGTGCCGCCGCCCTGTTCCGCCGCCCGCGCCGGCGATAGACTGGACCGCGTCGCCCCGTTAGCCGATCAGCCCTCATAGCCGCCGGCGGCAGCCTGCGGTTGTCGGGCGTCGCGGGGGTCGGCGCTGAACAATCCAGTCACACCCTGCCGGAGTCCACGTGACGAATCGGACGAACAATCGGGTCAAACAAACCGCAGCGCTTACCCTCGCCTCAGGCATGTTGATCGGCGGCCTCGCCGGGTGCGACGACTCGGCGGACGTCCCCCCGTCCGCCGCCCAGGCCGCCGAGCGCCGCCGCAAGGAGATCGAAGACCTCGCCGCCAAGGCCACGCCCGCCCCGACCACGCAGGAGTTGATGGCCGGCCCGAAGAAGCGCCTCCGCCTGGGCGACTTCCCCGTCTCGCTCGACGTGCCCCAATCGTGGCACCTCAAGTCGCTCGGCGACGGGATGGCGTCGCTGATCTCGGTCGGCGGGCGCGCGACGTCCGGCGAGATCGACATCCAGCTCGTCACCAACTCCTCGACCGTCCCGGCCGACCGCCTCGCCGCCCTCGCCGCCGGCGCCAAGCGCGAGATCGACGCTAAGCCCCACCCGGTCAACCGGGCCGAGATGCGCGACCTCGGGCCGATCAAGGTTCTGGAACAACGCATGCTGTCTAACGAGTTCGTCGGCGGCGCCCCTGCCCCCGAGGTCGAGGCCGACGTCCCGATCGTCGACGACACCGTCGCCGCCAAGCTCCCGCCCGGCACCCGCATCCCCACGACCCGCGCGGTCGTCAACCCCCACCTCGTCACCTGGCGGATCACCCTCCTGATCCCCGACGCCGGCGGGAAGCAATATAAGTCCCGCGCCCTCACCTTCCAGCCGCTCAAGCTGTCGGAATTCAAGCAGGACCGCGAGTTCCTTGAGAAGGTCGTCGGGAGCCTGCAGTACGAACCGTAAGGAATGACGAAATGACGAAGGTCTAATGACGAAACGGGTGCGGCCCCTTCTCGCCCCTTTTCGTCATTCGAATTTCGACGTTCGACATTGATTCGATCTTCGGGTTTCGTCCTTCGTCATTAGACGGCCCCCATGCTCACGCGCCTCGCCCCATCGCCCACGGGCGCCTTCCACCTCGGCAACGCGCGCACGTTCCTGATCAACTACCTCCTCGCGCGCCGCGAAGGCTGGCGGATCCTCCTGCGCGTCGAAGACCTCGACGGCCCGCGGGTCAAGGCTGGCGCCGACCGCGCCGGCATCGACGACCTCCGCTGGCTCGGAATCACCTGGGACGACGGCCCCGTCTACCAGGCCCACCGCGCCGCCGAGTACCGCGCCGCCGCCGAGCGCCTGGTCGCCGCCGGCCTCGCCTACCCGTGCGTCTGCTCGCGCCGCGAGGTCGAACTCGCCGCCAGCGCCCCCCACGCCGAGGACGGCGCCACCGTCTACCCCGGCACATGCCGCGGGCGGTTTGCGTCGATCGAAGAAGCCCGCGCCGCTGCCGGCCGCGAGCCCGCGATCCGCTTCCGCGTCCCGCCCGGCCCGATCTCCTTCGACGATATCTTCGCCGGCCCCGTCACCTACCCCGACCCCGCCCGACAGCTCGGCGACTTCGTCATTCTCAAGAACGACGGCACCGCCGCCTACCAGCTCGCCGTCGTCCACGACGACGCGCTGGCCGGCATCACCCACGTCGTCCGCGGCGACGACCTCCTCGACTCCACCCCGCGCCAGATCCTCCTCTACCGCGCCCTAGGCCACGCGGGCCGCCTCCCCCACTACTACCACCTCCCCCTCGTCACCGGCCCCGACGGCCGCCGCCTCGCCAAGCGCCACGGCGACACCCGCCTCGCCCACTACCGACAGGCCGGCGTCCCCGCGGCCCGCGTCCTCGCCCTGCTCGCACGTTGGAGCGGCATCAACTCCGGCGACGAAATCGACCTGCCCGAGCTGCTCGACAAGTTCGACCTCGCGCGCGTCCCGCGCACGCCGATCATGTTCGCCGCCGACGACGACCGCTGGATCCGCGCCGGCGCCCGATCCCCCTCGTAGCCGCGCCGCTCCCGCTATCAGCCCACACTCACCCGCATGTGACGATAAGTCCATGCGTCTGATGGATTCGAATGAGATGGTAGCGCCGCCAAACCGCCGCGCAGGTTTCAGTTCTTTCGAGACGCCCGCCCCAACGCCCGGCCTACAGTCGCCCCGATCAGACCGGCGACGCGGGCGAGTGTCCGCGGCCGGAACGATCGGCCCCGCCCGCGGGCCCCCTTCACACGCGGACTCAGGAGACAGGACATGACCCACTCGATTCACCGCAAACTCGTGGCCGCCGTACTCGGCGTCGCGGCCGTTACGTTCGCCGGCGCGCCGGCCCCGTCCGCCCGCGCCGCCGACGCCGTTCCCGCCAAGGCCCTCACCGAGGGCGCCAAGAAGGACGTCGTCGACACCGCCGTCGCCGCCGGGCAGTTCAACACGCTCGTCGCCGCCGCCAAGGCCGCCGGCCTCGTCGAGACGCTCAAGGGCGCCGGCCCGTTCACCGTCTTCGCCCCGACCGACGACGCGTTCGCCAAGCTCCCCTCGGGCACGGTCGAGATGCTGCTCAAGCCCGAGAACAAGGAGAAGCTCGCCGCCCTGCTCACGTACCACGTCGTCCCCGGCAAGGTGACGGCCAAGGACGCGATCGCCCTCGACGGCAAGTCCGCCAAGACGGTCAACGGCAAGGAGGCGAAGATCTCCGTCGTCGACGGCAAGGTGAAGATCGACGGCGCGACGGTGATCAAGGCCGACGTCGACGCGACCAACGGCGTGATCCACGTGATCGACGCCGTCATCATGCCGTAACACCGGCCGACGCCCCACCCCAAGCCGGTCACACCCACGGAGCGCGCTCCGTGGGTTTTCCGACGCGCCCGGTATCATCCGGCCCATGCCCCGCCTCCTCCGCATCCACCACGCCCAGCTCACCGTCCCCCTCGGCCAGGAAGCCGCCGCCCGCGCGTTCTACTGCGACGTCCTCGGCCTCCCCGAAATCGAAAAGCCCGGATCCCTCAAAAACCGCGGCGGCCTCTGGCTCGAGCTCGCCGGCCAGCAACTCCACATCGGCACCGAGGACGGCGTCGACCGCCCGCGCACCAAGGCCCACCTCGCCTACGAGGTCGACGACGTCCCCGCCTGGCGCGCCCGCCTCGCCGCCGCCGGCGCGACGATCCTCGATTCCGTCCCCATCCCCGGCTTCGACCGCTTCGAGTTCCGCGACCCGTTCGGCAACCGCGTCGAGATCATCGCCGGAATCCGCTGACGCTCGCCGGGACGGCTCGCGGGGGCGGCGCGACGCGCCTGTCGACTTGACCCTTTACGCTTTCCTCCGTTGCCGACCGACCGTCGGGCCCGTCGCGCCTGCGCTGCAGTCCGCCGGGCGATGCCGCCGCGCGATGCCGCCGCGGGGTCGATCAGCGACAACGGAAACACAGGGACGAACTAGCTGAGATCGAGTCCGAGCGGCTGAAACGGAGCGAGAAGGAGCTGCCGGGCATCTGACGTGGATCGCCCGCGCGCAGCGGTCGTTGGCGAGGAGTGAATCATGGGCGACGGTCCGCTTCGACGGGTGATGCTTGTGCTGGTGCCGATCGGCCTCGCCGGTTGCACGGCGTCCAGTCCGAACGCCGGCGCCCGTTCGGCGCCGCCCCCGCCGGTGCCGCCCCCCGTCCTGCTCGCGGACAAAGTCGCCGACGCGCCGCACGCCGCGGCGGACCCCGCACCCGGCCGGCGCGCGATCCGCGCCCGCGACGTCCAAGGCGCAACCCCGCTCCACCACGCCGCCCTGCGCGACGACGCCGACGCCGTCAGCCGGCTGATCGGCGCCGGCGCGGACCCGGAGGCGCGGGACCGCCACGGGTTCACACCGCTCGTCTGGGCGGCCCGCGCCGGAAAACGGGAGGCGGCCCGCCGGCTGCTCGACGAGGGCGCCGACGTGCACGCCAGGGGCTATTACGGGACGACCGTACTGATGGAAGCGGCGCAAACGAACGATCGACCCGAGGTGTTCCAATTGCTCGTCGATCGCGGTGCGGTGACCGGCGCCGCGGAGTAGGCGCAACGTCGGGGCGCCCTCTACTGGGCCGTCGTTCGTGACAACCGCGTAGCCGTCCGATTCCTGCTCGCGCACGGGGCCTCCCCAAGCCCGCCGGGCGCCGACGGTTTCACCCCGCTCCACGAGGCCGCGTCCCACAACCGCGTCGACGTCCTCGACCTCCTGATCGCCGGCGGCGCGGACCTCGAAGCGACCACTGACGACGGCGCCACGCCCCTCTACGTCGCCACCCGACACGGCGCGCGCGCGCCATCGAGGCCGTGCGGCGCCTGCTCAAGGCGGGTGCGTCGCCCGGGGCCCGGGCGAAAGACGGCCGTACGGCGCGAGACCTGGCGCGAGATTCGAACGACCCGGAACTGCGGTCGCTATTCGGGACCGGAAAAAATAATAGCGGGTCGCGCCGCGGGCCCCGCCGGGCCCGCCAGGCATACGCGACACGGCTGTCCGATCTTCGAAGAAGAACGAAGGAAGTCGACGAATCAGTGACCCCTCGTCCGCTTAGGAATGAACTCACGCCACGCGTCCTTCCCCCGCCGGCCGGCGGCAAACGCTAGGGGAAGTTCTCCGGCTCCACCGCCCGCGGGCTCATCCAGACCACGTCGAGCTCGCCGACCCAGCCGCCGAAGGCGGGTTCCGGTCGTGCAAAGTACCGTCGCGCCTTCGGGTCGGCCCGCTTCCACCGTTCGAGGACGGCGAGCACGTCGGCGTCGGGCGTCGCCAGCACGACCGTGTTCAGCCGCCGCATCGCCGTCAGCGCTCGGGCCGCCGCCGCGGTCGGCCCGGCGTCGTCGATCACGACGCGCTCGACGGTCTGCGACCGCGACAGCCCGGCGACGACGTCGTCGGCCACCCACGGGCCCGACACCTGCAGCTCGCGCAGGGCGGGCAGTTCGGCGAGCACGCGCAGGCCGGCCTCCCCCGGCCCGGTCCGGCCCTCAATCGCCAAATGGGACAGTCCCGCCAGGCGCGAGAGGCGGGCCAACCCGTGGTCCGTGACCGCGGTTCGGTGAAGCCGCAACGCGCGGAGGTTGGGCAGTTCGGCCACCGCCGCCGCGAGCCACTCGTCGGTGACGTCGGCCCCCGAGAGCTGTAACGACCGCAGGGCGTCACGGCCCGCCAGGTGGGCGAGGACGCGCGGCGTGACCCGGCCTTTGCCGGCGGTGACGTCGAGGTGCGCCAGGTTGGGCAGCGACCCCCGCGCGCGGAGCAGCGCGCCGATCGCCTCGTCGGTGAGGCCCGTCTCGGGCAGCGTCAGGGCCGACGCCGGGCTCGGCGCGATCGGGGCCAGCGGGTCGCGGCCGCCGTACCCCGACAGGTCCAGGTGGGCCAGCCCGCGGATCCGGGCGTACTCGTCGAGCGACCCGGCCTTCGCGTACACGTACGACAGGCGGGGCCGGGCGTCACCCGCGCGCACGTCGAGCGGGTACAGGTCGAACCGATGCCTCCGCGCCATGGCCGCCCGGTCGTCCGGCGATAAGTTGGCCGCCGCGCGGTCGTACCGCTCCTGCGTGAAGACATTCAACCAGAGGAATCGCCGGCCGTCGTACCACTCGGTGGCCGCCCGGTCCCCGCCGGCCGGCGGCGCCGGCGCGGCTTCGCGCGCGGGGCCCGCGCCGGCGCACGCGAGAAGCACTGCGAGTGCGATCGCGCCGCCGGTGCGGGCCATACTGCGACTGCAGGTCATCGGTGCTCCGAAAGGCCAGACCTCGTGAAGCGAGCGAGGTCGGTCCAATCCCTGATACTACCGCCGACCATCGCTTCGGCCGACGCGGCGGATCGTCGCCCCCGCTGTCCCCTTTCGTGGTGAGTGTCAATTCCTCCCGACAACGACCCGCCCGCCCGCGCATACTGCTCACACGCAAACTGCCCACCCCCGCGCTGGTCCGCCCAGATTAACGCGCGGGTGTTACCCGAATCGCCCTCGCTGGCGGACAAAAGACGTTGCTGATATATTCTTTATGTTACCAGGAGCTAACGCTCGGGCCTCTCTCTCGGCAAGTCAGTCGTAAGTAACGGGGCCGTCCGGGGTTAGTCCGGTGGATCGCTCCGAGCTGTGCCCCACAGGGCCGCTCGACCGGTCGGGTTTCGCCCGCGTTTGCCGGGTGCCTGAACGGTGGCGACCCGCCAAGTTTTGAGCAGGAAGGAACCAACGCGATGGACGGGGTTTCCGCGCTGACGAAGTCGACGACCATGCACGGCGTTGAGGGGCAGTCCGTACCGACCACCGGCCAGTCCTCCGCGCAGGCCGCCGCCGCGCTCACGTACAAGATCGCCACCGAGGCTTGGGAGTTCGAGCAGATCCACCGGCTGAACTACAAGACGTTCGTCGAGGAGATCCCCCAGCACCAGCGCAACGAGCAAGGCGTCCTGGTGGACAAGTACCACCACGAGAACACGTACGTCATCGCCCTCGAGGGCGAGCGCCTCGTCGGCATGATGGCCCTCCGCTCCGCCCGCCCGTTCTCCCTCGACAGCAAGCTCCCCGACCTCGAGTCATACCTCCCCGCCGGCGTCAAGAAGCCCGCCGAGGTCCGCCTCCTCGCCACCGAAAAGGAGGTCCGCGGCACCCGCCTGTTCGTCGGCCTCCTCGGCGCGTGCGGCGAATACCTCGCCAAGTCCGGCGTCGACCTCGTCGTCATCTCCGGCACCACCCGCCAGCTCAAGCTGTACCGCCACATGGGCTTCGAGCCCTTCGCCCACCTCGTTGGCACCGGCGGCGCGATGTTCCAGCCCATGTACATCACGCGCGACCGGTTCAAGGAAACCGCCCGCGCCCTGATGCCCCACATCCAGACCGACGACGGCTTCGGCTCCGTCTCGTTCCTCCCCGGCCCCGTCGACATCTCCCCCGAGGTCCGCCGGGCCCTCGCGTCCAGCGCCATCTCCCACCGCGCCGACTCCTTCCTCGCCGACTTCCAGCAGACCCGCGCCGCCCTCGGCCGCCTGGTCAACGCCAAACACGTCCAGGTCATGACCGGCTCGGGCACCCTCGCCAACGACGTCATCGCCGCACAGCTCTCGCTCCTCCCCGGCCGCGGCCTGATCCTCTCCAACGGCGAGTTCGGCGAGCGCCTGCTCGACCACGCCAAGCGCATGGGCCTGAACCACGCCGCCCTCCGCCGCGCCTACGGCAGCCCCCACGACCCCGTCCTGATCGAAGAGGCCCTGAACGCCGACCCCTCCATCACCTGGGTCTGGGCCGTCCACTGCGAGACCTCCACCGGCGTCCTCAACGACCTCGAGCTCCTCAAGTCGATCGCCGCCCGCCGAGACCTCAAGCTCGCCCTCGACTGCATCTCCTCGATCGGCACCACCCCCGTCGACCTCGCCGGCGTCCACCTCGCCTCCGGCATCTCCGGCAAGGGGCTGCGCGGCTTCCCCGGCCTCGCCATCGTCTTCCACAACCACGACGTCCCCACCGCCCCGGACCGCCTGTCCCGCTACCTGGACCTGGGCAACTACGCCAAGAACGACGGCGTCCCCTTCACCGTCTGCTCCAACCTCCTCTACGCCCTCAAGACCGCCGTCGCCCAGCTCACCGCCCACGCCGCCGAGCGGTTCGAGGCCATCGCCGGCCACGCCAAGTACATCCGCGCGAGGCTGACCGAGATGGGCCTGGTCGCCCTCGCCTCCCCCGAGCACGCCGCCCCCGCCGTCATCACCCTCCCCCTGCCGCGCGAGATCAACGCCATCAAGGTCGGTGACCGCCTCGCCGACGCCGGCTTCCTCCTTTCTTACAAGAGCGACTACCTGCTCCAGCGCAACTGGGTGCAGATCTGCCTGATGGGCAGTTACAGCCGCGAGACGATCGACAACATGCTCGCCGTCCTCCGCAAGCTCGCGGGGCGCAAGACGCGCGGGTAAGGGTTGCCAGACCCGCTCGGACGACTACCATCACGCCCGGGTGCGGGCGCGCGAGCGCCCGCAGGTGACCGGGACGATCGGGCCATCGTCCCCCGCTCGAGCGCCGCCCTCACCGGGGCGCGGCGTTCCCGAAGGACCGCGCACGATGGCCACGCCGACCGACAGCTCCCCACTGCCCCCCCTGCCCGTCCGGCCCTCCCGGATCGCCCCCCTGCTCCGACCGATCAACGCGTTCCTGTCCTCGCAGTCGGCCGGCGGCGTCATGCTCATGCTCGCCGCCGTCGCCGCCCTCGTCTGGGCCAACTCCCCCTGGGGCGACGGGTACGCGCACTTCTGGCACCAGAAGGTGTCCGTCGCGTTCGGCGGCGCCGCCCTGTCGATGTCCCTCGAGCACTGGGTCAACGACGGACTGATGGTCATCTTCTTTCTGCTCGTCGGGCTCGAGATCAAGCGCGAGTTGTTGCTCGGCGAGCTCGCGTCCCCCCGAAAGGCGGCGCTGCCCGTCGCGGCCGCGATCGGCGGCATGGTCGTCCCCGCGCTGATCTACGTCGCCCTTAACGCCGGCGGCCCGGGCAAGGCCGGCTGGGGCATCCCGATGGCGACCGACATCGCGTTCGCCGTCGGCGTCCTCACGCTCGTCGGCCGCCACGTCCCGGTCGCCGTCAAGGTCTTCCTCCTCGCGATCGCCATCGTCGACGACCTCGGGGCCGTCCTCGTCATCGCGATCTTCTACACCGGCGGCATCTCCAAGGTCGCGCTCGCCGTCGCCGGCGCGTTCCTCGCCGCCCTCGTCGCCCTCAACGTCCTCCGCGTCCACCGCCCGCTCCCGTACCTCGTCCTCGGCGTCGGCCTGTGGGCCGCCACCCTCGCCAGCGGCGTCCACGCGACGATCGCCGGCGTCCTCCTCGCGTTCACGATCCCCGCGACCCGCCAGATCGAGGAGCGCCCGTACCTCGGGTACGTGCGCGCCCTGCTCGGCCGGTTCGAGCGCGACGCCGTGGGCGAGCCCGACCGCATCACCCACGACCAGAGCCACGCGCTCAAGGCCATGGAAGAGGCCTCCCAGGCCGTCCAGACCCCGCTCGCCCGCGTCGAACACGCCCTGCTGGCCCCCGTGAACTTCCTGATCGTCCCGATCTTCGCGCTCGCCAACGCCGGCGTCGACTTGCGCGCCGGGCTCGGCCAGGCCGCCGCCGACCCCGTCGCGTGGGGCGTCCTCCTCGGGCTCGTCGTCGGCAAACCGGTCGGCGTCCTCCTGGCCTCCTGGATCGCCGTCCGGACCGGCATCGCCGCCCTCCCCGACGGCGCCCGGTGGCGCCAACTCGCCGGCGTCGGCGTCCTCTGCGGCATCGGGTTCACCATGTCCCTGTTCGTCGCCAACCTCGCGTTCCCCGGTGACGCCGCGCACCTCGCGGCGGCCAAACTCGGCATCCTCGCCGCGTCCGTGATCGCGGGCATCATCGGCGGCCTGATGATCGCGTCGCGCAGCCGCGCCTGACCGTCACCAGATGCCGTCCGAGGAGTTCCGCGCCCGCGACGACGGGCGGTCGGTCGGCGGAGTCCTCACAAATCGACGGACGTGAAACGTCTAGGCACATCCCCCGGGGCTCTCCCCACAATATCCTTTGCACGCGCCGCCGCGCCCGGTAAGATGCGCGGCATCAAGTCGTCGCGCGCCCACGTCCGTGAGCGCAGAGTCTGCCGTCGCGCCGGGGGAACATTTCTTCGGAGAGTCGGATCATGTCCGAGACCTCGCGTGTGTCCGTCCGTCGTCGTCCCCGCCGCAACCGCCGCGCCTGGGCCCTTCTCGGCTGCGTCGTTTCGCTCGCCTGTCATTCCGGCCCCGCCCGCGCCGCCGACGCCAAGCTCGCCAGCCCCGACAAGGTCGACGCGGCGATCAAGAAGGCCGTCGCCTACCTGTACTCGGCCCAGAACGACAAGGGCCACTGGGAGACGTTCGACACGATCTCGCCCGACTGGAAGAAGGAGGTCGCCAAGCCCGAGGGCGGGCAGTTCGGGGGGCTCTCCTCGATGGCCGTCTACTCCATGCTCGACGCCGGCGAGTCGTGGAAGGACCCGCGCATCCGCAAGGGGATCGAGTGGCTGTACAAGCAGCCGATGATGGGCACGTACGCCGTGTCGTTCCGGTCGCAGATCTGGCAGTACCTGCCGCAGACGCCGGGCGTGAAGTCCGCCGCCCAGCGCGACTGCAACCTGCTCCTGTCGGGCATGAAGGCCAAGGGCGACGCCCGGGGGTTCTGGAGCTACTTCATCAACGACGGGAACAACACCCGTTACGACCACTCGTGCTCGCAGATCGCCCTGCTGGGCATCTGGGGGTGCCAGCAGGCCGGGCGCGACGTGCCCGTCGCGTTCTGGAAGGAGGCCGAGCAGGCCTGGCTCCGGCACCAGATGGAGGAGGGCGCCTGGTCGTACGTCTACCAGGGCAACGACCAGCACGGCCTGCCGAAGATGACGATGACGCTCGCCGGGATCGCCACGCTGTTCATCTGCCAGGACTACGTCCACGTCATGGACGGCTTGAAGTGCACGGGCAACCAGATCGACCCGCGCATCCAGGTCGCCGTCCAGTGGGTCGAGAAGAACTGGGCCATGGCCGGCGCCGGCGGGAGCTACGGCAACTACGCGTTCGAGCGCGTGGCGATGGCGTCGGGGTACAAGTACTTCGGCGAGCACGACTGGTACAAGATCGGGGCCCAGGCCCTGATCGCCCGCCAGCAGCCCAACGGGTCCTGGGGGACGATCGACAACACCGCCTTCTCGCTCCTGTTCCTGACCCGCGGGCGCCAGCCGGTGATCGTCAACAAGTTCGAGTACGAACTCGCCGGCACCGCCCCGCGATCGACCGCAGTTCGCCCGGCAACGCCACGCCCCGTTACGCCGCCCCCGCCCCCGCCGCCCCGCCCCGGCGTCAAACCGCGCACCCCGGCCGCCCCTGTCATGAAGCCGCCGGCGGTCGTCAACCCCCCGGAGGAGCGGCCGGTCGACCCGGCCAACCCGACGTTCGTCGGCAACTGGGCCCAGCGGCCGCGCGACGTCGCCACCTTCACCCGCTGGATGTCGTACGCCCTCGAGCGCAAGCTCAACTGGCAGATCGTCTCCAACCGCAGCCCCGTCGACGACTACCACGACGCCCCGGTCCTCTACATGGCCGGCAACCAGAAGCTCGACAAGCTCCCCAAGGAGACCGTCGACAAGCTCAAGCAGTACGTCGAGGACGGCGGCCTGATCTTCGCCAACGCCGACTGCGGCTCCGCCGAGTTCACCGACACGTTCAAGGCGCTGGGCAAACAGCTGTTCCCGCAATACGAGTTCCGCGAGCTCCCCGCCGACCACCCGCTCTACACGCTCCAGCAGTTCAAGCGCACCGGCTGGAAGAGCCCGCCCCCCCTGCTGTCGATGAGCAACGGCACGCGCGAGCTCATGATGATCTCGCCCGCCAACGACCTCGCCCGGTTCTGGCAGATGAACGCCTACAAGGGCAACGAGCCGGCGTTCGAGCTGATGAGCTCCGTCGTCCTCTACGCGTCCGACCGGCGCAACCTCAAGTTCAAGGGCGCCACCCACATCGTCCGCACGGACAAGGACGTGCCGGACAACGAGCGCAAGTTCAAGGTCGCCCGCCTGAAGTGGAACGGCAACTGGGACCCCGAGCCCGGCGGGTGGCGCCGCCTCGCCGCCGTCCTCCACAACAAGAAGGACGCCGACATCACCCCCGAGCCCGTCGACCTCGGCCAGGGCACGCTCGACGCCGCCGCCCATCCCGTCGCCCACCTGACCGGCACCGGCCCGATCACCCTCTCGAAGGAGCAGCTCGCCGAGCTCCGAAAGTACGCCCTCAAGGGCGGCGTGATCCTCGCGGACGCGGCCGGCGGCGACTCGGAGATGAGCGAAGCCCTGCAGCGCGACCTGGTGCAGATCTTCGCCGGCTCCAAGCTCGAGCCGATCGGCGCCGACGACCCGATCCTCAAGGGCACCGGCGGCGAGCGCGACCCGATGTACGCCCCGATCTACGTCAAGTCCAACGTCTTCGAAGACCCCAACAAGGCCATGGGCGGCCTGACCGCCCCGGCGACGACGCCCGCGACGCCCACGGCCCCGCCCAAGCTCCCCACGGTCGGCCCGGACGGGAAGATCATTCCCCCGCCGCCGCCGCCGACCGGTGTCGCCGCCGACGACGCGCCCGCCACCGTCCCGCCGGTCGTCGCCCGCAAGGACGACGACCCCGACTCCGACGACCCGACCCCGGCCCCGCCGCCCCCGTCCGCCACGGCCATTCGCACGCTCCTCCCCGCGATCGATTCCGCCGCCGCCACCGAGGCCCCCGCGCCCGTCGACCCCGCCCACATCGGCGGCGCCGTCGCGATCGGCGACTTCCCCGTCGAGTACCGCAAGTTCGCCAAGGCCCGCCTCGGCGCCGCCCCCGGCCTCCGCCTCAAGGGCATCAAGTTCCGCGGCAAGTGGGCCGTCATCTTCTCCGCCGAGGACCTCTCCACCGGCGCCGTCGGCCAGCAGGTCGACGGGATCGTCGGCTACACTCCCGCCACCGCGACCGAGATCATGCGCCGCCTGGTCTCCAACGCAGGCCCGAAGGCCACACCTCCTGCCGCCGGGGGAACACCACCCTCACCCTGATTGTGACGATCAGTCTTTCCCCGCCGCTTGCGGCTTAGCGAGTGAACCTATCGCTAAGTCGCAAGCGGCGTTTCTATGCGCGGGCCGCGTCCGCGCGCACCCCCCGGTACTTCCGGAACAATCCGACCCCTGTCAGCACGACCAGCACGTTGAACGCAACCAGCGCCCACCACCCCCCGCCGCGCTCGTGGCGGAGCAGGCGGATCACCAGGTCGACCGTCAGCACCGTGAACGCCAGCGAGTCCACCAAAAACCACACCGCGCCCGGCCGCACGCGCGCCCCGATCCCGCCGGCGATCATGATCACGCCCACCGTGATCGCCGACCAGTCCAGCGCCAGCCCCCCGCTCGCCCGCCCCAGGACGCTCAGCACGCCGATCACCAGGAAGAACCCCCCGATCGGGATCGCCCACCCCACCCGCTGCTTCAGCGCCGCCAACAGCTGCGCGTAGCTCGGCGGCCCGACCCACTCGCGGAGCACCGCGAACTGCTCGACCGGCAACCGGAAGATGTGGTTTCGCTTCCCCCGCCTCAGCACCAGCGTCCGCGGCATCATCAGGTTGTCGAACACCTGGAACGTCCCGTTCACCCCCTCGCGGTCGCGCATCGCGTCCACCGGCACAAACCCGTCCGGGGGATACACCCGCATCCGGTCCGCGTAGAACGCCACCCGCCAGACGGCTTGGGTGCCCATCTCGGCGACCTCGATTTCGCCGGTAGGGACCGCGTCGTCGGCGAGGGGCGGTGCGGGCGTTTCGGGCGGCGCGATCGGCACTGAAAACCCACCGACGGGCGGCGGCGGCGGCGGCAACGGATCACGGTCGGGTGGCGTCATCGTTCGGAAGTATAGCATCCGACCAGCGCCTCCCGTTTAGCCGCGACCCGGAGGGGGAGCCCTCAGGCGACCCCGCAGGCGAGCGCGTCGAGCGCGGTCCGCGCCCACATCCTCGTCCAACTCCCCTTACGCGACCGTGATTCGTGCACCGACAATCACCGCGCGTCCGATGCGCACGAAAAAGCCCCGGCGCGTCGCGCCGGGGCCTCGTCATTTAACTCCGTTGTGCAGGTTCCAGTCTCAATCCGAATGCCTCGCCACAAGGTCGCGAAGTGCCGACGCGTCAAAGATCTGACCGTCGCTCCGAAACACTTCCGCTTCCACGGACCCGTCCTTGAGAAACTCGACCTCCCAGCGCTCCCCGGGGACCGCAACCTCGACCATGATCGCGTCGTCGCGCCGCTGTCGCAGTTCGTAGTGAATGCGACCGGCGCGGAGGTCGTCGAGAAAGGCGAGGAGGTTGGCTGGAAGAGTCGCATTCATCGGTCGAACCTCTGATCGGTCAGGAGCTTTCGGACCGTCTTGTAACCGGGCAAGTTCTGCCTCGCACCCGATTCTGGCCTCCCAACGCATTGGTTCGAGTTCACTCCAGCTGGGCGATCCCGGCGGTAACGGCGCCGTGCGGACACTCGCCTTCTTTTGGCGGAGGATCTCGCTCACCGTCATGCCGTCGTACTTGCCCATTAAACGTTTGCTCGCAAGTCG
>Ga0196963_10001134_pt1 | contig 19475 bp, 17 predicted proteins | sample S1_5metaG_FD_148600 | JGI IMG/M metagenome (GOLD analysis project Ga0196963, IMG submission 148600) | Soil microbial communities from Anza Borrego desert, Southern California, United States - S1_5 | ecosystem: Environmental > Terrestrial > Soil > Desert | place: USA: California | collected... | reverse complement strand
AGCTGACGGCAGGCGCGATCGGGATCGTCTTCGGCGACATCGGCACCTCGCCGCTCTACGCCTTTCGCCAGACTTTCGCGGCGGGACCTCATCAGCTTCCCGTCGACCGGCTTCACGTGATGGGCGTCCTCAGCCTCATCTTCTGGTCGATGATGATCGTGGTGACGCTGAAGTACATCCTGATCCTGATGCGCGCCGACAATAAGGGCGAGGGCGGCAGCCTCGCCTTGCTCGCCCTCATTTCGCGCAAGACCGAGCGGGCGCGGTGGGGCGCGGTGATCGTCCTGCTCGGCGTGTTCGCCTGCGCCCTGTTCTACGGGGACACGATGATCACGCCGGCGGTCTCGGTTCTCTCGGCCGTCGAGGGGCTCGTGCTCGTCGAGGCCGGATTCGCGGAGTGGGTGATCCCGATCGCGATCGGGATCCTGGTCGCCCTGTTCACGATCCAGCGCCGTGGAACGGCCGCCGTCGGAGCGCTGTTCGCGCCGGTGCTGATCGCTTACTTCCTGACCCTCGCGGTGCTCGGCCTCGCAGGGATCGCCCAGGCCCCCGGCATCATGTGGGCGCTCAATCCCTGGTGGGCGGTCCAGTTCTTCATGGAGGAGCAGTTCTACGCCTTCGTCGCGATGGGATCGGTGGTCCTCGCCGTCACCGGGACGGAAGCGCTCTATGCGGACATGGGCCATTTCGGCCGCCGCCCGATCCAATATGCCTGGTTCTTCTTCGTGCTCCCGGCGCTGATGATAAACTATCTCGGCCAGGGCGCGCTGCTGATCGGCAGCCCCGGTGCGATCCACAACCCGTTCTTCCTGCTCGCGCCGGAATGGTTCCTCCTGCCGCTGGTCCTGGTCGCGACAGCCGCCACGGTCATCGCGAGCCAGGCGGTGATTTCCGGCGCATTCTCGGTGACGCAGCAGGCGATCCACCTCGGCTACATCCCGCGCCTCCGCATCCTCCACACGAGCGCCTCGGCCGCGAGCCAGATCTACATTCCGGCGGTCAACTGGTCGCTTGCCGTCGCCGTGGTGTTCCTCGTCGTCGTCTTCAAGACATCTTCGAACCTGACCGCCGCCTACGGGATCGCCGTCACCGGGGCGATGTTCATCGACACCTGCCTGCTGGCCGTGGTGCTGTTCGCTCTCTGGGGCTGGAACCGGTGGGTCGCGGCCGGGCTGCTCGCGCTCTTCTTCACCGTCGACGCGGCTTATTTCGCGGCGAACCTGCTCAAGGTGCCGAACGGCGGCTGGGTCCCCCTGCTGATCGGCCTTATCGCCTTCACCTTCCTCACGACCTGGGCGACCGGGCGCAAGCTGCTCAAGAAGCAGCTCCGGGAGGGCGAGATCCCGCTCCAGCTGTTCATCAAGTCGGCGACCAGGTCGGCGATCCGCGTGCCCGGCACGGCGGTGTTCATGACCTCGCAGTCGGACGGCGTCCCTCACGCGCTGCTCCACAATTTGAAGCACAACAAGGTGCTGCACGAGCGCTGCATCTTCCTCACCGTCGATATCCAGGACGTGCCGACGGTCGATCCCGACAAACGCTGCCGGGTCGAGGATCTCGGCGAGGGCTTCTACCGGATCGTCCTCAGGTTCGGCTTCATGGAGGAGATGAACGTCCCGACCGCGCTCGAGGGCGTCAGCAATTGCGGCTTCCCGTTCAAGATGATGGACACGAGCTTCTTCCTCTCGCGCCAGACCCTGCTCTCCTCGGAAATGCGGGGGATGGCGCTGTGGCGCGAGAAGCTCTTCGCGTGGATGATGCGCAACGCCGAATCCCCGATGGAATTCTTCGCCTTGCCGATCAACCGCGTCGTCGAGGTCGGCAGCCAGGTCCGGATCTAGATCTTCGCAGCGGGGTCGGCGGCCAGGCCGCCTTCCCTCTCGATCGTGGGCACGATCTCGACGATGACGTCGCCCGGCTGGAGCGACGCCGCTTCGGCTTCCCAATAGCCGTGGGGCACGCCGCCGCGATAGAAGCGAACCCCGAGCCCCTGGGTGAGCGCGGAGAGCGGCTTGCCGCACTCCTCGGCGCGGACCGGCCGCTCCGACAGGCGGACCCCGCCCGAGCTCGAGGCCAGGTCCGCGAGGTAATCGGAGATATGGGCGCCGTGCGTCGAGCTTGCCAGCAGCAGCCCGGCGAAGCTCACCGGATTGATCACGGTCGTCGCGCCGGCCTGGCGGGCGAGCAGCTCATTATCCTCGTTGCGGACCGCGATGCTGATCGGAAGCTGGGGCGCGAGGTGGCGCGCGGTGAGGGTGATCAGGATCGACGTGTCGTCGCGCCCGGCGGTGACGATCATCGCCGAAGCGGTCTGGATGCGGACTTCCTGGAGAGTCCTGTCGCGCGTCGCGTCGGCTTCGAGGACGAGGCAGCCCAGCGACTCTGCTCGCTCCAGCGCTTCCTTCTCGCAGTCGATGACGACGATCCGGCCGGCTTCGGTGCCGCGCGCGATAAGCTCGTCGACCGCTTCCGACCCGCTGGTGCCCGCGCCGGCGACGATGATGTGATCGCAAAGAGTCCTTTGTAGCCGTTCCATACGCCATTTGTCCCAGGTGCGCCTCAGCACGAACGTGTAGGCGGTTCCGACGAAGATGAGCACGAAGAAGATGCGGATCGGCGTCACCACCAGGGCGTCGAACAGACGCGTATTCTCGCTGATGGGAACGATATCGCCATATCCGGTGGTGGTGATGCTGATCATCGTGAAATAGATGACGTCGACGAAGTCGACCTCGCCGTCATGATGGTCCCTAAGGCCGTCCCGTTCGATCCAGTGCAGGGCGATCGCGAACGCGAGAAGCCCGAGGACGAGCGCCAGGCGCCAGGCGAGCTGCGCCCAGACGGGGAGCGGACTCTTGCGCCGCAGCAACACGTGATCGGGGCCGCGCCTCTGCTCGCGCATCAGCCGTGAAGCTCCTTCCATCGCGCCGGCGGCCGGCGCGAGCCGGATATGCCGGGGCCGGCGGAAGGGGGCAACCCGCATGCCGCCCGGCGCGTTGGTCCGGCAAAGCAGCAGAAGGAGAAAGAGATGCGGCTTCCCCACAACAGCTTCGTCGTCGTCGCCGACGGCGAGAAGATGCTCTTCTTCCGCAACGAGGGCGATTCGGACTATCCGCAGCTGATCGTCGAGCGGAACCGGGAGCACGAGGCGCCGGCAAACGTCGACCTGAAGACCGACGAGGCGGGCAGCCGCCACGGCCCGGGCGCCGGCCGCAGCGCATATGAGGAAACCGATTTCCACCAGCTGGAGAAAGACCGCTTCGCGCACGACACGGCGGAGATGCTGAAACGCTGGGCGCTGAGGAACGATTTCGAGGAGCTGGTCGTGGTCGCGCCTCCCAAGACGCTCGGCGAGCTCAGGAAGCATTATCACAAGGAGGTCGAGAAGCGCCTCGCCGCGGAGATCCCGAAGGACCTTACCAACATGACCGTGCCGGACATTGAGAAGGCCCTGCTCGCCCACGAATAAGCGCGCGCCGACCACTACGGAAAAGGCCCCGCCGGGCGGACCGGCGAGGCCTTGTCTTTCGCTCGAGGGGAGCCCCTTAGGCGGGCTTGCGCGCGAGCCGGTGGCGGGCGAACAAGGCCGCGGCGCCGGCGCCGAACAGCAGGATCATCGGCGGCGCCGGGACCGGGGTCCCGCCGGTCGAGCTCGACGTGCCGCCGCTCGAGCTCGCACTCGAGGCGCTGCTCGCGCTGGAAGCCGAGGAAGCGCTCGACGCGGAGCTGCCGCTGCTCGCCGAGGTCCCGCCGAAGCTGCTCGAGGCAGAGCTGCCCGACGATCCCGACGACGCCGAAGAGGCTGAGGAGGCGGACGACGCCGAGGACGCGCTGCTGCCCGAGCTCCCCGAGCTGCCGGAGCTTCCGCGGCTCGAGCTGCCGTGGCCGTGGCTCGAGCTACCATGGCCGTGGCTCGAGCTTCCGTGGCCGTGGCTGGAACTGCCGTGGCCGTGGCTGGAGCTTCCGTGCCCGTGGCTGGAGCTGCCGCCGCTCGAGCTGGCCGAGCTGGCGCTGGACGCCGAGCTGGCGCTGGAGGCCGAGCTCGCGCTCGACGAGCCGCCCGTCGAAGTCGAGCTCGATACGCCGCTCGACGTCGAGACGCCGCTCGAAGTGGACACGCCGCTGGACGTCGAGACGTTGCCGCTCGAGGTCGAGACGCCGCTCGAGGTGGAGACGCCGCCCGTGGACGTGGAGACGCCGCCGGTCGATGTCGAAACGCCGCTCGACGTGGAGGTCGAGCCGCCGCTGGTCGAGGACGAGCCCGCGCTGGTCGAGCTGCCGCCGCTCGAGGTCGAGGTCGAGCTGCCGCCCGAGGTGGTCGAGACGCCGCCGGTCGAGGTCGAGGCGACGAAGAAGGCGTTGCCGCTCGACCCGCCGAAGAAGCCGCCGCTGAAGAAGCCGCCGCCGAAGCCGCCGCCGAAGCCGCTGCCGAAGCCGCCGCTGCCGCCGATGACCACGGCGGGTACGCCGCCGCTGCCGCCGACAAAGGCCGCAGCCGGAGGGGGCGGGGGGACGAACGGCATCGGCACGGGCTGCGTGATCGTGCGCGTCGTCACCCTCGTGGCGGGCGCGGCGCAGGCGACACGGCGGACCGTCCGGCGCACGACCCGGCGCCGCTGCTGGTGTGCGGAGCGCCGCACCGTGGCGGTTTTCGCGCGCGCCTCCTTGATGAGAGCGGGTCGCGAGGGCGGATTCTCGGCGACGTGAACGGCGCTGCCGCCGATGATCGCTCCTCCGCATGCGCATGCGCACAGTTGCGCCAAAGCCATTCGTACTGACATAGAGCACCTGTTCCTGCCAACAGCGGTCGGTTACATCGACGAGCCGAAGTACTCCGCCGCTGTTTCGGCTATGCTCATCAGATGCAAAAGATTGGTTTAAGTTCAAGCGCGTTAACCATCTTTGGGCGCTTACGGGGCTGTTCTGGCCAACTGCGTCCCATATCAAGACAGCGCCGCCGTCTCCGTAAATGAAACTGCGCTTTTCTTCGAACTCCCGGAGCGAATCTGGCGGCGGCCCTCCGCATCCTCATGCCCGATTCGCGGGCGCCGAAGTCACGTGCCCGATGATGACCGGCGAAGGGCTCCGACCACGGCATCCGCCTCGTGGCAGAAGGAAATTGTGGATAATTTTCGCGCGCCTTTTGAGTGACTTGTGGAGACAGCCGGGCCGGAGTATAGGCGCGCTGGGGCAAGCACCGATTCTGTGGGGACAAACGGATCGGTGCCTGGAGAGGTTCTGGGCCGCACGCGAGTCGGCGCAGAAGAGTGGAGGGGTGTAATGGCTACGGCTCTGAGTGACATTTACGGTCCGCAATACGGTCTGGACCGCGCGCTTCTTTCCGAGACTTACCGACCGAGCGCCAACGAAGAGTTCATGAACCCGCTGCAGCTGGCCTATTTCAGGCAGAAGCTGCTCAACTGGAAGGACGAGATCCGGCGCGAATCGCAGGGTACGATCGCCCAGTTGAAGAGCGGGCCGCTGCGCGAGGCGGACCTTACCGATCGCGCCTCGAGCGAGACCGACTGGAGCATCGAGCTGCGGACCCGCGATCGGCAGCGCAAGCTCACCGCCAAGATCGACGCGGCGCTGCGGCGGATCGAGACGGGCGAATATGGCTTCTGCGAGGTGACTGGCGAGCCGATTTCCCTGGCGCGCCTCGAAGCCCGGCCGATCGCCACCATGACCGTCGAAGCCCAGGAGCGCCACGAGCGTAACGAACGGGTCTCCCGCGACGACTGACGAGGGGGCCCCCGCGCACCGATGCGCGGGCGAGACCGTCATCTCGGCGGAGGCCGGGATCCCAGCGCGAAAAGTCGCGGGCGCGTGCGCAGCGCAGAGGCGTATCGCACGAGCGATTGTGTGTAATCTCGCTGAGGTCCCGGCCTTCGCCGGGACGACGCACTGGCCTCAGTGCGCGGTGGTGATCCCCGCTATCTCTTCCTTGATCCTGAGCTTTTCCTTCTTGAGCCGGGCGAGCAAGGCGGTGTCGGGCAGCGGGCGCTGGTTCTCTTCGGCGATGCGTGCGTCGAGCCCAGCATGTCTCGTCTGAAGTGCCGCGATATGCGCCTGGTCCATTCCCGTCTCCTCCGTTGGCTTTCGCTCGAGCCCAATAAACCACCGTCCGCGCCGTTTGTCTCCCCGCATCGGACGGCTCAAGACATATGTACGACGAGGCGTTGAGGGTCTATTATCGCCTCCGTTCCATCGATCAGCGACGGGGGTCCTCGCATGGAGAAGAACGGAGCAGTCCCCGATCCGGCAGCGCGACTCGCCTGGCTGCGCACCGAGCATCGGGATCTGGACGCAGCCATCGATTCGCTGGAGCGCGAGGTCGCTTCCGACCAGCTCCAGCTCGCCCGCCTGAAGAAGCGAAAGCTCCGCCTGAAGGACGAAATCGCCCGCTTGGAAGACGCGCTCGTCCCCGACATCATCGCCTGAGCCGGCGCCGGCCAGCTCCATGTTCTTCATTGCCGGTTTGCGCAGGCGCAGCGCTGTGGCACTCTAATCCCAATGGCCGATGGCGAGACCAATGCCGAGCTCACCGCCCGGGTGATCGACTCGCTCTATGTCGAGGCGATGGTGCTGGCGGACGAAGCGCGCGCTTATTTCGACAGTTCCGGCCGCGACGAGCGGCTCGGCCTTGATCCGGTGGTGCGGATCGGCTTCGCCTGCGAGTCGCTCAAGGTGACCACGCGGTTGATGCAGGTCGTCGCCTGGCTGATGACTCGCCGCGCGATCGCGGCAGGCGAGCTGTCGAACGCCGAGGGTCGTACGGCTGAGCGCCGCCTCGGCGACGCTCCGGAGAGCGACGAAGCGTTGCTGCCTCGCCTTCCGGCGGCGGCCGGCGATTTGGTCCAGGCGAGCCGCGACCTCTACGACCGCGTCCGCCGTATCGACGAAGGCGCCGCGCCGGAATCGCAGCCGAGCCCGGCGCGGAGTCTGCTGAGCCGACTCCAGCGCTCGCTCTGAGGCAGGCCGGATGCGAAACTTCGAGTTCACCTATGGTCCGCGCATCATCGCCGGCCCCGGCGCCGCAGGGCGGCTCAAGGAGCGGCTGCCGCCGGGCCGATGCCTGTTCGTGACTGACGAGACTGTGCGTGCGCTCGGCCTCGCCGATCCGGCGCTCGATGGCCTCGACGCGGTCGTGTTCGACGCCGTCGAACAGGATCCCTCGCTGGAGACCCTGACGGCCGTCGTGGCGGCGGGCGAGGGGTGCGCTTGCGTTGTCGGTTTCGGCGGGGGCAGCCCGATGGACGTCGCCAAGCTCGCCGCATATCTGCTCGGCAGCGGCGACGATCTCGAGGCGATCTGGGGTGTCGGCAAGGCGACCGGGTCGCGGCTGCCGCTGGTGCTGGTGCCGACAACGGCCGGGACCGGCTCCGAAGCCACCCCGATCAGCGTCATCACCGTCGGCGGCAGCCTGAAGCTTGCCGTAAACAGCGCGCCGCTCACGGCCGATTGGGCCATTCTTGACGCGGAGCTGACGCTGGGCCTTCCACGCGCCGTCACCGCCGCCACCGGTATCGACGCGATCGTCCACGCGGTCGAGGCTTACACGTCCGCGAGGCTCAAGAACCCGTTCTCCGACGCCCTCGCGCGCGAAGCGCTGCGCCTGCTTGCCGGCAATCTCCTGCGCGCATGCGATGCCCCATCGGACGTCGCGGCACGCAACGCGATGCTGTTCGGCGCGCACCTCGCCGGTGTCGCCTTCGCCAACGCGCCTGTCGCCGGAGTCCATGCTCTGGCCTACCCGCTCGGCGGGCATTTCCACGTCCCGCACGGCGTCTCCAACGCTCTGATGCTGACCCACGTGCTGGGTCACAACCTCCACGCCGCCATGCCGCTCTATGCCGAGCTCGGGACGCTGCTCGACCCCGCCCTTGAGCCGCTCGGCGCGCAGGCGCAGGCCCAAGGCTTCGTCGAGGCGATGGGTGCGTTGTGCCGCGCCGCGGGCGTGCCGCGGCGACTGAGAGACGTCGGCGTCGCCGCCACAGACCTCGACCTGCTGGCGTCCGAAGCGATGAAGCAGGAGCGGCTGCTGGTGAACAATCCCTGCCCCATCGGCGAAGCCGACGCGCGCCGGCTCTACGAGGCGGCGCTTTGAGCCGCGAGGCGCTGCGCGGTCGCAGTGGCTATCGCGCGTGGCGCGAGATCGGCACGCGCTGGAGCGACAACGACGCCTACGGGCACGTCAACAACATTGTTTATTATGCCTGGTTCGACACCGCGGTGAACGCCTGGCTGATCGAGGCGGGCCTGCTCGACATAACGGTGGGCAACCCGATCGGCTTGGTGGTCGAGACCGGCTGCCGTTACGCGCGGCCGCTCGCTTATCCGGAGCCGGTTGAGGTGGGGCTGGCGGTAGAGCGGCTCGGCACTTCGAGCGTGCGTTACCGGCTCGGCGTCTTCATGAAGGGAGCGGAGGAGGCGGCGGCCGAAGGGCATTTCACCCACGTTTACGTCGATCGCAAGACGCGTCTGCCGGTGCCGGTGCCGATGGAGTGGCGAGAGAAGCTGGAAAGGATCGTCGCCTGAAATTCCTCCCCGGTACGGGGAGGAGCTAGACGGCGGTAGATCTCAGCTTCGCCTTCGCTTCCTCATATTGCCGGGCCAGCTCGTCGACATAATCGCCGGCGCGGCGGACCCGGTCGATCGCGCCGATGCCCTGGCCGGAGCCCCAAATGTCGCGCCAGGCCTTTTTCGCGCTCTGGCCGCCGGCGAAGTCCATCTTGGTGACGTCGCCCTGCGGCAAATCGTCCGGGTCCATCCCCGCCGCCGCGATCGAGGCGCGCAGGTAATTGCCGTGCACGCCGGTGAAATAGCTCGAATAGACGATGTCGGTGGCGCGCCCCTCGACGATTCCCTGCTTATAGGCCTCGACCGCATTGGCCTCATCGGTCGCGATGAAGGGCGAGCCGATATAAGCGAGGTCGGCGCCCATCGCCTGCGCCGCCAGAACGGCGCGGCCGGTGGCGATCGCGCCCGAAAGGCAGAGTGGGCCGTCGAACCACTGCCGGATCTCCTGCACCAGGGCGAAGGGCGAGAGCGTGCTGGCATGGCCCCCCGCGCCCGCGGCGACGGCGATCAAGCCATCCGCGCCTTTCTCGATCGCCTTTCGCGCGAAGCGGTCGTGGATGATGTCGTGGAGCGTGATCCCGCCCCAGCTGTGGACGCCCTGGTTGACCTCGACCATCGCCCCCAGGGAGGTGATGACGATCGGCACCTTCCACTTGGCGCAGGTCGCCATGTCCGCCTCGAGCCGGTCGTTGGAGCGGTGGACGATCTGGTTGACGGCGAAAGGCGCCGAAGGGCGGTCGGGATTGTCGCGGTCCCAGGCCGCGAGCTCTTCCTCAATTCGATGAATCCACTCGTCGAGCATCGACTGCGGCCGTGCGTTCAGCGCTGGGAAGGAGCCGACGATTCCCGCCTTGCACTGGGCGATGACGAGGTCCGGATTGGAGACGATGAAGAGCGGTGCGCCGATCACGGGAATGCGGAGCCGGTCGAACAAGGCGGGCAGGGTCATTCCGCCGCCTTAACGGGAAATGGCACGAAGGCAAAAGAAAGGCCGCCGGCGCGAAGCCGGCGGCCGAGGTCCGAGCCAGGGGCTGCTCAGAACATGAAGTCGCTCGCGACCAGATTGTGCGATCCCGCCAGTTCGATCTGGATGTCCGCGACGAGATCGCCGTTGAAATCGGCCTCGATGAAGGTCGATCCGAAGCCGCGTGTGTAGCGCACCTGCTCGCCGATCCCGGTGAAGGCCAGCGCGCCGATAAACGTCCAGCTCCCGCCGATCGCGCTGAAGTCGAGCTTGTCGGAGCCGCTCTGGAAATCGAGGATGGCGTCGCGGCTCGCGCCGGCGGTGCTGTCCTCGAAGCTCTCGAGCCTGAACACATCCGCGCCGGTTCCGCCCTTCAGCGTGTCGCGGCCCAGGCCGCCGACCAGAAGGTCGTTGCCGCTGCCACCCTCGAGCGTGTCGATGCCGCCCGCCCCGTAAACCGCGTCGTTGCCGCCGAGCGCGTTGATGCTGTCGTTCCCGCCCGACCCGAACAATTCGTCGTTGCCGCTGGTCGGCGCGCCGTTCAGCGCCACGAAGTCGAGCCGGTCGAGCACATGCGAGCCGGAGAGCTCGATCTGCATGTCGGCGCGGCGGTCGCCGTCGGCGTCATATTCGACGATGGTCTGGTCGGCGAGCGCCACCGCGCGGACCTGGCCGGCGGTGCCGCTGAACGCGTCGCCGCCGATGAAGGTGGTCGCGCCGACCGCGCTGAGGTCGATCCTGTCGCCCTCGGCGAAGTCGCCGATGACGTCGCGAGACGCGCCGACGCCGCTGTCGGTGCGCGCCGTGTAGCGGAAAAGGTCGTCGCCGGCGCCGCCGTTCAGCGAGTCCTTGCCTGCGCCGCCCACGATGAAGTCGTCGCCGCCGCCTCCGGAGAGGACGTCGGTGCCGGCATTGCCGACCAGTCGGTTGGCCGCATCGTTGCCGTCGATCGTGTCGTTCCCCGCGCCGCCGGTCGCGTCCTCGATGGTGACGCCGTTGGCGATGGTGAAGCCGCCGAAGATCCCATAGGCGTAGGAGACGCGGCCGCCGCCGCCTTCCTCATATTGCAGCGTCGCGGACCTGAGGTCGATGGTCGCGTCGCGGGCGCCGTCGTAGCGGATCTCGTCGGTGCCGCCGGCGTCCCAGATCGCGGCATGGAAGTTGCCGAGGGCGTTCTCGTCCTTGATCGTGTAGACGTCGTCTCCGGCAGCCCATTCCTCGTTGACGCCGTATTTGTCCTGGATGACGGCGATGTCGAGCGGGCTCAATGTGCCGACCCAGCCGAAATGGTCGACCTCGGCGCCGGTGAGGCCGCCGTCGCGCGACGTGCCGTAGGGCGAGGTCTGCCAGCCGGCATTGTAGGACATGATGGTGAAGACCTGCTGGCTCAGGCCATGCTCGCCGAGGCCGCCGCCGATCCCGCCGGTGCCGCCGCCGGCGCCGCGCATGACGCTGGAATGGCCGCCATTGTCGTGCGGATGGGCCATGCCCATGCCGTGGCCGAATTCGTGGAGCAGGGTCGGGAAGTAGAAGCCGCCCTGCTGCAGCCCTTCCTGGCTCCAGCGGACGTCGCCGCTGTTGAACTCGGCCTGGCCTTCATTGAGCTCGTTGGGCGCGCTCATCCGGCCGAGAAGCGACGCGCCGGCGCCCGGCGTGCCGTTATAGGTGATGATCTTGAAGTCGGCTTCGGCACGGTTCGAGACCTCGACGAACACGACGTCGGCAACCTGCTCGTAGAGGTTGAGGGCGGTGAAGAAGGCGTCCTTCTCCCAGCCCTGCAGGCCCTTGGCGACCATGGTCGAAGTGAGGCCGGGATTGGTCGGATCCTCCGCGACGAAGACGTCGCCCGCCTTGGCGAAGTAGACGGTGATGACGTTCTTGTCCTGGATCCCGAACGAGTTGCTGGCCGCGATCTCAGGATTGCCGGTGACGCGCGGGCCTTCCTCGCCGTCCGGATTGCGCGAGGTGCGGTCGACCTGCGTGCCCCAGTCGATCGAATGGAGCGGGCTCTCGATGTCGTAATAAGGGACGTAGCTCGGCCGGCCGGTCACGTCCGTGACGAATAGCTCATAGTCGCCGATCCCGTCCCCGGTCGTGCCGTTGGTGCCGTCCTGGTCGAAGGCGCGGGCATTGATGTAATAGGTGCCGCTCTCCTTGGCGACGAAGGTGAGGAGGGCGTCGAGGCCCTGCGGCGTGTTCGGGCCGCCGCCATCCGCCGAGGTCAGAAGCTTGCCCGTCGAATCGTAGATCTCGACAAAGGAATCGGCCAGCGGGACGCCGCTCGGGCCGCCGACCACCAGATATTGGGCGATGTCGTAGATGTGGCCGGCCTGGAGCTCGACCTTGTAGAAATCCTGGTCGCCGATCGTGTCGATCGTCGCGACGACGTGAGCGCCGTTGACCGTGATCGTCTGCGTGGTGGTAACGTCGCCGGGGGCGGCGTCCGTGGTCACGAGGAGGGCCGGGGCCAGCGGCGGGACGACCACGAGATTGCCCAGAAGGCCGGGGCCGAAGCTGCTCGAAGCCTTGGAATGCGTCTGCGTCGCCATCAGGCGCGCGACAAACCCTTCCGCAACGAATTCCCTGGTCACGGAGTCGCACATCCAGCACATGATCTCTCTCCCTCAGCATGATGTCGCGATAGTACTGATGAGTATTCGGTACGCTTGCTTCTCACCACCCGGCATGACCGCTGTGTTAAGGAGCGACTTACACAATAAACTGGAGATTTACAGAAGCACGATGGGATGTAATACTTGAAGCGCGCAAACCAATGCTGCGCGGATTGGTTCCCTCGCTGTCCCGACGGCGGTGATTGTCGCGCATCGGCGGTCCGCGTGACAGGCCGGGGGCGCTTTGCTAAACGGGCCGCGTGCCCGGGCATCCCGCCCGAAGGGGGTCAGATGGTGGAACGAGCCCGCTTGCTCCGGGAGCCGATCGGCCGATGACCGCCCGCATCCTGCTCGTCGAGGACGACCCGGCCCTGCTGTCGATCCTGACGGCGGCGATCGGCTTCGGCGGCTTCACCAGCGACGCCGTCAAGACCGGCCTCGAGGCGCTTAAGGCTTTCGAGCGCGGCGGCTTCGACGCGGTGCTGATGGATCTCGGCCTTCCCGACATGGACGGCGGCGAGGTGCTGACCGCGCTGCGCGGCGTCTCCGACGTCCCGATCATCGTGGTGTCCGGCCGCGGCACCGAGCGCGACAAGATCCAGGCGCTCGATATCGGCGCGGACGATTATATCGCCAAGCCGTTCCTGCCGGGCGAGCTGCTGGCGCGGCTGCGTGCGGCGCTGCGGCGGCATCGCCGGTCGCGAGGCGGCGGCGAAGGGGAGGGGGCGGCCTCCCCCGACGCGGACCGCCTGCCGGTCCGGCTCGGCTCGGTGACGCTCGATCCGCTGCGCCGTTCGGCCGAGGCCGGCGGACGGGAAGTGATCCTCAACGAGACCGAATATAAGGTGATGGCGCTGCTCGCCCGCGAGCGCGGCAGCATCGTGGGGCGGCAGGAGGTGCTGGAGACGCTCTACGGCGAGGCGCCGCCGCGGGAGACGCGGATCGTCGACGTCTACATCTCGAACATCAGGAAGAAGCTGGCGGGGCTGGAAGGCGGCGAGGATCTCATCGCCACCTATCGCGGCCGCGGCTGGATGATCCGCCGCTGAGCGCGAGTTCGGGGCCGGCTTCGGTTACGCGAAGCCGGCCCCGCCCTCGTTACGCGACGCGAGGGGTCGGCACCGGTGGTGTACTCGTCCACATCCGACATCCGCGCTTATGGACGATTCGCGTTGAGGCGAGGCTGAATGACCCTTGCAGCACCTGTTAAGCCGTTGAAAGCATTCGTTCAGCCGCAAGGGCGCCCCACCGGTGACGTCCCGCCGCGCGGCTATCGTTGCAAAATGCGGCGCTTGGCGCAGCGGAAAAGCTGAACCGCGACATTGCTCCCGTCACCCGTGAGAACATCAGCACGCGGCGGTCTAGAGGAAGCTTGCAATGGTATATCGCAGGCATCCTCGCCGGGTACATGGGCGGATTGCGCCGATGATCCTGTACCAGCCGTTCCCGTTCGGTCTCTCGGTTTCCGGTCTGTAGAGAAGGCGAAGGGTGCAGCGGCGATTCATGCGAAACGTCGCCGACTCCCATTCTCGCCCCTCGAACCGGTAGGTCTCGCCTCGGGCGACCAGTCGGGGTGAGTCCGAAACCCCGTCGCATCGGCCCTGCTCAATGATGTAATTAGGTCCCAACTCTGCCACGCGCGATCGAATCCTTACGATGACCTCTGGTGCGGCATCGGACGAGTAGATGGAAACCTCGAGACCGTAATCCGGAATGCAATACGACCCGCGTGTCACAAGGCACGGCACGACGTGACCGTCGACAATGCGCACCGTTTGCTCGGACGTCGACTCCGCCGGGGGAGTGCCCGCGGGCAATGCCAGAAGCATCAGGAGGTTTAACGGGAACATTCGCCCTTCCTCTCAGCACTGCCCCCCTGGAGCGCGGACGCCCGGATCACAGGTGTATATGTTCCTGTCGGGTAGGTTGCGAGTGATGATCTCTCGCAACGTCTGTTCGTTCGCTCTAGGCGCATTATTGCGCATGACATTGGAGTCGGATGAGGCGTCCACCGTGACTCGTGAGCCATCAATCCTGTAACCTCCGCCATACTGATCGTCCGCACCCAGAGAATGCCCGACTTCGTGGCCCACTTGGCCGGGACTATCGCCGCGCTGCACTTGAATGTCGTTTCCTGCAGCGGTCGGCGCCTGACCTGGATTGTCGTCTCTGACTGTGATGACAGGCATGAAGGGCTGCACAGTGTCTCCCGTGCTCATCGAACCTGCAGTGGCGTTCGTTGTAACGTGATATGTAGTCCCATTCACAACTGTGCTGCCTCGAATTGAATTCTCGTTGAAGCTAACAATGCTTTCTTCGCTAAAACCGGTCGGGCTTGCTTGCCTATCGTCTATCGTGGTGTGCACCGTAATGGTGACTTGTCCATCTTTGCCAAAGTGGATTCTGGCATGACCACTGGGATCGCGATAATTGATCGGATCTTGCGAAGCATACCTGTACAGGTTCATCCCGTCGCCATAGCCGATCGGGTCCACCTGCAGGAAACGGGCGCATCGCGGCGCCGGGATGATGCTCGTCTGCGCTGAAGCAGGGATCCTGCGCAGGGCGCCTGGGGAAGCAGCGGGCTCGGCAAACATGAGTGTGGTCCTTTCTCGTCTTTGGTGTTGCGTGGCGGTTATCGCGGCTCTTCCCAGCCGAGCGCCTCGGCCACGGCGGCCAGCTTACGGCAGCTGTGCGTAAGCATGGCGTAGCGAGGCCTCAACGCCGCCGGAATCAGGAATGGCGAGCGGAATTTGGAGTGAAAGTCGCGCTCCAGCATCCGCGTCCGCGCTGTCGCCAGCGTCAACATCGCGTGGAGGTCGCGCGGGCTGTGGCGCAGCAGCAGCAGCTTCGCCGTTGCTTCCGTTTCCTCCAGCCGGCCCTGATCCGTGAGGTGCTCGTTGACGGTGCCGGCCATCGCGACCACCGCCTCGCGGCGGCCGAGCGAGCGCAGATAGAGGCCGCTCGCGATCGCCCGCTCGCTCATCGGGAAGCAGGCGCGTATCCATTCGTCGCGCGCGGGATGGCCGCCGCTGGTTGTCTCCAGACTGGCGGTCCGCCCGTCGGGGAGCCGGTGCCGAACGAAGATGTGGGAGGGCGCGAGCGCGAGCGAGACGTCGAGCCCGAGTCGTTCGCCGAGCACCAGGAACAGGATCGGCATTGACACGCACTGGCCGAGGCGGCGCGAAAGATAGTTGGGGAGCAGCTTGTTGGCGATCCGCTTGCCCTCGGGATCGTCATGATCGTAGGCGAACGGGCGATCTCCGTTCCAGGGCCCGGGTTCGTAGAGGGCGGTGCGGAGCGCTCCTACCCTCCGCGCGTCGTCCGCCCCCGCGCCGGCGAGCTGCCGCGCCTTTTTCCGCCAGTCGCGCGACCTCCGTCCTCGCTGCCTGGCCGTCGAGCGACGGGTCTACGATCGCGTCGAGAGCGAGCTTGGCCTCGAGATAATCGAGCTCGCCATCCGGTCGGGCCAGAACCGCCGCGACGGCGGCTGCGGGATCAGCCGGGGGGCGGGCTGCTCGCGGACGAGGGCGGAGCGTTGGGACGGGCAAAGGCGAGAGCGTGGGAAGCCAACCTTCCTCTCCTGCGCCGCCGAGTCGCGGCTCGAACAGAAGTGGAACATTTGGAATCCTACATTGCAAGGGGTGGAGCCGAAAACTTTTTCAGCCGCCTATGGCGTCGCCCTCGGTCGGGCTGCTCGCGGCGCGTCCGGCGCGAACGCGTCGCCGAAGAAGCTGCCGCGATACCAGAGCGGGGCCTGCTGCCCGTCCGCGATCTCGCGGGCGATCAGATAGTTGAGTTCGGCGAAGCGGGCGCCGGCGCGCCAGTCGAACGGCTGGGCGAGATCGTCGCTCGCCCTGTGGTAGCGCCGTGCGAGAAAGTCCCGGAACTGGCGCTCGCCCTCGCCGGCAAAGCCGGTCATCAGGAACACCGAGGGGATTCCCTCGCGCACGAAATTGTAGTGGTCGGAGCGGGCGAACAGGCCTTCTTCCGGCAGGGGATCCGGAGTCAGCCGGACGTTCATTCGCGCCGCCGCCCGCTCCACGATCGGCCCCAGCGTCGAATGCTCCGCGCCGAAGGCGATCACATCGCTGAAATCGTAGGTGAGCACCGGCATGTCGAGATTGACGACGCCGACGATCCGTCCGTCGACCACCGGATTGCGCGCGAGATATTGCGCGCCGAGCAGCCCTTTCTCCTCCGCGGTCACCGCCGCGAAGATGATCGACCGGCGAGGCCGGTTGCCGGGCCGGGTCATCTGCCGGGCGACCTCGATCAAAGTGGCGACTCCGGTCGCATTGTCCATCGCTCCGTTCCGGATGCCGTCCCCGTCCCCGCCCTGGCGGACCCCGAGGCCGTCGAGATGGGCCATCAGCAGCACATATTCGTTCGCCAGAGCCGGGTCGGCGCCCGGCAGGATGGCGACCACGTTCGGGCTGGTCATCGCGCTGTTCGCGCTCTCGCGCTCGAAGGCGATCGTCTGCGTCAGTCGAAAGCCCCGCGGTCTCGCGCCGGCGCGGGCAGCCTCCGCCCAGACCTGCGCAGGTGTGCGGCGAGCGTCCTGGAACAAGGCGTCGGCGAGCGACGCGTCCGCGGTGGCGATGAAGCGGATGCTCGGCGAGTCGCTGTGCGGAGCGCCGTCCGGACCGACCCAGGCGATTCCGGGCTCGGAGGCGCGCACCGCCGCGTGATCCGGCCTGCGCGCCTCGGTCGGGCGGCGAAGCATGATCAGGCCGACGGCGCCGTGTCGCGCCGCAATGCGCCTCTTCTCGTTGTTGAGATGCGCGGCGACGTCGCTCGCCAGGCCCTGCGGCGTTCCGTCAAGCACGACGACGACCTTGCCGCGCACGTCGAGGCCGCGATAGTCGTCGAGGCCAAGGCTCGGGGCTTCGAGGCCCCATCCGGCGAACACGGCCTCGGCCTCGAACTGGGTGCGCCCGGCCGCAGGGTGCTGGCGGACGGTCAGCCCTTCACCCTGCGCGAAGCTGCGGCCGCCGACCGTGATTCGCGCCGGCGCGGTCATGGCGAAACGGACGAACGGCACCTGCTGGTACCAGCTCCCCTGCGGCCCCCCGGCGCGGAGGCCGAGCGCCTCGTATTGCGCCGCGACGTAGCGGGCCGCGATGTCGTAGCCGCGCGTGCCGGTCTCACGGCCCTCCAGCAGGTCGTCGGCCAGGAAGGCGACATGGGCGCGGAAGCTGTCCGGCCTGAAGTCTGGCGCGGGCGCCTGCGCGACGGCCGCGCCGACCGACAGAAGAAGGGCTGCGGATGCGGCGAAGCGCTTGAAGATCATCGGGAAAGCCTGGCCTTTCGGGGTGCGTCGAGGTGCCGCCTCTAACCGTCCCTTGCCCTCTCATCCAGCCCTGTTATAGACGCCGCCTTGCCGTGGCCCGGCGGGCGTGGCGGAACTGGTAGACGCGCCGGACTTAGAATCCGGTATCGAAAGATGTGGGGGTTCGAGCCCCTCCGCCCGCACCAGCGACGCACCCAGCCCGCGCTCCGTGCCCGCGATTTTCTCAAGACCCGGAAGGCCGAAATGCAGACTGTCGAGACGTTGAACGAGGGGCTGAAGCGGGCCTACCGCATCACCATCGAGGCGAAGGACATCGACGCCCGCGTGAACGACGAGCTGAAGGCGGTCGCGCCGCAGGTGCGCATGCCCGGCTTCCGCCCCGGCAAGGTGCCGGCCAACCTCATCCGCAAGATGCACGGGCCGCGGCTCGAGCAGCAGGCGCTCGAGAGCGCGGTGCAGGACGGCGTCCAGAAGCTGATGAGCGACAACAAGCTGCGCCCGGCGATGCAGCCGTCGGTCGAGCTCGAGGGACGCGAGCCCGGCGGCGACGCGGTGGTCAAGGTCGAGCTCGAAACGCTCCCCGATTTGCCCACCCCCAATATCGCCGATCTTCGTCTCGAGCGATTCACCGTCGAGCCGAGCGAGGCCGAGATCGACGCGGCGCTCGCCCGCATCGCCGCCGACCAGAAGAGCTACGAGCCGGCTTCGGCCAAGCAGGCGGCCAAGCTCGGCGACCGGCTCCTGGTCGATTTCGTCGGCAGCATCGACGGCACGCCGTTCGAAGGCGGCAAGGTCGAGGGCATGGCGATCGACCTCGGTTCCGGCAGCTTGATCCCCGGCTTCGAGGATCAGCTCATCGGTGCGAAGGCGAACGAGGAGCGCACCGTGCGCGTCCGCTTCCCCGACGATTACGGGGTGGATCATCTGAAGGGCCGCGATGCCGTGTTCGAGGTCGTCGTCAACGAGGTACAGACCGCCAGGGAAACGGTGATCGACGACGGCTTCGCGCAGTCGATGGGCCTCGAGGGACTCGGCCAGCTGCGCGAGCTTCTCAAGGGCCAGCTCCAGCAGGAGTCGAATGGGCTCGTCCGCACGCACATGAAGCGCCAGCTGCTCGACGAGCTCGCCGGCCGCCACGATTTTCCGGTGCCGCCGTCGATGGTCGACGCCGAGTTCGAGCAGATCTGGAGCCAGCTCGAGCACGAGGCCGGCCACGAGGCGGATCCCGAGGCGGCGCGCGCCGAGATGGAGCGCGAGCGGGACGATTACCGCCGCATCGCCGAGCGCCGCGTCCGCCTCGGCCTGCTGCTCTCCGAGATCGGCCAGCAGAACGGCATCGAGGTCAGCCAGCAGGAGATGAACCAGCTCGTCGCCCAGGCCGCCCAGCAATATCGCCCCGAAGACCGCCAGCGCTTCATCGAATATGTCCGCACCACGCCGATGGCGGGGGCGCAGATCCGGGCGCCCTTGTACGAGGACAAGGTGGTCGATTTCCTGTTCGAGAAAGCGGAGGTGACCGAGCGGTCGGCGTCGCGCGAGGAGCTGCAGCACGCGATCGAGGCCGAGGAGGGCCATGTCCACGGCCCCGGCTGCGGCCACGACCACGGCGACGCCAAGCCCAAAGCCAAGGCGAAGAAGGGCAAGGCCGATTCCGCGCCCGCCGACGACAAGCCGGCGAAGAAGGGCAAGGCCGACTCCGCGCCCGCCGACGACAAGCCGGCGAAGAAGGCGAAGAAGGCCGAGGCGCCCGCCGCCGACGCTTCCGCCGCGAAGAAGCCTGCTGCTAAGAAGGCGAAGAGCAAGGCCTGACCTCACGCTCTTGGCCGGGGGGACGAAGTGGCGACCGAGACGAAAGACCCCGCACCCCGCATCGCGGTGCTGCTGCCCTGCTACAACGAGGAGGCGGCGGTGGCCCAGACCGTCGCCGCCTTCCGCGCGGCGCTGCCCGAGGCCCGCATCTACGTCTACGACAACAATTCGAGCGACCGCACCGGCGAGATCGCCGCCGCCGCGGCGCGATCGTCCG
>Ga0196963_10001133_pt1 | contig 19483 bp, 19 predicted proteins | sample S1_5metaG_FD_148600 | JGI IMG/M metagenome (GOLD analysis project Ga0196963, IMG submission 148600) | Soil microbial communities from Anza Borrego desert, Southern California, United States - S1_5 | ecosystem: Environmental > Terrestrial > Soil > Desert | place: USA: California | collected... | reverse complement strand
CTTCCCACTCGCGCATTTGAGCGACGTTGAGAATGGGGATGGACATGGTTTCCGTGACTTTCCGGGATTCAACTGGCCGTGTCGATAGAAGAGCGCGTGGAGGAGGAGGGGTTGGCTTACAAAAAAAGTTTTGGAAAATGCAGGATTACGCGGTTTTAGCGGGGAATAGCAGGGAATAAGCGGAAATAGCCGGTAAAATGCCGTCGTAAGGCTCGACGAGGAAAGGGGGCAAAAGCCGCGATACCCGGCCGGGTGGCCGGGCCTACTATCCTGAGGCGGTCTCGGTGATAAGCGCATTCGAGCAGCATTGTCTTCATATCTCCAAACTAAGAATACATGTAATATAAAATGATTTAGCGGGTCAACGCTTTTCGTGAGGTGATCCCCAGACGGCGTAGCGCTGTGGCTTGTTGGTTTCGGAGGAACGCGTTAAGCTGGGGAAAATCACAACAGAGTTATGCGCCCCAAAACCCTGGTTCTCGCAGCCCTGGCCGGTTCACTGTTCACCGCAACGGCAGCGGATGTGGACGTGAGCAAAATTCCGCCTGCTTCCAAAAAGAAGATCGATTTCGTTCAGGATATCTACCCCATCTTCGACGAGGCGTGCATCAGTTGCCACGGGCCTGAGAAGCAAAAGGGGAAGTACCGGATGGACACGAAGGAGGGGACGTTCAAGAAGGGGGATGATGGCCCCTTTATTATTCCGGGAGATAGCGCGAAGAGCCCGATCGTTCACATGATCGCCGGGCTGATTGATGAGATGCTGATGCCGCCGCCGGATGCCGAGCCGCTGACGCCAGAGCAGATCGGGTTGATCCGCGCGTGGATTGATCAAGGGGCGCACTGGCCGGACGGGCCGATCGCGAAGGTGGATAAGAAGATTGATTTCGCGACGCAGATTAAACCGATTTTCCAACGCGCTTGCTACGAATGCCATGGGCCGAACAAGCAGGAGGGAAGTTTCCGCATCGACACGAAGGAAGCGGCTCTCAAAGGGGGCGAGGTTTATGGCAACACGATCAAAGCAGCCGACCCGGCCAAGAGTTCATTCCTGATCATCGTTGCTGGGAAGGATCCCGATCTCCCACATCCTGAGAAGCACAAGCTGCCGGAGAAGGAGATTGCGCTGATCACGAAGTGGATCGAGCAGGGGGCGAACTGGTAGGGGCCGGGAATGGCAAGGGCAACCGACCGGACGCAACCTAAAGGTTGCGGCTACATGCGGAGCGGAGGGGAACGCAACCTGAAGGTTGCGGCTACATTGGCACCTAATGTCTCAGGCGCTTAGTGCGCCATGGCGCGCACTCGGTAGAAGCGGCGGTTCACGACTGCTGCTGGGTCGGTATACTCGAATTTGCCGTCCACGGGCACTCCGCTTCCGACCACGGTCCAACTCGCGTTTGTATCTACGGTAGGTGAGGCGAGGATTTCGTGCATCACGCCGCTTGTGCCGAGGACGATGAAGCGCATTTGGAAGCTCGCAGTCAGCGTCACGTTTGTGATCACTGGGGTGTCTGGTGTCGGGTTCGGGTTCACGTCACCCACGGCGATGGTGATTGGGGTGGAGGCGCGATTCGTTCCGCCGCCGTAAGCCGTAGCGGTTAGCCGGTGCAGGCCTTCCACAATGTTCGTGATCGTGAACACCAGGTTTGTGCTCTGGTTGGTGAGGGTTGTGGTGGCGCCGCTATGCAGCACGTTCAGGACGATTTCGGTCACCAGGGCGTCAGGATCGGAGAGCGAAAGCTGGACGTTGACGTTGTCCCCTGGATTAAAGCGTGAGCCCTGGCCAGGGCTGATGATGTTCACGCCGTAACCGCGTTCCACCACGATGCGGCCGTTCATGCCGGTGTCAGTGGTGGAGGTGTAATTGTATATCCCAGGGTCGCTGAAGGTGTAGTCGAAGCTTTCACCCGGGAGGAGCACACTGGAATCCCACAGGCCGGTCGTGCTGGTGGTCGTGTGGAAGCCTGTGCCCTGGTGGACCCAACGGACGGTGTCGCCAACGATCACGTTTGCCTGAGCGGGAGAGAATGAGCCGTCAAGAATGGCGACCTCATGGATGACCGCGAAACTTGCGGTGGAGCCAGAGAACGCAACGATGAAACCGGCGCAGAGACCACCAACGTGACGAGAAACTCCTTTGAGCATACGGATTTGATCACGGTAAGACAAAGAGCCGGGCCTGTCCACAGGTTCGAAGAGAAGGAAAATTTTGACACAGAGGGCGCAGAGGAAACGGAGGTAACAGAGGGGAACCAAGAACGAGATTCAAACAAGGCGGGGCAGAGAAAGAAGAATTTCCCGCGGAGATGCGGAGGGGCAGAGGAAGAAAGGATTTTAACACAGAGGGAACGGAGATAACGGAGGTAACAGAGGAGGACGCCCGGTCGGGGGACCGGGCCTACCGTTCCTTGCGCCAAAGTTTCTCAAGCTGCTTGTCGTTGCCCGTCGTGAACCGGGGCGCTACAAGGGGTCTTTCCTATGAGGTGGCTAACGGCTTTAGCTGGGGTTTTATTGGCTTTCCAAGCACAGGGGCAGCAGCCTGTCGCGTGGATCAATGAGCTTCATTACGACAACGATGGGGCTGACGTGAATGAGTTCGTGGAAGTGGCGGTGCATGAATCAATCACTGACCTGAGCGCGTTGCGGCTGAGTCTGTACAATGGGAACGGCGGCGGTGTTTATGAAAGTCACCGGCTCAGCACATTTACGGCAGGGGAGCAGGGCGGAGCCTACCGGCTTTACTCCAAACTGATCCCGGGCATTCAGAATGGCGCGCCGGATGGGTTATCGCTGGACTTTGGCGGAGCGTTGGTGAGTTTCCTTTCGTACGAAGGGTCGATAACGGCCACAGGAGGGCCAGCGCTCGGGTTGACTTCCAGTGACATTGGGTTGGCTGAACCTTTGGCCGGTGCCGCTGCTCTGGGGTTGGTGGGAGCAGGGGAGAGCGGGGAGGATTTTTCGTGGGCGGCTCTGTCCTTCGCGACGCCGGGAGCATTGAACGTTGGGCAGACAATCTTTGCGGTGCCGGAGCCTTCGCCTGCAGCTTTGGCGGTGTTCGGTGCCGGGCTGCTGGGCGGATGGTGGCGTCTTCGGAAGAAAAATTTCCCGCAGAGACGCCGAGGGGCAGAGGTGGAAGAAGGAAGCTGAAGGATTTAACACAGAGCGCGCGGAGCTAACGGAGGTAACAGAGGGGAATTGAAGAAGCATAACGGGAACAAGCGGATGGTTCTGGTGTAGGGTTTGCAGCTGAGCTGAAATCGTTCGATCTTTTTAAGGCTCCACGTTTTCGGCGTCTCTGCGGGAAATCTTCTTTTTCCGACCGGCAGAGCGGGCGGTTTTGAATTGACGGCTGGAGGCGGTTTGTGGCTTTGCTTCTTGTGAGGCAGGTCAGCCCCGATTCCACCCACACCATCGGCATCCAGGGACTTACTGTCTCTGTGCTTTGTTATGAAACGTGTTGTTCCACTCATTATGTCGTCACTGCTCGCTGCGGGCATTACTTATGGTTCGGCTGCGGTCGTGCCGTCCATTCAGCTCGCGCGGACTGGGGAAAAGATTGAAGTGACCTTCACCGGGGCGCTCCAAATGTCCACCAATCTCGGCGGCGCGTGGCTCACGCTTACGAACGCGACCAGCCCGTTTCAGGTGGAGATCAGCAGCCCACGCGCGTTCTTCCGGGCAGCGGCTCTTCCAGCGGCCAGCATCTTCGCCTCGACGTCAGTGGTGCAACTCACCGTGACCGGGCCATTGCAAAAACATTTCGAACTGGCGCACGCTGGCATGCCTGATGGCATTTTCCCACCGCTGCGGGAGAAGCCTTACTTCGACGGCTCCATCACGCATGAGGGCGCGACGATCCCGGCTTCGTTGCGCGTGCGCGGCAACTCCAGCCTGCAGGAGTGCCCGTTTCCGAAGCTGAAGTTCAAGATTTCGTCAGTGAACCGCGCGGGAACGGCGTTTGCCGAGGCGCGTGAAGTGAAAATTGGAACGCACTGCGCGGAGGGTGGCCGCGGTCCGATCGGGCGGTTGCGGGAGCAGATCGCCACTTATCGCGAGGCTCTGGCTTACGAGGCGCTGGCTCTCATCGATGCGCCTGCGCCGAAGGTTCGCCGCGCGGAGATCACTTACAAAGACACCACGTCCACTAACGACAGCGAGATGGTCGGCTGGGAACTCACCCGACAGGCCTTGCTGGTCGAGGATGTGGAAGTCATCGCGGAGCGGATCGGCGGGCGCGCCTTAAAGGATGAGGAGGTCAGCGCATTGAAGGACCCGATTTTCGACGAGCAACTGGTGACCAACCTTCGCTTGTTTAACGCGCTGATTGGAAATTGGGATTACAGCATCGGCGAGATGGAGCGGGGGCTCTGGAATGTGGATGTGATCGAGATGCCCGACCGCAGCCATATGCTCGTGGCCGGTGACTTTGACCTGGCCTCATGGGTGACCGGGCAAACGCGCTTGATGGCGCCGCATGATTATCGCCCTGACCTTCCGGACCTGGAGCGGCAGGCGCATTACGAAGTGGATCAAGTGCAGCAACGAGTCAGCCCGACGAGCTTTTTGGCAGCGCTGCAAATGTTCGCCGAGCGCAGAGCGGCTTTGGAAGCGCTGGTGCAGCAATCCTTGTTGGACGCGGAAGGCCGCACGAATGCGCTGGCGCATATCAACGCGTTCTACGCCGCGCTCCCGCCGATCAAGCCGTGAGGCGGTGGCTGCGGGTAGTCCGGAAGCGACATGACGCGCTTTGGGTGAAAGCCTTTGACATCCTGAAATTTTGGGGTAAATAACCCCTCCCTGTTGGGGCCTCGGTAGCTCAATGGTAGAGCAGTTGACTCTTAATCAATTGGTTTGCGGTTCAAGTCCGCACCGGGGCACCACTTCCAGTTCCACGGAATCGCTGCGGAATCTCGCGGCACAAAGGCGCGAGGAACACAGAAGCCGATGCGTCGCGAGACAACGACGGTTTTAATCCAATCCAATACGCTGCCATGACGGTCGTGTGGGTTAAGCCATGATGGCACCAGCCAACCTCTTACACTGGGGACCTCTAATCCTCTTCGTGTGGGCTTTCGTCCACTTACTGAGCGGCACGGCCTTTGTGATCGCGGCGAGATCGAACCGAATACTCTTGCTCGTGGCCAAAGGCTATCTCGCCAGCGGATCGTTTTCGGGAACCCACAGGGTTCGAACCCACAGGGTCAACTCTTAACAATCAACACTCGCCGGCTTTGGCCAAACAAAATGCACCATCTGTTAAATGTTAATAGCTGACCCCACTCGCGCACTCGCGCGCATTCAATTAACACTCGTTAAATGTTAAGAGCTGACCCCGCTGCTCGCGCACCTTAAATGTTAAGAGCTGACCAGGAGGCCTCAGCGATGTCAGCCGAAGTTTACTTCCAGTTTTTAAGAAACAAGATGATGGAGTCGATTTGAGGTGGGGTTAGGGAGCCGTCGTAGTCGGGCATGCGGGTGTCGGATTTGGCGAAGGGGGGAGGTGGCGCGTATATCGGGTTCATCTGCGGTTCATGAAGGGAAGGGGTGCCAATTGCGTTTCTCTGGTCGGGTGAGTTGCGCTATGTCATAGGGCTCAATCAATGCCTGGACCTGTGCTTGCAACTCTTTTGCGGAGAGTTTGCGAGCGAGAGAGGCCTGGCAAATTGATTGTGCTCCAGGCCAGAACGGCGCGCGGCCAAGGGGGAACCGATACAGCCACTCGAGGCCCCCGGCCCGGACTTGCGTTTCGGCCCAGATGCTTGAAGCGAAGTAAAGAAGTGAGAGTTGAGCGAAGGCGTCAAAGTCGTCGGCGCGCCTCAGCATTGCACTGGTGAGCAGGCCTGCGGCGTTGAAATCATGCGCGCAGTCCTCGGCATATTGCTTTAAACTTTGTGGCGGAACTTCCGGGAGAGCTTGGAGGAGTGTCACCATGCGGCGGATTCCCAGAAGTGTTAGCGGGAACCCTGTGGACAGGAGCGGGTTAAGGAAGCCGGCCGCTGATGGAAGCATCGCCCAGCGGGGTCCAATCATAACCTGCGAGCGAAACGAGAGTTTTGGCTGGAAATGAAAGGGCTGGACCGGTGTTGCTCCCTGTAACTGTTGCGCGAGTGTTGGAAAGCGGGCGAGCAAACGGTTCCATCCGGCATGGCCTTCATGGAGCCGAAGCTCGCGCGCAAATGATTCCTCGGCGGAGATGCCAGCGCTGACGAGGCCATTGTTGAAACAGAGCGACCATACCCAACCACCTTCAAACAGATGATGCACGGCGGCATCCTCGGGCGGGTAAGGAGCGCCGTGCTCAAACAAGCCGGCAGAGAGCGGCGGCACGTTTGTGAAATGCGTGAAAAGGGCGCTATGACTGGGCATGTGGGGAATGTCTGCCTCCTGAAGCTCAAGCCGCTGAAATAAAAAGCCGCGCGCACCACTGGCATCGACCAGGAATGGCGCTTCCAGTTCGAGTTGCTCATCCTCAGCCTCGATGCTGATTTGGACTTGCTCAGGCTTGAACGCAAGAACCGTCGCCCCGGTGAAGAATGTTGCCCCCCGTGCGCGGGCGAGTTCCATGAGTTTCTGATCAAAAGCAGCTCGGAACCAGTGGGTGTCAGCGAGGGTGTTGTTTGGGCTCGCTGCGACAAGCAATTGGGCTTCCCGCGAGGCGTCACAATATTGCCCTGCACGATGATGGAGAAAGGTAAACCCGCGTTTGAGGCCGACTGGAATTTGGTTATACGTCTGCTGCCACCGGCCCCATTCAGTAAAGCCGAGCAACTCCGGAAGATCTTGCTCGTGGGCAAGCTGCTCGAGGAGGAGATTGGTTAGCGGGGTGGTGGACTCGCCGATGACAAAGCGCGGATGCCTGGCTTTGTCCACAACGATGACCTGCAGGCCGAGGCGGGCAGCGACCAATGCCAGGAGGGAGCCCGCGAAGCCCGCGCCGATAATTAGGAGATCACAACGGCGCTTCACACTCAGTGCAGTGAATCTTTGGCGCCACGGTTTGCAGATTGTTCATGAGCCGCAATCGCTCTTTGCGTGCAGGAAAGCAACGAGCGCAGCCGGCAGGTGAATTGAGGTCCCACAGATCTGCAAAAACGCGCCCGCGCCTCTGCGCAATCCCATAGGCAAGCGCATCCTCGAGATGTTGCAACCGCGAACGCGTCGTGAGCCCAAGCTTCTCGAGATCCTCCAAACTGCGATTGAACCGGGTGGGGATGACCACCACCGCGGAGGCGCCTTGCTCTAGGGCAAAATCAATCGAACGCAAGGTCCAGGCCTGAGTCTCCGAAGCGGGGATGAAAGGGGCGTTAAGCAACAGGAACACGCGCAGAGCAATGTTATGCGCCCGCAGGAAAGCCGCGCTGGCGGTAAACTGCTCCAGGCTAAATCGTTTGTTCAGTTTTTCCAACGCCACCGGGTGCGCTGTCTCGAGGCCGATGGCGACCTCCAGCGCGCCTGTCAGGGAGCGCGCAAATTCGAGTGTTCGCGCGCCGATGAAAGCGGGGTGCGACTCGACAATCACGTGGGAAAAGCCACGAAGGCGCGCGCTGATGGAAGGATATTCCTCGTGAGGAATAGCCTGCGGATCGAAGAAGCTGCCGCTGTTATAAAGTTTGATGACGGTTGCATTTCCCCGCGCCTGCAAGGCCACCTCCATCTGCGCGGATATCGAGCCAACGGGAACGCGCTCTTGAAGAGTGTTCTCCCAAAGGTCGCACATCACACAGCGAAACGGGCACTCCTTGTTGGTGAGGAGGACGGTGAGCGTCTCGGTTAATTTTCCGGTTGAGTCGCGCTCAAGCTCGACAAAAACACCGTGAGGCTGATCAGGGGAAACTCTCCTGCGCGCGCCGCGGCGTGCAAGAACCCACGAGGACTGGGCCGCAGCCTCGGCGGGGTAGGCCAACCCGGCTTCAGGCATAGAAGCTGTGGTAGGTGCGGCGATACTGATTTTCCGCATCCGGGAACTGGCCGAGCAAGGCGTCGCGGCTCATGGCGCCATGTTGGAAGCGGCGCTTTTCAAAGACTGGCATTTCAAGACCAGTAAGAGCTTTGACGCCGCGGCCTGTTACTTCGCCTTTAAGCGAATAAAGCCTCGGCACATCGTACTTCGTCAGTTCGATAAATGGAATGGCTTCAGCCACACGAATGACTGAAGGGCGGGTAAAGGGGCTGAACGTTTCAAAGCCAAAGCGCCGGGCCGGGCCGTACGAGCGCGCATAACTCCTGCTCAAACCACCAGAGTACGTCAATGAGTGCTTGATTTTGCCGACGCCCCATCCTTCCTGGTACAGCATGCGATTGTGCACGACGCTGCGAATCGTAAGTTCGGGATTTTCTTCAATCGGATAATCTTTCAGGTTTTCGTCGCCGCCTTCGCCATCCAGCAAAAGCTTCCAATCGGGATAGCGCTCGCGGATGCCATTCAGGAGATGCATGGCCATGGCGGCGGATTGAATGTCAAGGGGTTTGTAGTCCTCGACGGTTTTCAAGACCTGGGCCAAATCAAAGCGGACGTGCGGTGAGGTGATTGGTTCAAGGAACAAGCCGAGGCCCATCGCATCGAGGAAGGCGCGGGCTTGCTGGAGGTCTGGACCGTTGCCGAGCTGCAGCGTGAACGCCTTCAGGCGGCCGAGGTTCATGCCGAGCCTCTGCATCGTCCAATATGTCAGAACAAATATCGCCCCGCTGTCCACCCCGCCGGAAAAGGAGACTCCTATTGGATCGGCTTTGTCTCGCAGGGGCAGCAGCCAGCGCTCGATCTCCTCTGCGACCGCGCCGATATATTTTTTGCCAATCAAATCCAAGTCGGGCGTAAGTGTGCCGAGCTCAGGAGTGAAAAAGCGGGTGTAAACCGGATCGGGATCGGGGCATCCGACGAGCTGAATTTCCACGCGATAATGCGCTGGAACCATGCGGGTGTAGGTCGGATGAAACTGCCCATCCATTCCATAAGCCCTTAGAAAATCCCGGATGACGTCGATCCGGTTAGCCACAATCAGGGCGGGACCAGCGGCTTTCTTCGCGAGGAAATAGCGCATTGGCCGATCCAATGAGCGCGCCATGCGCACTGTTTTGCCATGTTGGGCGAGCAAACAGAATGAGCCGTGCAGCTTCCCCAGAGCCTCTGCGTCATCACTCCAGAGCAGGGCCTCGGCTTCTTCGCGTGAGGCGCCCAGGAGCGATGTCGATTCAGGCTCCAGGAGGTTAATGACTTCGGAAAGGTGCTGGTTCATGCCGCGAGTGTGAGCTTGCGGCGCGCATGGTCAAGGCTAGAGGCGCGTTTACGCAGCGCGCAGCAGAAACGCAGGTTCAAGTAGGGTAGAGAGCCTCTGGGCACCCAGTGTGTGGATGGTCTTTAGACGCGCAATACTAACAGGGGGCTTGGGTCCAATGCATGTTGCTGGCGCGGAGGGTGGCTTCGGCGACGAGCAATTCATCATCAAGCAAAACTGAGAGTTGGCGCTCGCCTCGGACGGCGGCGGCGAGTTCCACGAAGTCACCGACATAGCGCTCGAAGCGGGAGAGGGGAACCTCCTGGGCGCCTTTGGCGTATGGACCCGCGGCTTGGCGGAGTTCGATTTGCAAACGCGGTTGCTCGATCGGCTCAAGTTTGGCCCAGCCTTCACTGCCGATGACTTCGAAACTGCGTTGCGGGGCGGCGGTGCGTTGGAGGGAGCTGTTGGTAAGGACGGCGGTGGCTTTGGGATATTCCAGGATGGCAATATTGTTGTCTTTCAAGGTGTCGGTGGAGGAGCCGTGGGTGCGCAGGGTGGAGGTGATCTGACGTGGTTTGCCGAGGAGACGCACGATGGCATCGATCATGTGCGAGCCTTGCTCGAACATGGAGCCGCCTTTGAACTCGGCCCATTCGGCGCGGGAGGATGGAGCGAGGTTGTTGCTCATGTGCGCGCGGACCATGACGACGTCACCGAGCCAACCTTCGCGGACGGCTTCGAAGATTTTATGAAAACCGGGATTGTGCCGCCACATGTAGCCGGTTTGCAGGAGGAGGCGGCGTTCGCGGGCTTCGTTCACGAGTTGGGTGAACTCGGGCAAGGCGGCAGCGCCTGGTTTTTCGAGGTGGATGTGTTTGCCGGCTTTGAGCGCAAGTAAGGCGAGCTTCGCCTGGTCGCGCACGGCGGACTCGATGGCGATCACCTCGGCTTTTGCCAGGATCTCGTCCGGAGGAAGGACTTTGACGTTGAGGCGTTTGGCAGTGGCTTCACCGGCGGTGGTGGAATCGGCCACGCCGATCAATTCCCAATCTGCGGAATCGCGGGCGATCTGGATCTTCGCGGCAGCATGCGAATGGACAGCGCCAAGGAAGCCAATGCGCACGCGGCGGTTTTGCGCGGCAGCTAAAGCCATGGGGCCGAGCAGCGCAGCCGTGCACGTGCGCTGGATGAAGGAACGGCGGTGCATTGGGCAATGGTATCAAAGCTGTTTGCGCGCCTCCAGTTTCGCTTTGTCACAACAACGTTGCTCGAAACGGCTGTCATAAGTCAGGTGGTTTGCGTAGCCTGCGGGCAATCAACGTATGAATTGCAAGGTTCTCTTGTGCATGGTGGCGCTGCTTTGTGCGAGCGCGTGGGGCGCGGAACAGAAGTTCGTTTTTCTGGTGACCGGGGATGGAATTCGCTGGCAGGAGGTCTTCACGGGCGCGGATGAACAACTCTCGCTGGCGACGAACAAGCCTTCTTCAGGAATCGAGAGCGCGGACACTTTCCGCAAGAATTATTGGGACGAGAGCCCGAAGGTGCGGCGGGAAAAGGTGATGCCGTTCTTCTGGAACACGCTTTCAAAGCATGGCGCGATTTATGGGAATCGCGCGCTCGGGAGCAAAGTGGGCATTCAAAATCCGCACAAGTTCTCTTACCCAGGCTACGCGGAGATTTTGAATGGGCAGGCGGTGGAGGCGGTCACGAGCAACTCGGCGGAGTGGAGCCCGCGCGAGACAGTGTTGGAGTTCATTCGCCGAGAGTTGCGTCTGAAGGAAACGGATGTGGCGGTGTTCGGCTCGTGGAAGATTTTTAATTGGATTTCGATGAGCAAGGATGGGGCGGTGTTTTGCAACGCGGGTTACGAACGTATGCCCGCAGGGCTCCTGACGCCGCAGGCCAAATTGTGGGACGAGGTGCAATTCAGCATGCTCTCGCCGTGGGACACGGTGCGGCATGACGCGCCGACGCTGAACCTTGCGCTGGAATTTGTGAAGAAGGAGAAGCCGCGTGTGCTCTATTTGGCTTTGGGAGAGACGGATGATTGGGCGCACAACCGCCGTTACGATCGAACGGTACAAACGTTGGCTTACTTTGATCAGGCGCTGGAGCAGCTTTGGGATCTCATCCAGAACACGCGGCCGTACCGGAATAACAGCATCCTGATCGTCACCACAGATCATGGGCGCGGACGGACGAACAAGGATTGGACGGACCACGGGAAGAACGTGCCGGGAGCGGAGGAGCTTTGGCTGGGTGTGTTTGGCGCGGGCGTGGCGCCGCAGGGGGAAATGAAGTCGGGCGATTACACGCTGAGCAATGTGGCGGCAACGATGCTTGAGTATCTTGGCCTGAATGCGCGGAAGTTTAATCCAAACGCAGCGCCTGCGATTCCTCTCGGCCGCGAAGGGCGTTAAGCTTGGAGCATGGCTGAGTTCGCTCACCGATATCCGTTGAATGTGCCGGGCAAGTATTATGTGGATGGCTCGTGCACGGATTGCGATTACTGCCGCCAAATGGCGCCGGGGAACATCACACGCGATGATCGGACTGGGATCTCGTACGTGTTCAAACAGCCGAGCACGCCGGAAGAGGTGGCTCTTGTCGAGGAAGGGGCGGCGGGGTGCCCAACCGAATCAGTGGGAAAAGATGGGGACCAGTTCGATTGGGGAGTCCCGCCGTTTAGATGAGGAGACAGGAAGAGGACATCCGCAGATTTCGCAGATTGACGCAGATTAAAAAAAGCGGCGGAAGAACGCTGATGAAAGCTCCCTTCCTGTCCGTCCATCAAGAATGATCGGCGCAGCAGGCTTTGCCGGGTCCACAGCAGGCAGCGCCTTCTTTGCAGCAGGCGGCAGTTTGATGTTCCTTGTGGCTTTTGTTGGTTGCGCACCCGCTGAGCAGGACCACCGCAGCGGCCAGTGCGATCACAATTTGTTTCATAGCCATACAAAATTGTGCGATTGGCACGCGCTTCGCAATCGGGGCGAACTTTAATTCTGGGCTCTTGCTTTGCGCACCAGGCCGACCATGACGCCTTGGATCACGAGTTCGCCAGCGGCGTGCAGGTCGCGGTATTTGGGGTTTTCGGCGCGGAGGAAGGGTGGGCGGCCTCTATCCACCACGAAGGTTTTCAAGGTGCTTTCGTTGTCGATTAAAGCTGCAACGACATCGCCGTTCTTCGGTGTGAGGCCATGCTCCAGGATCACGTAATCGCCTTCGAGGATGTGGCGGCCGATCATGGAATCGCCGCGAACCTGCAACGCGAATGTGCGGGCGGTGGGCCGGATGCCGAGGATTTGCAGGTCCACATTGATGCACCCTTTCTTCTCCTGGCGGCGATCATCGGCAAATCCGGCGGGGATGCTGCCGTAAACAGGGACTTCGAGGAACCGCTCGCTGGGCGGCGGGTTGAAGTCGCTGCGGGTCACCCGCAACGAGCGGGCCTGGCGGGGAGCGGTTTCCAAGGCGCCCTTCTGCTCGAGCGCGCGCACGTGATCACGGGCAGCGGTCATGCTGCGAAAGCCGAAGTGAGCGGCGATCTCCCGCAGGCTGGGAGCGCGGCCTTGCTGCTGGCTGGAGCGGATATAACTGAGAACTTCTTGCTGGCGATCCGTAAGTGTTTCCATAACGCCTATACTGTTCAAATGAACAGTATTCCGCTCGCGCGGAGCTGTCGAGAATCTCGGACAGGAAGTTATTCACAGCGATTAGAAGCGATACGCTGCAAAGGTTTTTGCAGGGCGTTTAGCCGGAACGGGGCGGGCCTCCTCTCCCTGACCCTCTCCTCCCTGGGGGGAAGAGAGGGAATTGGCGTGCTCCTTGGCGCGGTTCGCGTCCACCAGAATACCCGCGCCATTCACTTGCTGGTTGTTAAAGAGAGGGCTTCTAGGCTTTGCCTGCGCGGACGGCTTCTTTCTTCTCTTCCAGTTGAGCCTGAAGGGCTTTGCGTTCGTGCGAGAGGCGTTGCTCGGCTTCCATGTAGTTCGTTGGATCGCCGGTTTCGCGGGCTTTGGAGAGTTCCTCTTTCAGATAAATCTCTTTTTCAGCGATCTTGGCGGCGTAAACGGACTCGAGTTCCGCGATTTTGGCTTTTTGCTCGGGTGTGAGTTTGACCGTGGGGGCGGTCTTGTTCAGGCGTTCCATCGCCAATTCGTAAGCGCTCTTCATGCGGGTAATGGTAATAAAACTTCGATGTTCTGGCCAACCACTCGCACGGGCAACACTTTGGCTGGCTTTTCGGGGTTAATGCCGCAGGCGCCGGTGCGCACATCAAAGTCCCAACCGTGCAAGGGACAATGGGCTATCGGGAACTCAAACCAGCTATCGCCCAGCGGGGCGCCACGATGCGGGCAATAGCCGTCCAAGGCGTAGATCTGCCCATCGTGGTTGAATAACGCCACTTGCAGCGTGCCGATGCGAACTGTCTTCCCCGTGTTCGGCGGCAGATCGGAGAGTTGCGCGACAATCTGATAACTCATGGCTTTTCGGGAACGATCCGTGAGATGCGGTCGCGCGGGTTGTTGTTGCCGCCGCCGTATTCGAGAATGTAGAGGGCGCCATCAGGGCCTTGCTGGAGGGCAAGAGGGCCGCCAGCGAAACCGCGGGCGAAAGGCTCCGTGCCGGTGAGTTCGAAGCCCGGCTCCTTAAAGCGGGCGATGCGCACCCATTTGCGGGCGTAATCGGCGTAGTAAATGACGTTCGCGAACTGGGCGGGGAATTCGTTCGTGCCGCCGTTCGGACGGTAAACAGGCCCCAGAATGCAGGAGGAGGGGAGGGTGGTGTGCTCGTAAACGAGCCATGGCTTGATTGCGCCCGGCAAAGGATCTTCGCCCCCGTAGGTGCCAATGTTGTTGCCAATGACTCGGGGCCAGCCGTAGTTGCCGCCGCCTTTCAGGAGGTTGATCTCTTCGAAGTCGTTTGTGCGATCGCCGCCGTTTTCACCTTCGAAGACGACGCCGGTGACGGGGTCCACGGCTAACGTGAAGGGCTGCCGATGGCCGACTGTGAAGATCTCCTGGCGCGCGCCCTTTTCCTTGACAAAAGGGTTGTCCGACGGGATGGAGCCATCCAGATTCAGGCGGAGGGATTTGCCGCGAAGATCTGCCACGCTCTGGGCTCGGTTCTGCGGATCGAGATAATACTTCTCCAGATCGTTGTTCCAGTTGTTGTCGCCCGTGGAGATATAGAGCTTTTGGTCCACGGGGTTGTATTCGATGGCGCCACCCTGGTGGAAGCCGATCTTCTCGCTCGGCCATTCGAGAAAAATGACCTCACTGGCTCGGTCCAACTGCTCGGCGTTGCCGGACTTTGTAATCGTAAATCGGGAGAGCCTGTTTCTGAAGCCGTTCGTGGCAGGAGGGGAGAAGTAGAGGTAAACAAAGCCGTTCGTGGTGTACCCTGGATGGAACTCGATGCCATGAAGGCCGCGGTCCTCACTATGGTCCACTTCGAGCGTGGCGACTTTCCGATGGCCTCCACGATCCAAGCTTACGATAAACAACTGTCCGCCCCGGCCGGTGGCCCAGAGCTTGCCGTCCGGCGAGAACTCGAGGTCCATCGGTTCAGGCAAGTCCTTCTCCAGTAGCACTTCGTAACGGAACCCTTTCAGAACCTTGATTTCATCCAGCTTCGTTTCTTCCGCAGCGAAGCATGAGATGGCGGCAGCAAACAGGAGCAGCAAGCGGAGCATAGGTTGGCCGGAATTGTGGCCTGTGGCTGGTCAGCGGCAAGCTGTAAAAGCAGGCTTTTTATGGCTTGAAATGGGACAACTTTGAACGAGTTGATTGCTCTGTGGACAGTCTGAGCCAGACAGAACATCCATTAGAAAAAAAGTAATCTTTTCCCTGTCTCGCCATTGCGGACAAGCCTGTGTTGGGCCAAGTTCCCAGCGATTTCAGCACAATTCCTGCTCAAGCGGGCATGGCTTTACCTATATTGGACATGACAGCAAAATTTAAACGAATCTTCCCGGTCCTGTTAATCGCAATTGCGGCTGCCATCGGGTTCCTCTACATGCGCGAGCCATCGGTGGCTCCCGAAGAAATCACTCACGCGCGCCTCGAGCGCCTCGTATCAGCCAATGCCATCGCGCAGGCTGAAATTGCTCCCCGCACCCCTGCCGGGATGTACACGATCAAGGGCAAATACCTCAAAAGCGGCAAGAAAGCCGATTTCACCGTCACCACTCATTTGAGCGAGCCGCTCCTGGAGAAGCTCCTTTCCAAGAGCACCACCACTATGAGCATGCCGCACTTGAGCGCCCGCTCGAAGCTGGTCGAGATGCTCCCCACGCTCTTTATCGCTGTGATTATCGGCGCGCTGCTGTTCTACCAGATGCGCGCCACTCGCAGCACGGCGACTCACAAGATTCGCCAGCGCCCGAGTGTGCGATTCGATGACGTTGCTGGTGTGGACGAGGCGAAAGCCGAAGTGCGCGAGGTGATCGACTTCCTCCGCGAGCCCGGCAAGTACAAGAAACTGGGCGGCAGCCTTCCGAAGGGTGTCCTCCTGATTGGGCCTCCAGGGACTGGCAAGACCATGCTGGCCCGCGCCATTGCTGGCGAAGCCAATGCGAACTTCTTCAGCGCCAGCGGCAGTGATTTCAATGAAGTGTATGTCGGCGTGGGCGCGAAGCGCATCCGCGAAATCTTCAACCAGGCCAAAGCGGCTAAGCCATCGATCATCTTCATCGATGAGATTGACTGCCTCGGCAAGCACCGGAAGCACGACCAGAACGGTGAGTCGCAACAAACTTTGAACGCGTTGTTAACCGCGATGGACGGGTTCAACAGCGCCGATGGTGTCATTGTTGTCGCGGCCACGAATCGCCCTGAAGATCTGGACGACGCGTTGATGCGCCCTGGTCGTTTCGACCGCAAGGTGTTTGTCTCCCTCCCGGACAGCCGTGGCCGCCGCGCGATCTTGAACACGCATAGCCGCAACGCGCCGATCGAGCATCCAGAGAAGGTTCTCGAAGTGATTGCCGCCACCACGCCAGGGATGTCTGGAGCTGATTTGGCGAACCTGATCAACGAAGCTGCTATTCTCAGCGCTCAACGCAGCAAGGCGAACATCAGCCTCGCGGAATTGGAAGAAGCTCGCGACAAAGTGCGCTTCGGCATTGAGCGTCGGTCCATGACGATGAAGGCGGATGAACGCCGTGTGGTTGCGTATCACGAAGCGGGCCATGCGATCGCACAGCTCGAGCAGCCGCTGCTGCCGCCGTTGCACAAGGTCACCATCATCCCACGCGGCATGTCCCTTGGTTCAACCATGTCCTTGCCGAAGGAAGACCAGAACATTCACAGCCGGACGTACCTGTTGCAGCAGCTGGTGGTTTTGGCCGCTGGCCGCGCTGCGGAGCAGACCTTCATCGGTGATATCACCAATGGCGCCAATGGCGACCTCGATTCCGCCAAGAACATTGCCCGGAAGATGATTCACGACTGGGGCATGGGCCAGAAGCTCTATTACGAGTTTGAGAAAGATCACGCGGAGTCGGAGATCAACACGCTCCTGACAGATGCGTATAAGCAGGCTCTGGCGATCATCGAGCAGAAGCGTGAACAAACGAAGCTCCTGGCTGAGACGCTCCTGAAGGAGGAAACTCTGGCTCGCGACCAAGTGCTTAAGTTGCTGGGGATTGAAGATGGCCGCGCGTCCAAGAAGCCGCTTGTGATCGCTGACTTTCTCGAGAACGGCCCCGGATCACCCCCGCCGTCGCACTACACGAATAATTAAGGTGTGTGCCGCGCAACCTGCGCAACCTGCGCAACCTAAAGGTTGCGGCTACAACTCTTACGAAAGGAGCCGATGCGTGATGCGTCGGCTCCTTTCTTGCGTCGACGAGCAGAGATCGCCCAACGCAAGCACGTTGCTGGATCGACGTGGACGAGAAAAAAGCGCGCAGCTTGTGGGCTGCGCGCGGGAGATCGAGCTGTTTAGATGCCGACTTGAGCGCGGGTTAGGCGGGCGCGGTAATCACTGGGGGATTGGCCGTTGACCTTCTTAAACACACGGTTGAAGTGGGTCAGGGATTGAAAGCCGACTTCGTAAGCGATCTCGCTCACGCGCAGGTTCGGGTTCAACAAAAGGTTCCTCGCTCGTTCAATGCGGATGCGGGAGACGTAATCGGTGAAATTGATCCCGGTGCTCTTCTTAAAGAGTTTGCAGAAGTAAAACGGGCTCGTGTTCACCGCTTTGGCCACTCCAGCCAGGGAGAGATCTTCCGAGTGGTTCTCCTCGATGAACTTCTTTGCCTTCGTGATCACAGGCGGCTCGGCGTTTTCGTTTTGAATGACAATTTGATTGCAGATGCTGGAGAGGTGCTGGGCGAAGATGCTCAGCAGGCGAACCACAGCTTCGTGCTCCTTTTGGCCAACGACCTTCCCGCTGAAATAAGCTTCGCGCAGCGCTTCTGGATCGAGGTCCATTCCCCAACTGCGAATGGTCTCAACCGCGCGATTGAATTGGGCCTCGCTCGGCTTCTTGCGGAAGATTTGGCCGGTGTGCAGATAACCAATGACTTGCTCGCCGAGGCGAACGGGCACGGCTGTGTCTGTAAGCCCCAGCTCGCAGTTCACGCTTTTAGCTTCGGTAGTCGCTGATTGACAAAGGTCTTGCTGCAGGCGCAAGCAAGCGGCGCACGAGCGGCTGTTGCCAGCCATCATCGCGCAGAATGGATTTTCCTTCCGGCGGCCATGATGGGGCAATCCCCACGACTCAAGGGAAGAGAGGGAGAGGGGAAGCCCCGTCGCGTCGTTGAACGCGCGCTCGTAATCGTGGTAAATGGCGGAGTGGTTGAGAGCTTCCACCATTTTCTTGCTATTGTTCGACATCATATTGCTTGGCCTCGAATCTCTTTCGCGCCTTTTGGTTTTTGGAGAGGGCGCTCGGAGAAACAAATATTGTTTACGTGTTCACAATAGAAGTGCGGCGCTGCTGTAACAATTGGCTCAATTTTCCAGATGCAACTAGCGCCGCTGGCGTACGTGCTCTAAGACTTTTTCTTAGTTCCGGAGTGCTTGGAATTGCGAGTGTAGGATAGGAAGCGACATGACTGGCGGGATTCCAAAGAATGCAAAACGCCCGGTCGGGGGACCGGGCCTGCCACAGAACGCGTGATTACGTCTTTTTGGAGCGATGGTGAAAACAAAAACACCCTTCGGTTGCCCGGAGGGTGTTTCTTTGTTTGCGCTGCTTCTTATGGCGTAATGATCCGACCAGGGGCGTTGCCGCCGCCGTCGGCTGGATGCGTGGCCAACTCCTTCCATTCCTGCACTTTGGCTTGAACAGTTTGAGGGCCTTTGCTCGCAGCTTGCTCCGCCACGCGTGGGGCTTCCTTGCGCACTTTGCCAAGAGCGCGTTCCCATTCGGCACGCATAGGAGCGATGCCGCCGCCGCCAATCGCGATGATGGCTGAGCCACAAACCACGGCCAACAACCCGTAGAACAGGCCGTTGACGATCGCCGGAGCGATCCCCACATGGCTCAGGGCCGCGAACACGCCGAGCACTATGATGGCGGTCGAGGCGGCATTCGCGAGGAAGTTGCCGTAGGACATGCCACCGAGTGTCGACTTGAGTATGTCACGCACGCCCGCGCCAATGGCGGAGGCGATGATGACGATGATGACCGCAACGAACAAGCTTGGCAGGAACGCAACCATGCGAGTGAGCAAGTCACTCACAGGGTTGTGCCCGAACACGCCAAACGCCAGTTGCAGCACAAAGAGAAAAGCTGTGTAGAAGAGCAGTTTGCTGAGCAGGTCGCTCGCATCATATTTGGAACGGGCGAGCGCTTTCTTTATGCCGCCGCGCTCGACCATGTTGTCGAAACCGATTCGCTCCAACGCGCGATCCAGCAGCTTTGCCAGCAGTTTCGCCAGATAGTACCCGGCCACGAGAATGATCGCGAACATCAATGCTTTAGGTAAGAACGTCATGAAGTTCACCCATGCGACCTCGAGCCCCTCTTTAAAATTCACTGAGTCTTCCATATTGCCTCTGAAATTGATCCTTGTGACTGAAACGTAGTCCGCAACAAGCACCGGGCAACGCTGCCAGCGCCTGAACCGGATCTCAGGGGTGAATCTTAATTAGGGTAAGGCAAACCTAGAGGGCGAACCGCTATGTCGCTCGGGTTGTCGGGGTTTGTGTTCACTCGTACGCTTCTTTGATGAAGGTGGGGGGCCAATGAAAATTCCGTTAAACGCGCGGGCGCTTAAATTGTACAAGGATCTGGTTGGGCTGTTGGTGAAG
>Ga0196963_10001132_pt1 | contig 19488 bp, 15 predicted proteins | sample S1_5metaG_FD_148600 | JGI IMG/M metagenome (GOLD analysis project Ga0196963, IMG submission 148600) | Soil microbial communities from Anza Borrego desert, Southern California, United States - S1_5 | ecosystem: Environmental > Terrestrial > Soil > Desert | place: USA: California | collected... | reverse complement strand
GCAATATCCGACCGCTTGCAAACGCTCTCCGATGTGGGACTGGACTACCTTGAGCTTGGCCAAAGCGCGACCACTCTCTCGGGCGGCGAGGCGCAGCGCGTCAAGATCGCATCCGAACTATACCGTCCGCATATGGCGAAGACGATCTATCTTCTTGATGAGCCCACCGTCGGCTTGCACTATGATGACGTCGCGAAGCTCATCCAGATACTCCAGAAACTCGTCGATCGGGGCAATACGGTGGTCGTCATAGAGCACAATCTTGACGTTCTTAAGTGCGCCGATCACATAATCGATATGGGCCCGGAGGGAGGGGAGGGAGGCGGCAAGATCGTCGCTAAGGGCACACCCGAGGAAGTCGCCAAGACAGATGGCTCTCACACCGGCTACTATCTGAAGCGGGTGTTGAGGAAGAAGGTGAAATAGCCTATCGTTAGGGGATCCGACGCGGGCTCGTTACGCGTACCGCAAAGAGTCGGACAACGAGTAAGCCTCTGCCGAGTTTGACCGCCTTTGTTCAGGCGGCGCGTGGCAGAGGCCTCCTTTTTAACCCCGGTATTCGCTCCACTTCTTCGCCGCTAGAGTGCGACCCTTCTGCTCAACGAGCGCACCGATGAAGCTCTCTGCGAGCTGGCGGTTCGTAATGAGCGGGATGTTCATATCGACCGCCTTGCGCCTGATGGTAAAGCCGTCCGTCGAATCGCGCGTATAAGAGTGCGTAGGCACGTTGATGATGAGGTCGAGCTTACCGTCCTGGAGGAGTTCCTTCACGTTAGGACTTTTCTCCGTGCGTATCTTGTACACCTTCTCGCAGGGAACACCGTTATCCATAAGGAAGTCTGCGGTGTTCTCCGTCGCGAAGAGCGAAAAGCCCATATCGGCCAGCGCCTGCATCGAGGGGAGCAGTTTCACTTTATTCTCCTCTTTGCCGAGCGAGACGAGAACGTTTTTCTTCGGAAGGCGAAGGCCCGCCGCCATGACCGATTTCAGCAAGGCTTCGGAAAACGAGTCACCGAAGCAGGCTACCTCTCCGGTCGATGCCATTTCTACCGTCGCAAATGGGTCCGCACCCTTGATGCGGCTGTAGGAAAATTGCGGCGATTTTACTGCTACGAGGTCGAGCTCAAGAGTGCGGTAATTTCCGCGCACGTCCTTACCGAGGATCGCGCGCGTCGCTATGTCGATGAAGTTGTAACCTGTGACCTTAGACACGAAGGGGAATGAGCGGGACGCGCGCACGTTGCATTCGATGACTTGCAGTTTATTGTCCTTCGCAAGGAACTGGATATTGAACGGGCCCGTGATGTGCAGTTCTTTGACGATGGCACGCGTGATCTCCTTGGCGCGGCGGATGGTCTCGATGTACGTTCGCTGCGGGGGCAGAACGACCGTCGCATCGCCAGAGTGGGTGCCTGCGTTCTCCACGTGCTCCGTGATCGCGTAGACGATCAGTTGACCCTTCTGTGCGACGCCGTCCATCTCGATCTCGCGGGCGTTCTCAATGAATTTCGAAATGACAATGGGATGATCGGAGGAGATATCTACTGCTCGCTTAAGGAACTTTACGAGCGAGTCCTTGTCAGTTGCGACGCTCATCGCCGCGCCCGATAAGACGTATGAGGGGCGCACCAGCACAGGATAGCCGATATCTTCCGCAGTACGCACCGCCTCATCCACCGTCTTCAGTTCGGCCCAGAGGGGCTGGTCAATACCGAGCTTGTCGAGCAGTTTTGAAAAGGTATGACGGTCTTCGGCTCGGTCAATGTCTTTCGGGGACGTGCCGAGCACGTTCACCTTGGCCTTGTAAAGCTTCAGCGCGAGATTATTTGGTATTTGACCTCCTGTGGAGACGATCACCCCAAGAGGGTTCTCGAACTCGACGATATCGAGTACGCGCTCGAGCGAAAGCTCCTCGAAATACAGACGGTCAGATACGTCGTAGTCGGTCGAGACCGTTTCCGGGTTGTAGTTGATCATGATGCGGCGGTATCCTTCACGCTTCAAGGTCGCAAGTGCCTGTACACCGCTCCAGTCGAACTCGACGGATGAGCCGATCGAGTACGGGCCACTGCCGAGGACGGCGACCTGCTTTTTGCCGCGGGAAAGGTCGTGCTCCTCCCCGTGGTAGGTAAGATAGAGGTAATTCGTTTCGGCAGGGAACTCGCCGGCGAGCGTGTCTATTTGCTTGACGACTGGCAGGACCTTAAGACGGCGCCTCATTGCTCGCACCTTTGTCTCATCGCTCTTTATGAGTGTTGCGATCTGACGGTCGGAGAAACCCGCCCGCTTTGCGCGTCTCATAAGGTCCGCATTCATTTTCTTCGAACCGATCTCGCGTTCGAGCTCTACGATGCGCTGCATCTTCTTAAGGAACCAGAGATCGATGGCGCTCTCGCTGTGTATCTCCTCGGGGCTCGTACCCGCTCGAAGGGCTTGCGAGAGGGCGAACATTCGGCGCGTGGTCGGTTCGCGGATCTCACGCATCGGGTCCTCTATCAAGAAGGACCCGTTCTTATTCGCCGTGAATCCGTCGGCGCCGATGTTGAGCATGCGCAAGGCCTTTTGCAGCACTTCTTCAAAGGAACGCCCAATGGCCATCACTTCGCCGACGCTCTTCATTTCGGTACCGATGCGCGGCGCGGCGTTCTCGAATTTGTTGAGGTCCCAGCGGGGTGCCTTGAGGACAAGGTAGTCCAGTGCCGGTTCGAAGCAAGCGCTCGTTTTTTTGGTGACCGAATTACGTATCTCGGTGAGCTTGTATCCGAGCGCCAGCTTCGCCGCAACGAACGCGAGCGGGTAGCCGGTTGCCTTCGAGGCGAGGGCCGACGAGCGTGAAAGTCGCGCGTTGACCTCGATGACGCGGTAATCGCCGCTTTTAGGATCGAGTGCGTATTGAATGTTGCATTCGCCGACGATGCCCAAATGTCGGATGGTGCGTATCGCGATCTCGCGCAGCGAGTGGTATTCGGCGTTGGAAAGCGTTTGCGAGGGCGCGACCACGAACGATTCGCCGGTATGGATACCCATCGGGTCGAGGTTCTCCATGTTGCACACCGTTATGCAGTTGTCTGCGGCGTCACGTACGACCTCGTACTCGACTTCCTTCCATCCGCGCAGGTTTTCTTCGATGAGGACTTGCGGCGCAGAACGGAATACCTCGGTGAGCTTTTGAGTAAGTTCTTCCTCATTCGCGACGACGCCGGAGCCCTCGCCTCCGAGCGCAAAGCCTGCGCGTACCATGACGGGGTACGCAATTTCGCGAGCCGCACGTTGAGCTTCTTCGATGCTAGCCGCGGCCCTGCTACGCGCCGTCTTTACTCCGATCTGGTCCAGCCGCTTGATGAAAAGGTCCCTGTCCTCGGTGTCCCGTATCGTCGCTACGGGTGTACCAAGGACGCGAACATTATATTTCTTGAGAACGCCGCTCTTCTCGAGCGCGAGCCCGAGGTTGAGCGCCGTTTGACCGCCGAACGAGAGCAGTATTGCGTCCGGACGCTCTTTGCGTATGACTTCCTCCGCAAAGTGTTCCGTAAGCGGGACGAAGTACACGTCATCGGCAAGATCCGCGCGCTTCGCCGATCCATTGAACGGTGTGTCGGTCTGCACTGTCGCTATATTCGGATTAATAAGGATGACCCGAATGCCCTCCTCTTTGAGCGCTTTGATAGCTTGCGAACCCGAATAATCGAACTCGCCGGCCTGTCCTATCTTGAGACCGCCGGAGCCGAGGAGGAGTACTTTTTTTGGTTCATTTTTCATATCACTTCAGCGAGTTGATGAACTCGTCGAATATCCACGCGGTGTCCGTGGGTCCGGGGGCAGCTTCGGGGTGGAACTGTACGCTGCGCCATGGCTGTGTTTTGTGGCGAATGCCCTCGTTGCTTTTATCGTTCGCGTTCTGGAACCATTCCTCCCAGCCGCTGGGGAGCGTCTTGGCATTGACTGCAAACCCGTGGTTCTGCGACGTGATGTAGCAGCGCCCTGTCTTGGTATCGATGCACGGCTGGTTCTGTCCGCGGTGACCGTACTTGAGCTTGTAGGTCTTTGCTCCTGCGGCGAGCGCGAGAAGCTGATTTCCGAGGCAGATGCCGAGTATGGGTTTGCCAGCTTTCATGGCGGTCCTGATGTGCCCGATAGTTTTCGTGCACATCGTCGGGTCACCTGGACCATTCGATACGAAGAGGGCGTCGTACTTCTCCTTGGTGAAATCGTAGTCCCACGGGACGCGGATAACGGTCGTTTCTTTGCGCGTCAGGGAGCGCACGATGTTCTCCTTCATGCCGCAGTCGATCGCAATGATGCGCATGGCGCCCGAGCCATAGGTGCGTACCGCTTTCGGGCTCACTTTGGCGACAAGATTATCCGCATTCGGATCCACAAACTTCTTATCTCGGTTCTCACCGAGCTGGCCGAGCATCACGCCACGTTCGCGCAATTTCTTCGTGAGTGCCCGGGTGTCGACGCCTGTGATAGCAGGGACCCCGCTCTTTTTCAGCCAATCGGCGAGCGAATGCCGTGCGTCAAAATGAGAATATTCTGCGCTGTACTCCGATACGATGAGCCCTGCTATCTGCAGCCTTTCCGATTCAAAGTGCTTCGCGTCCGGCACGCCGTAATTGCCGAGGAGCGGATACGTGCACACCAGTATCTGCCCTGCATAGGAGGGGTCTGTAAAACCCTCGACGTAGCCCGTCATCCCGGTATTGAAGACGACCTCGCCGTGCAGCGGCGCCGCTATGTCCGCGCCGAAACTTTGTCCTTGGTATACCGTCCCGTCCTTGAGATGGAGCTTCATAGAGAAGGAAAAAGCCCGCGTTCGGCGGGCGAGAGAGAGTATAAAAATACACCCGGGCGGGTGTTCGAGTGAATTCCTTCTTCGAGATACATTAAAAACAAAGTATAGCCGCTCGTGCAAAAAAGTCAAATGTGGAAAAGATGCTCCGCTCGCACACCGCAGATTATTGCTCTATAACGTACGTATGCAAAAGGCAGAGCTCAAGCAGTTCAAACTGCCCGATCAGCCCGGGGTCTACTTCTTCAAAAGGGGAAGGACGATCTTGTACATCGGCAAGGCTGCGTCGTTGCGCGACCGTGTGCGGAGCTACTTTTCGGCGGACCTCGCCGAGACGCGATCTCCGGCGATCGCAGGGATGGTCGCAGCAGCGACAACGCTCGATTGGAGGACGGCTGACTCGGTGCTCGAGGCTCTTATCGTCGAAGCTAATTTAATCAAGCAGCACCAACCCACGTACAACGTAGACCAAAAAGATAATAAAAGTTGGAATTATGTGGTCCTCACGAAGGAAGCGTTCCCCCGTGTGCTCCTCGTGCGTGGTCGCGATCTCTACCAGAGGTGGTCCGACGCCGATATAAAGCACCTCTTTGGCCCTTTTCCGGCGGGTGGTGCGCTAAAGGAGGCGCTTAAGATAGTTCGCCGTATTTTTTCGTACCGTGATGCCAAATGCACACCATGCGATGAGCAAAAGAAGAAGCCGTGCGCTCCGTGCTTCAACAGGCAGATCGGCCTTTGCCCGGGCGTCTGCACTGGTGAGATGACACAGAGCGAATACGCTACCCGCATCAAGCACATCTGCCAGTTTTTTAGTGGGAATTTCAAAGGCCTGAAGCGCGAACTCGCCAAGGAAATGAAAGCCGCCTCCAAGCAGTTGCAGTACGAGCGTGCGGCCGAGCTACGCAGACAGATCGGCGCGCTTGAACACATTCGCGATGTTTCGCTGATAAAGGACGAGAGCCGAATATCCTCCGGCGGCGGCGCGCGTATCGAGGCCTACGATGTGGCGCATACCTCCGGTACAGAGACCGTCGCGGTCATGACTGTGGTCGCGGGTGGCCAACCGTATAAAGCTGCATACCGAAAGTTCAAGATCCATACGGCGACGAACGACGATGTCGCAGCGCTCACGGAAGCGCTGACCAGGCGCCTGAACCACCCCGAGTGGCCGCTTCCACGCGTCTTTGTCGTCGATGGCGGCAAGGGACAAATGCGTGCTGCAGAAAAAATCCTTAAAACAGCGGGGCTAATGATACCCGTCGTCGGTGTAGTGAAGGACGAGCGCCATCGTCCGAGCAATCTCATCGGCGATCGCAGATCCATCGAGGCATTCGAAAAAGACATTCTGCTTGCGAACGCGGAAGCGCACCGTTTCGGTATCCGATGGCACCGAGAAAGGCGCGGAAAACTGATGGTATGATTGTCGCATGGCGCGTACTATCGTCGGCATTTTGCGCGGCGGCACCTCCAACGAGTACAACCTCTCGTTAAAAAGTGGCGCAGTCGCGCTCTCTGCGCTGCCAGAGGAACGTTACGAGACTCGCGATATTCTCATAGACAAGCAGGGATACTGGCATTTGCGGGGTCGACCCGTACCGCCCGCCCGGGCACTCGCGCAGGTCGATGTCGTTATCATCGCGCTGCACGGCGGCGTCGGGGAAGATGGCAGTGTACAGCGCATCCTGGACCGGATGGGGATCCCGTACGCGGGCTCACGCGCGCTGCCGAGCGGTTTTGCCCTCAACAAGATCCGCGCGCGTACGCTCTTTCGCAACGCAGGACTCCTCGTGCCGCGTGGCATTGCATTCACTCTCGAACATAAGATACCGACCGGGGAAATGGCCGACGCGGTCTTTTCGAAATTTGGTCCGCCATACGTCGTAAAGCCGCCAGCGGAAGGTGCATCGTACGGCTTGCGCTTTGCTCCCACGGTTTTGGAGCTTGCCGACGCTATCGGAGATGTCCTGGACGAATATGGAACGGCGCTCGTAGAGGAGTACCTCATCGGAGAAGAGGTTCACGCGGGCGTGATCGAAAATTTTCGAGGAGAGGAGCTGTATGCGCTCCCGGCGGCGCATGTAGAACTCCCGCAGGGCTCGAGATTCTTTGAAGCCAAGCACCACGAGGAAGCTCTTGCACGCCACAACGTGCCGAGCGCATTTTCGCGGGTAGAAAAGGAGGAGATTGCGCGCGTCGCCCGCGCCGCGCACCGCGCGCTGAACCTCGCGCACTTTTCACGCGCAGACATTATTCTCACGCGAAGGGGCCCCTACATCCTCGAGGTCAACTCGCTGCCCGGGCTGTACAGCGGCGCAGCGCTCCCACCCGCTCTGGAGTCCGTGGGTTCCTCCGTTACGAAATTCCTCGAGCACGCGATCGATATTGCGCGAAGGTAAAAACAAAGAGCCCCGCACCTGAGTGCGAGGCTCTATTTTTTGTCGCCGGAACTATGCGGCTTGGAGCACTGCAGGCCGGTATTCAGCCATCACCGCCTCAACGTCGGCGACGGTGGGTAGACTGGCCTCATTGCCCAGGCGCTGGATCGCATAAGCCGACGCGGCCCGCGCGAACTCGAAATGTTGCGTCCAGCTGCGTTCCTGTTGCATGAGATACGAGTAGATGTACGCGCCGCGGAAAATGTCGCCGGCACCGTTGGTGTCGATGACCTTTTCGCGAGGAACAGCAAGCGCAGGCATGATATGGGGCTGCTCGCAGCCCGCGTACCACCTCATCCCGCGCTCGCCCATAGTGACGCCACCGACCTTGCAGCCCTTCGCGCGAAAATACGCGAGAGTCTCGTCGATATCCTTGCCGATATCCTGGCAATACCGCTCACCGGCGATGCAGACATCGATGTACTGCAGGAGGTCGTCCATTCCTTCGCGGTAGCCGCCGGCGTCGAGAGAGGTTCGGATCCCTCGTTTGCGGAACTCCGCGGCGTAGTAAACGGCCGCCTCCATTTGATGGCCATCGACATGCAGGAAACGACAGCCATCGACAGAGAGGTTTCGCGGGAAGCCGTGCAGGTAGTCGTCGGTGGCAGGAAAACGGGCCATCGCGCGCATGCGGTCGTTCGGAAGTACAACGGAGCGAGCGAATCTCTGCACGTGCCGCTTGTGCCAGTGAATGCCGTATTTCTCGACCATGCTGGCAAAGATCTTTCCGGACCAATCGTCGGCACATGTGCACAGGAGATCGGGCACAAAGCCGAGATGCGCACAGGCGAACGCCGCGACGACAGCATTGCCGCCGAAGCTGAGCGCGCTGTCCTTTGCCATTACCTTTTCGTCACCGACGGGCACTTTGTCGACCAGCATCGTGATATCGAGGTATCCGCGCCCGATAAAGAGCGCACTGCCGCGCAGATCAGTTCGCATGGCGATCTCTTTCCTTATGGGTTGTATTGAGAGCAGGAGCCGTCGCAGGACGGTTAGCCACATGGTGACGGAAGGAAGCGGGACGGTCAATTGTCCCTGGCGGGGATACGTTGTATATCGGCGCACGTGACTCTACGCCTCGAAAGTGCTAAATTCCTCATTATTGGGCCGTTAGCTCATTTGGTAGAGCACCACATTTGCAATGTGGGGGTGACCGGTTCGAATCCGGTACGGTCCACAAAGGTATGAGCTCTTCAACGATACGAAACCTCCACGATCATTTACTAAGCCTCGCTGAAGCGCACGGAGATAGGGTCGCGCTCATCGGGACAGACGAGAAGGGGAATCGGAAGGAATCAGTGACCTACCGCGAGCTTGTCGCGAACGTTGACGCAGCAGCCTCCGAGCTCGCAGATATGGGTCTCGAGCGTGGCGACAGGGTAGCGCTCGCATTTCGCAACTCTCCAACGCTCCTCATCTGGAGCTGGGCTGCCTGGGCGAGCGGTATCGTGACAGTGCCGATGGACACGAAGCGCGATACGCCAGAACTCTATGAGTACAAGATAAATCTCAACAAGGCGAAGGCACTCATCTTTGAGCAGGGGATACAAGCGGAAAAAATGCCGGGCGTACGCTTCAAAGTGCACACCGAATTCAAGAAGGGAAAGAAAGAGCCCAAGTGGGAGGTGGGCCTATCACATCAGGCGCTCGTTCTTTTTACTTCCGGCACGACGGGGCATCCAAAAGGCGCGATGCTCTCGCTTGAGAACCTCATCGTCAACGCGGATGGGATCAGGGAGTGGCTGCGTATTGCAGAGACCGACACCTTCCTCGTCAATCTCCCCCTGCATCACATAAACTCCACCACATTCTGCCTCTCGACGCTGCTCGCTGGCGGCACGATAGCGATCCCGCCCAATTATTCCAATTCGCATTTCTGGGAGCAGATCGCTAAGACGGGCGCGACGATCACGTCCATCGTGCAGTCCATTCTCTTCGATCAGTTGAGCCGAGAGAAGGAATACTCCGCGTTCAAGAATGACATTAAGCTCAGACGCATGCAGATTGGCTCGGCGCCAGTGGTCGCGACAACGATGCTCGAATTCCGCAAGAGGTACGGCGTCTCACTGTACCAAGGCTATGGCCAGACCGAGACGGCCCTCCGTGTTACAGGCGTGCCGATGGATATTTCGGAGACACTCTATCTGCAGCTCCTCGAGGAAAATTCCATTGGGACGGCGATGCCGTGGGCCGACCTCCAGATCGCGAATGATGACGGCACCCTCCTCGGCGAAGGCGAAGAGGGAGAGCTCGTCGTCAAAGGCCCTGCGGTCATGGAGGGCTACCTCGGACGCGAACCCGCATTTCGCGATGGTTACTTTCTGACGGGTGACATCGGCTACTTTAAGGTGATCGATGGCCGAAAGTACTATTACCTTAAGGGGCGCAAGCGGGAGATCATCATCAAGGGCGGCATCAACATCTCACCGGTCGCTGTCGAGAACGCTCTCAAGAAGATCTCCGGCGACATTGCGCAGGTACATGTCGTAGCGGTCCCCGACGAGCGATATGGCGAGGAGGCTGGAGCCGTCATTTCATGGAGTGAAGGAGTGGACCAAGAGAAGGCAAAGCGACAACTCAAAGCCGCGCTCCTTTTTGGAACTCCATACCTCAGCGCCTACGAGACGCCGAAATACATTACATCGCTCCCGATCTCGGAGTTGCCGATGACATCGACCGGCAAAGTACAGCGCTCTGTTCTGAAGACACAACTGCCGTACGAGAAGTACGAATCGATTTTCGGGCTGCTGAAAACCCCTGAGTACCGCTTTACAGCGCTTCACCGCGGCTCGCGCTGGGAGAAAGCGTCGTACGCCCTGCACCAAAAATGCTGGGGAGATCTCGCGGGTTCTGAGGACGCATATCAGAAGAGCAAACTCATTACAATTCTGGCCGCGAATCCCGACGATTCGCTGGCGGGTCAAATCGCAGTGCTTCGCACTGGCCTTACGGAAGCGCAGCTCTTGAAAAAGACATACGATGAGCTTCTCTCCGAGGGATTCGACAGGGAAGGCAATTCCCTTGTATGCATGTCTATCTGCAGCGCGTCGTACCAGCCAAAATCCATCCCGGCTGTCGACAAAGTTCCACAAGAAAATGACGTGCGCGCCTACCTCGAGTCCGGGCACGACCCGGTAATGCGCTTCCACCAAAAGCCAAAGGGAGGGCTCTCGTCAGGGGCGCACCTTATCGATGTCATAAAAGGCGGGCGACCCGCCGACAAGAGTTCGCTCGGCTACACGATGCTTTTGAAATATCCCGAGCCCGTCGATGTCGCTGTCTCGGAAGGTGCGCCTGTATCCAACCAGCTTATCGAGACCGTGCTTGTCGTGGCGCGCGATATCGGAATAAAAAATGTGTACGCGTACTCGCGGCCGGGAGCGCTCGCCGACTTCATCAGCAAGAAGTAGCGGAAATTCATTTGACATTCATACGGTAGCGCTTAGACTTTAGGTATTGTTCCTTCATCAGCGTTATAGCTGCTGAATCTCACCCTCCCAGCAATGAGGTCCCCATGACACGCGAGCAAAACGCTTCTTCACCCACACCGCGCGATGAGCCGGCGCGCACCGAACAGTCGGCAGTCGAGGCCCGTAGTTTCCTCGACGGGGCAGTTCCTCAGCCCATCCAGTCCGATTCACGACCAGATCTCAACCGCTGCCTCAACGGCGGCTAGCACAACTTGTGCGGTACTGTTCCTTATGCTCTTTCCCGCCGTCACGATTTCTTTCGTGACGGCATTTTTTTAGTAGGGCCTCTGCTTTTCTGCGTCTTCGGAGTACTTGCCCTGAGCGGCAAGCGAGTTCATTCGGGAGCGGAAGAGCAGAATGTCCTGTGCTGCTGTGACATTGGCGCTTGGACTTTCGGCCCATTTCTTGAGGACTGGATTTTGAATCGCGCGCGAGTACGAGAAGGAAAGAGGCCACGGCAAGTTGCCGATCTTGTTCATTGCGTCGAGATGAGCGGTAGCTTGCTCGTCGCCTTGCCCGCCGGAGAGGAAGACAACGCCGGCGAGGTTTGCGGGCACTGTCTCTTTAAGATATTTAACAGTAGCCTCTGCCACCTCCTGTACGGACGATTGCTTCGCCGCCTTCTTTCCTGCAATGACCATGCTTGCTTTCAAGATCGTGCCCTCCATCACGACATCCTGTCCATTCAACTCTTCAAATGTTTTCTTAAGTGTCGCGACGCTGACCTCGTAACAGCGCTCGAGTGTGTGGTCGCCGTCGATGAGGACTTCAGGTTCGACCATTGGAACGATGTCAGCTTCCTGGCAGAGCGCTGCGTAGCGGGCCAGCGCATGAGCGTTGGCGTCGATGCACGCCTTGGACGGGATACCTTCTCCGATCGTGATGACAGCGCGCCACTTCGCAAATTTTGCGCCGAGCGCCTTGTATTCAGCGAGTCGCTCACGAAGTCCATCTAAACCCTCGGTCACTTTCTCGCCCGGATGAAGCGCAAGGTCCTTGGCACCAGCATCAACCTTGATGCCAGGCATGATTCCTTTTTTTGCGAGCAGTTCCGCGAACGGGGTACCATCGTTTGCTTTCTGCCTGATAGTTTCGTCGTACAGGATGACCCCGCTGATGTACTGCTCGAGGCCCGCTGTTTCAAAAAGCGTACCACGGTACAAGCGGCGGTTCTCCTCGGTGCACTCTATGCCTACGGAATCAAACCGCTTCTGACACGTGGATGCACTTTCATCCGCGGCAATAATTCCTTTGCCTGCCGCTACCATCGCCTTTGCTGTCTGTTTTAGTACGTCTGACATAGTGAACTAATGATTAGTAAGCTCTACCTCGTAATGTGCCGCGTCCTTATCTTGCGGATAGTGCGAGGATTCGTGGTCATCACAACGGAATTGGTCTCGGTGCTGTGCGCGCCTACCTTTACGCCGATGGCGAGCGGTCCCGTCATGACACCCGTTGCTGTGAAGCTGATGTTATCGCCTTTTGCGAGGTCTGCGGCGCGGAATACGGTTGAGAAATCAGTAACGCCGGCGCGGTTCAAGCGCTCCACGTGTTTATCATCCTTGGGCTTCCAACGGCAGAGGATCTCTCCTCCCAGGCAGCGCATCGCGGCTGCCGTCAGAACTGCTTCGGCACTACCGCCGACTCCCATCAAGATATCAACAGATGATGGCGTACAGGTCGCGATCGCCATAGCAACGTCGCCGTCCGTAAAAAGACGGGCTCGGGCGCCGGTCGCGCGAACAGCGGCGATCAGCTCCGCATGGCGGTCTCGTTCAAGAATGGCGACGGTGATCTCCGACACGTCCTTGCCGAGAACGTGAGCCACCTTTTTTATCGTGTCTGCGGGGGGCGCATCGATGTCGACGACCTTCGCAGCGTGTGGTCCAACGGCAAGCTTTTCCATGTATGAGTCCGCAGCCCTATAGAGGGAGCCTTCCGGGCCTGCGGCTATGACAGAAAGAGCGTTGGATCGGCCAAATGCCACCGAATCCGTGCACTCCAGCGGATCTATAGCGATCTCAAAGAGCGGCCCGTTCCCGGTGCCGAGCTTTTCTCCGATGTAGAGCTCCGCAGCCTCGTCCTTGGCGCCTTCGCCTATCACGATCTCGCCGCGGAAATCGATAGTGTTGAAATATTCGCGCATGGCATCGACTGCCGCTTGATCCGCAGCTTTGCCGTCGCCCTTGCCGATCCATTTCGACGCGGCTATGGCGCCGACTTCGGTGACACGCACGAATTCGAGGGCGACGTTTGAGAATATGGAGCCGCTTTCAGCCATATTGAATTAGAGAGCATTATACCGCACGAGGGAAATTCCCGTGAGGGCCGCGGGGAAAGCAGGGGTTGACTTGGAAGGCGTGGCGTATATCATTCGCGCGAATGTAAGGTATCCGTTGCTCTTGTGTCTGCCACCGCCGTGAGAGGCCGACAGAAAGCAGAGGAAGGTTGGTTTACATTTTAGAAGAAAACACAAGACAACGTCACAATGGCAAAGAAGCTGTACGTCGGAGGTTTGCCCTACGCAACCACTGACACGGAGCTCAAGGAGGCATTCGCACAGTGCGGATCCGTCACGTCGGCCGTCATCATCATGGACAAGATGAGCGGTCGCTCGAAGGGATTCGGATTCGTGGAAATGTCGACCGATGAGGAGGCTCAGAAGGCGATCGACACGTGGAACGGCAAGGACTTCGGTGGAAGGACTTTGACGGTCAACGAAGCGCGCCCGATGGAGCCCCGTCGAGACTTCCGCGGAGGCGGAGGTGGAGGCGGTTACGGTGGTGGACGCGATGGAGGCGGCCGCTGGTAATTTCCCGGCACCCCAAACGCGAAAGACCCTGTCTCACGGCAGGGTCTTTTGCTTTCTATCCACACGACGTCGCGATGGGGCGCAAACATCGCGCATAATACAGCGATGAGGTACGGAATGCTTTTTGGAGGCGGGCTCATAATCTACGCGTTGATGTTCCTCGTGTGGAACGGCATGATCACGTACGGCTTTATCGGAGGCCTCCTTCCGCAGATTGTTCTCGTGTTTATGCTGCTCGTCATCGCGCTTATCGCCGGCTCGCGTCTTCGGCTCGAGAAATGGCGCGACATATTGCCGTATTCGGTGTCCTGGGCAGTCATGATCGCGGCGCTCGACGCGGTGTTCATCGTGCCGATGGCGGGCTGGGAGCTCTACGCGGATATCAACGCATGGCTTGGGTACGCACTCGTCGCTGTCATCCCCGCCTTTGCGCCCGCACTTCGCGGACTCGGCGTGCGCTTCTAGAGTATGAGCACTGTCGCTCCCATCGGCGCTGCCGCTGTGCACGGACATCGCTTTTTACTCAGAATAGGGCTTTCGCTGGCCAACATATTCGCGTGGGTGTTCGTCTTTGACTACTTTTACTCTCTCTCGGCGAGTGTCGAGCGCGCGCTCATCGGTACAGTACTGCTGTATGCGCTTTCCCAGCTCCTGACGTTCGTACTCACCCCGCTTTCTGCAGCCCATCTCGCCCGTGGAGTGAAGCAGTCCATAATCTGGGGATCGCTCGCGTGCGCGGCCGCGTACGTATTTCTTGGGGCTGCATTTCTCGGCCTCTTCGTCGAGGGCGGCGTGTCGTGGGGGGTCGTCGCATTCGCGGTTCTTCTCGGGGTTTATCGCGCTCTGTACTGGGTGCCGTACCGCGTCGCGCTCGCGACGACGCACGCTGGAGGAATGTCGGCGTTCTACGAATTCGCCGTCGCGCTCATGCCGCTTTTTGCGGGTCTGACCATGCTCTCAGTGCCCTTTGGTGCTCCGCGCATCCTCTTTGGCGCTGCGGCATTTCTTCTTCTCTCCGTAGGGCCGGCCAGCCTTTTGCCGATGATGCGTGAAAAATTTTCCTGGCCGTACGCGTATACATACCAGCAGCTTTTCCGGCGTCGCAACGGCGCGCTCGTACTTGTCGCCTTCTTCGACGGACTGCAAGGTGCAGCGCTCTTCCTGATGTGGCCCCTTGCCGTATTCCTTATCCTGGATTGGTCCTACGCCGCACTCGGTCTCGTCGGTACACTGACGCTTCTTTCGATCCTGCTCCTTCGCAGATTTTACGCGCGCTTTGTTTCTTTCATGCGCCTTGAAACCTCGCCAGCCGTGCACGCGACATTCGCCGCTTCGGGCTTCGTCGCCCGCATGGTCGCTGGCAACCCTGTCGGGATCATCCTCGCCGATGCCTACTCCTATGCGTCGCTGCCGTTGAAGGGGACTACGGCGGACCCCTTCGTCTTTGAGCAGGCAACCGACAAAGGCTCTTTTATAGACGAATACACCACGCTCAAAGAGCTAGCGGCCGCAGCAGGAAGAATCGCCCTGTGCATGACAGTCATCGCACTCTTGCTATCGCTCCCGCTGCCGTTCGCCTTTGCCGCCGCACTCGCAATAGCGGCATTCTCTGCCGGTCTGTCCGTGTTCCTTGGTCGGGTGACGCTTACTACTGCCTAAAGAGCGAGGCGAGTACCTCCTTAACGTCGTTGCCATCAGCGCGGCCGGCCATCTCCTTCATGACGGCGCCCGTCAACTTGCCGATTCCCGAAGCATCGGATACGCCGAGCTCCTCCTTCTTTGCGCGCGCGATCTTTTCTATCTCATCGCGAGACGCCATCTGAGGCAGGTAGGACTCGATTATGGCGAGCTCTTTTGACTCCTTTTCGGCAAGTTCCAGGCGGCCGCCTTTCGAGAACTGCTCGATGGCGTCCTTGCGCTGCTTTGAGAGGCGCTTCAGCACTACGGTCGCGAGGTCGTCGGTCACCTCGTCGGTGGGCTTTTTTCCCTTAGCGACGAGCTCATTGGTGAACGCCGCGAGCGCACCGCGCAACGTATCCACACGGAGCTGGTCTTTTGCCCGCATCGCGTCCTTAAGATCTTCGCGGATTTTTTGGGTCAACATGACGGGAGTATACCAAAAAAAGACAGCCGTCGACCCGTATAGACAGGTCGACGGCCACTAGCGCGCCTTATGGCGTTATGAACGTTTTCAAGGTTGGAACGATGACGCTCCAGATCAAAGGTTCCCCGGCGATCCACACGACGAGCGCAATGGATCCACCCCCGAACATATCTCCGAAGTTCAGCTTGAGAAACATGGGAACCTACTCGCGGTTGCTCCCCCCGCGAAGGCTTACGTTCTTTTGTGCAAGCTCGACGGATGAACGTAGCACGGAGGAACGGGTGGTCAATAGATAAAAGTGGGGGAATCGAGTGGAAAACGCTGTGGATAATGGGGCGTGATACACTTTGAGACATGGAATGGCTCATTATCGCCTTGCTTATCGCCAATCTTGCGCTCGTCGTGTATTTCTTGCGCAATCGAGGCGCTTCTTCATCTACCGATACACAATCCCTCGTTCTGCTCCAAAATCAAATGCAGGAGCTGTCGCGTTCTATGGAGTCAAAACTCGGAGAGGGGACCAATCGGATGTTTGAGAGCATGCGCGCGCAATTCGGTGAATCGCAGCGTCTCGCGAGCGATATCCGCGACCTCGTCGCAAAGCAGCTCACGGAGGTCGCGCGCGAGCAGACCAAGACGAATGAGGCCACGACGCGCTTTATGGGCATCGCGGAACAGTTGGCCAACCTGGAGAAAGTGCTCAAACATCAAAAGCAGAGAGGAAACCTCGGCGAGGCGTCTCTCGAACTGATCCTCTCGAACATCCTGCCGCCGGGGCAGTACAAGATGCAGCACCAGTTCCCAGGAGGCGATACGGTGGACGCCATTATAGAGACGAAGGAGGGGATCATACCTATAGACGCAAAATTCTCGCTCGACAACTACCAGCGTCTCGTAAACGCGATCGACGACACGCAGCGGGAGGAGCTCGAGAAGCAATTCAAGAACGATCTCAAGATGCGGATCGATGAGTGTGCAAAATACGTGCGGCCTAAGGACGGCACGCTGCCGTTCGCCTTTATGTACATCCCGGCCGAGGCCATCTACTACGACCTTCTCATCAACGAAGTGGGTGCGGTTAAAGTCAACACGCGCAACCTTATCGATTACGCCTACAACGAGAAAAAGGTCATCATCGTCTCGCCGACAACATTCGCTGCGTATCTGCAATCGGTGCTCTATGGCTTCAAGGCGTTCAAAATAGAGGAGACAGCGAAGGACATCGCGAAGAACGTGGAAGCGCTCGGACGGCACCTCAACGCCTATCAGGATTACTACAAAAAGCTTGGCAGTTCGCTCTCGACGACGGTCAATCATTTCAACGCGGGCGCGAAGGAGCTCGGCAAGATAGACAAGGATGTACTGCGCATCACCGGTGAAAGCGCGGATCTCGAGGCGCCTCTGCTGGAGCGCCCGCTTGCGGCCAACGACTAGGCGGGTTATAGTTCCGCGACTTATATGGCAAAGATAGCCATCATTGAAACAGGCGGAAAACAGTACCTCGTGACGCAGGACAGTGTTTTGAATATTGAGAAATTGGACGGTGTGAAGGAAAAGGGCGACAAGATAACCTTCGATAAGGTGCTCCTCACTGACGATGGGAGCGAGACGAAAGTAGGGGCGCCGTACCTCGATGGCGTGAAAGTCTCAGCCGAGCTCCTGGAGAACGGCCGCGCAGACAAAGTGACCGTCATCCGCTACCGCCAAAAGAGCCGCTATTTCAAAAAGAAGGGCCACCGGCAGCCCTACGCTAAGGTGCGTATCACGTCGCTCTAAATGAGGAGGAGTACGAGAAGCATCCGCCGAAGCGGATGCTTTTTTCGTTAACCCCACATCTGGGGAGGCGTCGAATTCTGACGACCCGCAGTTTGCGGGGGGTGAGATGGCGCGCCTCTCGGCACGGTCTCGCATACGAATGTATGCGGCTGGGACACGAGGCAGTTGGCAAGTGGAATGATATAGCCCTGCCTCGGCCATTTGGCCAATGCGTTGGACCGCTCCGGGCTGAACTCTTCGTGCGCGCTGTCTGTATGGCCGCAGTTGCTGCATACCATGGTATGTCTCCGCTCTGGCTAAATCGTAGCAGCGCGAAGATGTCGGTCTCAGGGTTATCCACCGACTAGCGTCGGCTCTCAAGAGCGCTCTTTATTGTTTCCGGATCGGCGTACTCAAGCTCACTGCCCGTGGAAAGACCGCGGCCCAGGGTCGTAACGCGAAGCCCCTTCTCGTGCGCGATGATCTCTTCCTTCATGCGCGTCGCCGTAGCGTCTCCTTCCGGGTTAGCTGGAAAAGCAATGATGATCTCCGTCAGCCCCTTTTCAATGCGGCGGGGCAGGGAATCGAGCAGTTGCTTCACGCGAAGTCCCGTCATTTTTTCCGACGCGAGCGATATGGTGCCACCTAGCACGAAATAGTGGCCCCGAAATGTTCCGCTGCTTTCGAGCGCGCCGAGGTCTGCATCAGACGCGACGAGCGCGAGCGTTCCCGGGTCGCGCTGAGGATTGGCGCAAATACCACAGACTTTTTCAACACCGCCGAAGAACCGGTAACATTCGCCGCATTGCTTCACGCCGCTCGCGAGGCCCTGGATGGCGTCGGCGAGGTCGCGCCGCGATGCTGCAGAAGTCCGTAGGAGATACGCAACGAAGCGCTGCGCCTGGCGGGGGCCGATGCCAGGGAATTTCTGAAATATCTCCGCGAGCCGATCTATCGGGTCTGTCATTCGGCCATCATACCCCAAGAGGAGCTAGAAGGGCTTCTCGTTTTCGCCATCTACGACAGCTTCTGTCTGGAAGTCGCCAAAGTCGCTCTTGTCGACGCTTCGGAAGGTCGTTTTCTCTTCATCGAAGAGGAGATCTATTTTTCCTACGGGCCCGTTGCGGTGCTTTTCAATGAGTATTTCGGCGATACCTGGGCGGTCGGAATTCTCGTTCATTTTGTCGTCGCGATGAATGAACATAACGACATCGGCGTCCTGTTCGATGGAACCCGAGTCGCGGAGGTCGGAAAGGCGCGGACGGCCGCGGCGCTGCTCCACCGCGCGGGAGAGCTGCGAGAGGGCAAGCACGGGAACTTCGAGTTCACGGGCCATCGCTTTTAGCGATCGGGAGATCTCCGTCACCTGCTGGACGAGGTTATCGGAACCGCGGGTATACGTCGGTGTTATGAGCTGAAGGTAGTCGACGACGATAAGGCCGAGGTCCTTCTCCGTTTTGAGGCGTCGCGCGACGCTACGCATCGCGAGGACGGTGGTAGACGCTTTGTCGTCGATGAATATCGGCGCTTCCGAGAGCACGCTCATACCTTCTTGGAGTCGTTCAAATTCCTCATCGCCACGAATCTTCCCGGTCCGCAGTCTCCAAGAGTTGACGCCGGATTGCGCCGCCAGCATACGATCGACGAGCTGCTGTGAGCTCATCTCGAGCGAAAAAATACCAACGGCCGTCCCGTGCTTGGTCGCGGTTTGCCGAGCGATATCGAGCGCGAGAGCGGTCTTACCCATTGAAGGTCTCGCGGCGAGAATGATGAGGTCGGATTTTTGGAATCCGGCGAGCATATTGTCGAGTTGCGTGAACCCGGTCGGGATGCCGCGGATGGCCGCGTGCTTTTGCAGGTGCTCCAGGCGCTCCCACGCTTCGGTAAGCTCTTCCTTGATCGCACTGAAAGAGCGCAGTGTCGGCGATTGAGCGACGGCAAAGACCGCCGACTGCGCTTCGTCGAGGATGTGTTCGATGTCGCGGTCTTCTTGAAAGCCGAGTTCACCGATCTTGGACGAGGCGTCAATAAGTGAACGCAGAACGGCCTTTGACTGCACGACCTGCGCGTAATGCCGCGCGCTTCCGGGAGAAGCAGCGGCACCTGCAAGCTCCGAG
>Ga0196963_10001131_pt1 | contig 19502 bp, 20 predicted proteins | sample S1_5metaG_FD_148600 | JGI IMG/M metagenome (GOLD analysis project Ga0196963, IMG submission 148600) | Soil microbial communities from Anza Borrego desert, Southern California, United States - S1_5 | ecosystem: Environmental > Terrestrial > Soil > Desert | place: USA: California | collected... | reverse complement strand
GCTGGGTGCCCTCGCTGGCACGGCAAACGCGCAGCAATCGACGCTGGACGCGGTCAAGGCCAAGGGCTTCATTCAATGCGGCGTTAACACCGGTCTGGCCGGGTTCAGTGCGCCGGACAGCCAGGGCGTGTGGAAGGGCCTGGACGTCGATCTTTGCCGCGGTGTCGCGGCCGCCGTGTTCGGCGATGCCAACAAGGTCCGCTACACCGGCCTGACGGCGCAGCAGCGTTTCACCGCATTGCAGTCGGGGGAGGTCGACATCCTCGCCCGCAACACGACCTACACGCTGCAGCGCGACACCTCGCTGGGCCTCGACTTCGTGGCGGTCAATTTCTATGACGGCCAGGGCTTCATGGTGAAGACCACCCTGAACGTGAAGAGCGCCCGGGAGCTCAATGGCGCGACGGTCTGCGTGCAGCCCGGTACCACGACCGAGCTGAACCTCGCCGATTACTTCCGCGCCAACCGGATGCAGTTCAAGCCGGTGGTCATCGAGAAGATGGAAGAGGTGGTGGCCGCCTATCTCGCCGGCCGCTGCGACGCCTACACGACCGACATGTCGGGCCTCGCCTCGACCCGTTCCGCTCAGGGCGCCAATGCCAGCCAGCACGTCATCCTGCCGGAAGTCATCTCGAAGGAGCCTCTCGGGCCGGCCGTTCGCCATGGCGATAACAAGTGGGCCGACATCGTCCGCTGGACCTTCAACGTGATGGTCGAAGCGGAAGAGATGGGCCTCAGCTCCAAGAACATCGACAGCATGATGAACGATGCCAACCCGGGCATTCAGCGCCTGGTCGGCAAGACCGGCGACATGGGCAAGCAGCTCGGCCTCGAGAACAACTGGTCCTACAACATCATCAAGCAGGTCGGTAATTACGGCGAGACGTACGAGCGCAACATCAAGCCGATCGGCCTGGAGCGCGGCGTGAACGAGCTCTGGTCCAAAGGGGGCATCATGTACGCCCCTCCGGTCCGCTGAAGGATACGGGACGGCCGCTACTCAGATCGGGTAGCGGCCGTTTTCGCTTTATGACTTCGCTCTAGTTACGGCACGGGAAGGACGCCATGGCGTCGATCCCTCGTAGCGCTCGCCGTCCGTCGCCGCCGGCCGTCAAGCTATCGCTGAACGATCCATTCGTTCGCTCCATTCTCTATCAGGTGCTGGTGGTCGGCGGCGTTGCTTTGATCGTCTGGTATCTGGTCAGCAACACAATGGCGAACATGGAGGCGCGCAAGATCGCCTCCGGCTTCGGCTTCCTCAACCGTGAGGCCGGGTTCGCCATCAGCGAGCACAGCATCGACTATTCGCCCGCGGACAGCTACTTCCGCGCGCTGGTCGTCGGCGTGCTCAACACGCTCTTGGTCGCCTTCCTGGGTATCGTGCTGGCGACGATCCTGGGGACCGTCATCGGCATCGGCCGACTGGCCAAGAACTGGCTCATTGCCAAGATCTGCTCGGTCTATGTCGAGGTGATGCGCAACCTGCCGCTCGCCGTGCAACTGTTCTTCTGGTACGCGATGATCATCGAGAACCTGCCGGGGCCCCGGCAGGCGCTCAATCCACTGCCCGGTGTCTTCCTGTCCGCCCGCGGCATCATGATCCCGGTCCCGGCCAGCGATCCCCTCAATATGTGGATCCTGATCGCGCTCCTGATGGGAATCCTCGGGACGATCGGTGTCTCGCGCTGGGCATCCGCGCGGCAGGCGGCGACCGGTCAGCAATTCCCCATGATGCGGGCCGGCGCGGCGTTGATCCTCGGGCTGCCGTTGATCACCTGGCTGCTCGGCGGCGCGCCGACCACCTTGGACTGGCCGGAGCTACGCGGCTTCAACTTCCAGGGCGGCGGCAGTCTGTCGCCGGAATTCGCGGCCCTGCTGATTGGCCTTGTCACCTACACCGCGGCCTTTATCGCCGAGATCGTGCGCAGCGGCATTCTCGCGGTCAGCCATGGCCAGACCGAGGCCGCCTCGGCCTTGGGCCTGCGGCGATCGCTGACCTTGCGCCTCGTCGTTCTGCCGCAGGCGCTGCGTGTGATTATTCCACCGATGATCAGCCAGTATCTCAACATCACCAAGAACAGCTCGCTGGCCGTTCTGATCGGCTATCCCGATATCGTGTCGATCGCCAACACGGCGTTGAACCAGACCGGGCAGGCGATTGAGGGCATTGCGATCATCATGATGGTCTATCTGACCGTCAGCCTGTCGATCGCGGCGTTCGGCAACTGGTACAACAAGCGCATCGCGCTGGTGGAGCGCTAGGATGTCCGACGCCGCCGCCACGCTGAAGTCGATGCCGCAATCCGGCGGGTTCGGCAATTCGCCGCTCGTGCAATGGGCAAAGGCGAATCTCTTTCCGAACTGGTGGAGCACTGCGGTCACGCTGGTGCTTGCCTATCTGATCCTCAAGTTCGGCTTCGGGCTTCTGTCCTGGGCGGTGTTCAACGCCGTGTGGACGGTCGAAGGCAATAACACCGAGGTCTGCCGGCAGCTAAAAGGCATCGGCGCCTGCTGGGCGCTGATCACGGAGAAGTACCGTTTCATCCTCTTCGGCACGTATCCGTTTCAGCAGCATTGGCGGCCGACGCTGGTCATTCTCATCTTCATTGCGCTCTACGGTGTCAGCACCGTGCGGACGTTATGGAACTACCGGCTCGGCATCATCTGGGCGGCCGGCCTCTTGAGCATCGGCATCCTGATGTGGGGTGGCGTGTTCGGCCTGTCCTATGTCGAGCAGGAGCGCTGGGGCGGCCTGCCGATCACTCTGATGCTAGCCACCTTCGGCATCGCGCTCGCGTTTCCGCTCGGTATCCTGCTGGCGCTGGGGCGCCGCTCCGACATGCCGGCGATCAAGGCAATCTGCGTCGGCTATATCGAGCTCATCCGGGGCGTGCCGCTGATCAGCCTGCTGTTCATGGCCTCGGTCATGCTGCCGTTGTTCCTGCCCGAAGGCCTGACCATCGACAAGCTGCTGCGCGCCCAGGTGGCCATCATCATGTTCGCCGGCGCCTATCTGGCCGAGGTGATTCGCGGCGGCCTGCAGGCCATTCCCAAGGGCCAGTACGAGGCGGCCGACGCGCTCGGCCTCAGCTACTGGAAGAAGACCGGCTTCATCATCCTGCCGCAGGCACTCAAGATCGTCATTCCGCCGCTGGTCAACACCTTCATCGGCATGTTCAAGGACACGTCGCTCGTCGTGATCATCGGCATCTACGACCTGCTGGGGGCCGCGAAGGTTTCGACCATCGAGCCGGCCTGGCGCGGATTCAGCGTCGAGGCGTATGCCTTCGTCTCGATCATCTACTTCGTCTTCTGCTTCGCCATGTCGAAGTACAGCCAGAAGGTCGAAGCCGAGCTCTCGCACACCCATAAACGCTGAACGGGGAACAGAGATGTCCGCCACCGCCAAAGCCGTTTCCGAGCGCCCGATGATCGAGCTGCGGAACGTCAACAAGTGGTACGGCGAGTTCCACGTGCTGCGCGACATCAACCTGATGGTTGAGAAGGGCCAGAAAATCGTGGTCTGCGGCCCTTCCGGGTCCGGCAAGTCCACGATGATCCGCTGCATCAACCGGCTCGAGGAGCATCAGCAGGGTCATATCATCGTCGAGGGCACGGAGCTGACCGGCGACCTGCGCAATATCGACATCGTGCGCCGCGAGGTCGGCATGGTGTTCCAGCAGTTCAACCTGTTTCCGCACCTGACCGTGCTGGAGAACCTGACGCTGGCTCCGATCTGGGTGCGCAAGATGCCCAAGAAGGAAGCGGAAGAGATGGCGATGCACTATCTCAAGCGCGTCCGCATTCCCGAGCAGGCCCTCAAGTACCCGGGCCAACTTTCCGGCGGGCAGCAGCAGCGCGTGGCCATCGCGCGCAGCCTGTGCATGAAGCCGAAGATCATGCTCTTCGACGAGCCGACCTCGGCGCTCGATCCCGAGATGGTCAAGGAAGTGCTCGACGTCATGGTCGAGCTGGCCCGCGAAGGCATGACGATGATCTGCGTCACCCACGAGATGGGCTTCGCACGCGCCGTCGCCGACAGCGTGATCTTCATGGATAAGGGTGAGATCGTCGAGAGCGCGCCGCCGACCGAGTTCTTCGCCCACCCGAAGAGTGATCGGACCAAGCTGTTCCTCAGCCAGATCCTCGGGCATTAATCTTCTCGCGCACGCCGCCGCCCCCAAAGGCTATTCAGCCTGCGTGTCGAGTAAAGCTGCTGTGGCGGGTCCCCAGCTTAAATATTCAGCGGCAGCGGGCGCGGATCTCGGATCCGGCGCACGGCGTCCTTGTAAGGTACGAAGCCGGCGCGGATGTAGCAGGGCAGCGCCTTGGGATGGTCGAGGGTGCAGGTATGCACCCAGAAGCGTGTCGCCTGGGCCCGCCAGGCCATGTCAACCGCGGCGTGCAGCAATGTCGGGCCCAGGCGCTGGCCGATGAATTTCGGGACGATGCCGAAATAGGCGAGTTCGATCTCCGGCTGACGGCGCGCATCGAGCTCGGCATAGCCGGCCGGCTCACCGTCGGCGTACATCACGTAAAGCCAGAGATTGTTGTCGTTCAGGATATCGGCGAGCTCGGCATCGCTCATCCGCCGGCGCTCGTGCCACAGCCACGGCTCGCCGACCGTGTTGTAGAGATAGCGATAGAACGGCACCGAGGGCCTTTCGACCCGGTCGATGCGGTAGGAAATGCCGGGAGCCGGCGGGGGCGGCTGGCTGGGCCGCGCCAGCATCTCGAGGTAGGTGACCGTGACCTCGAGCGTGCCCGGGGCCACGAATTTGAGCCGCGGCGCGGGCAGGGCCGTCATGTCACGACCGGCGTGTCGCCGGGCAGGCCCCATTCCGACCACGAACCGTCGTAGACGGCGACCTTTTCGGCGCCGATCAGATGCAGGCCGAGGAACAGCACGCAGGCGGTGACGCCCGAGCCGCAGCTGGTGATCACGGGGCGGGCCGGATCGATGCCGGCCGAAGCGAATTTGGCTTTGAGGTCGGCGGCCGGCATCACGGTCTGGTCGCTGCCGACGAGCTGGTTGTAGGGCAGGTTGCAACTGCCCGGGATGTGCCCGCCGCGCAGGCCCGCGCGCGGTTCGGGGTCGGTGCCCCGGAAACGCCCGGCTGAGCGGGCGTCCAGCACCTGGGCGGTCTTGCCGGTGATGTTGGCTTTCACGTCGGCCTTGCTGCGCACCAGCTCCGGGCGGAACCGGGCGACGAAGTTCGATTTCGCGTGCGCCACCGGTTTGCCGTCGACCGGCCGGTCCTCGCGCTTCCATTTCGGCAGGCCGCCATCGAGCACCGAGACGCGGTCGTGGCCATAGAGATGGAACATCCACCAGGCGCGGGCGGCGCTCATCAGCCCGTAGGAATCGTAGCAGACGACATGCTGGTCGTTGGCGATACCCAGCGCCGAGACGGCGGCCGCAAAATCGGCCGGCTTGGGAATCATGTGCGGCAGGTCGCTCGTGGGATCGGAGATGCCGTCGACATCGAAGAAGGCGGCGCCGGGAATGTGCTCGGCCACGTATTCGGCGCGCGGGTCGCGTTTGGCCGTCGGCAGGTGATAGGTCGCATCGACGACGCGGACCTTCGGGTCGCCGAGATGCGCGGCCAGCCACTCGGTCGAGACGAGCGCTTCGGGATGAACGTAAGCGGGGTCGTTGGCCATGATCAGACCAGGGGTGTGGGGACGGGGATAGAGTTGCTGCCGGCCAGCCAGTCGGGCACCGGCAGGCCCTTGGAGCGCAGGAATTCCGGGTTGAACAGCTTGCTGGCGTAGCGCTGGCCGCCGTCACACAGCAAGGTCACGATGGTGTGGCCGGGCCCCATCTGTTTGGCTAGCCGGATGGCCCCGGCGACATTGATCCCGGTCGATCCGCCGAGGAACAGGCCTTCGTCCTTCAACAGATCGAAGATGATCGGCACGGCCTCGCTGTCCGGTATCTGAAAGGCGTCATCGACGACGATGCCTTCGAGATTCTTCGTGATGCGGCCCTGGCCGATGCCCTCGGTGATCGAGCTGCCTTCGGATTTGAGCTGCCCGGTCTTGTAGTAGCTGTAGAGCGCGGCCCCCATGGGGTCGGCGAGCGCAATACGGACCTTGGGATTCTTCTGCTTGAGATAGAGCGAGACGCCGCCCAGCGTTCCGCCGGAACCAACGGCGGAGACGAAGCCGTCGACCTTGCCGTCGGTCTGCTCCCAGATCTCCGGGCCGGTGGTCTCGACATGGGCGCGACGGTTGGCGACATTGTCGAACTGATTGGCCCAGATCGCGCCGGCAGGCTCCTTCTTCGCAATCTCTTCGGCAAGACGGCCGGAGACCTTCACGTAGTTGTTCGGGTTGGCGTAGGGGGCGGCAGGCACCTCGCGCAGATCGGCGCCGCAGAGCCGCAGCATCTCCTTCTTTTCCTGACTTTGCGTGTTGGGAATCACGATGACCGTGCGATACCCGCGCGCATTCGCCACCAGGGCCAGGCCGATGCCGGTGTTGCCGGCCGTGCCCTCGACGATCACGCCGCCCGGACGCAGGAGGCCGCGCTCCTCGGCATCCTTGATGATGAACAAGGCGGCGCGGTCCTTGACCGATCCGCCAGGGTTCAGGAACTCGGCTTTGCCCAGGATGGTGCAGCCGGTGAGCTCGGACGCGGCCTTGAGCCGGATCAGCGGTGTGCGGCCGATGGCGTCGATTGAATCGGTGCGGATGTCCATGATGCCCTGGAGCTTAGGAGGGATGGCGGTGGCGATCAACCGGCCTCGCCCGGTCAGGCCCAGCGCCGCCGCAGCTCGTCGCGGTTGACCTTCAGCCACAGCATGCCGATGACGGCGATGGAGTTGTCCAGGCCGCCGGCGTGCAACTCGGCCCAAGCCTCGTCAAACGGCTTCACGACCACGCGGATATCCTCGCCTTCCGCCGCCAGGCCGTGGTGGCCGCCGGCCTTGCTTGAGTCCACGCGGCCGCAGAACATCGTGACGGTCTCGTCCATGCAGCCCGGTGACACGATGTAGTCATAGAGAGGAATCAGGTCGAGCACTTCGCACCCCGCTTCCTCGAGCGTTTCGCGCCGGGCCACGGCCGCCGGATTCTCGCCCTTTTCGACCAGCCCGGCGACGATCTCTGTCAGCCAGGGCGATGGACGCCTGGACAGGTAGGCGCCGATTCGGAATTGCTGGATCAGCACGACGGCGTCGCGCTGGGGGTCGTAAAGCATCACGGCGACGGCCGGCCCGCGCCGGACGATCTCGCGGCGGATGTTGCTCATCCAGGTGCCGTCGAAACGGCGATGCTCGAGATTGTAGGCCTCGACCTTCAGGTATCCGTCATACGTGCGCTCGTGATGGACGACCCGGACATCCTGCTCGTTCATCGTCAAATCCTGGTTGGACTCGGTAGGGCCAGACCGTAGTCGAGACCGAGCACCAGCGCTACCAGCCCTGCATGAAATCCGCTACCCTCAGGGTCCGATGATCCGCCTGATCCTGATCTGCATCGCCGCTCTGCTTATCGCCGTGCCGGCGCTCGCTCAATCGCGTATCAAGGATGTCGCCTCGATCGAGGGCGTGCGCGAGAACGCTCTGGTCGGCTATGGCCTGGTGGTTGGCCTCGGCGGGACGGGTGACAGTCCCAACTTCCCGGCGACGGCGCAGACTTTGCGCGACATGCTCAACCGCCAGGGCGTTGCGGCCGACCCGGTTATCCGCAGCCGAGGTGCCGCGGCTGTGTCGGTCACGGCGGCGCTGCCGCCTTTTGCCCGCCCGGGCACGACGATCGATGTCTCGATCGCTGTGCTCGGCGATGCCGGTTCTCTCCAGGGCGGCATCCTGCAGCCGACCGCCCTGACCGGTCCGGATGGCGAGGTCTATGCCGTCGCCCAAGGGCCGGTGTCTCTCGGCGGGGGGTTCAGTGCCGGCGGGGCCGCGCAGTCCGTGCTGCGCGGCAGCGTCAGCACGGCGCGTATCCCCGGTGGGGCCACGATCGAGCGCGTGCCGAATTTCGATCTCAGCAAGCAGGCGACGATCACCGTGTCGCTGCGCAATCCGGATTTCTCCTTCGCCCGTCAGGTGGCCCGCGCCATCAATGCCGGCGCTGGGCAGGACATCGCGCGCATGCTCGACAACACGAACATAGAGGTGACGGTCCCAGCATCCTACTCCGGCCGCGCCGCCGAGCTGGTCGCCGACATCGAGAATTTTCCGGTGAATCCCGGGGCATCACCGCCGCCAGCCCGCATCGTCCTCGACGAACGCAGCGGCACGATCGTCATGGGTGAAAGTGTGCGCATGTCGACCGTGGCGGTCAGCCACGGCAATGTGACGGTGCGCGTGACCGAGGCGCCGCAAGTCTCGCAACCCGGGCCCTTCACCCAGGGCGGGGCCGCGGTTGTCGTGCCGCGCACCAACGTCGAAGTGACCCCGTGGGGAACCCGGTTGGTGACCCTGCCAGCCGGCAGCTCCATCCGCGATCTGGTGAACACATTGAACAGCCTGAATGTCGGCGTGCCGGACCAGATGGCGATCCTTCAGGCGATCAAACAGGCCGGCGCCATCCAGGCCGATGTGATCATGGGGCGCTAGATGACACCTCCTTTCCGTATTGGCGGGCTCGATCACATCGTCATCCGCGTTCGCGACATGCCGCGCATGGTCGCGTTCTATCGCGACGTGCTGGATTGCCCGGTGGAGAAGGTCCAGGAGGATCTTGGGCTCTGGCAGCTTCGCGCCGGCCGCACGTTGATCGACTTCGTCGACGTGGCCGGAAAGCTGGGACAGGAGGGCGGCGCGCCACCGGGGCGCGAGGCGCTCAATATGGACCATTTCTGCCTGGCGGTGGAGCCCTTCGACGGCGCGGCCATCGCCGCCTATCTCAAGCGGCACGGCGTCGAAGCCGGCGACGTCAAAAGCCGCTACGGTGCCGAAGGCGAGGGGCCGTCGATCTACCTTCGGGATCCCGAGGGCAACACGGTCGAATTGAAAGGCCCGAGCCCTAGGGGATGACGGCGTCGTAGACGTAGAGCGTCGACTTGTCGTCCTCCGGCATGAAATAGGCGCGCAGACCTTTGTCGCCGGGTTCCACGAAGAACGGGTTCTGGGTCATCGGCAGTTTCCCGTCATCGGTCCACAGCGGCACCGGAATCTGGTGGATGGCGATGTTGCTCTGCAGGTCGACGAGCTCGAGGCCGCCGAGGCGGAATGACGGGCCGTCCTTGCCGATCGAATAGGCGTTGAGCCCGGAGCACAGCATCTGCCGGCGGGCAAGGTAGTGGCAGTCCTGGTAATCGACGTAGTGGGACTTGTTGAGAGTGCGTAGCCGCTCCGGCGGCAGGTTGGCGTCCGTCACCTGAAACTGCGCGTCGAGCGTCCAGCGGTAGAGCCGGCGGGAACCCCAGCTCACGCCGTGCAGCGTACGCTCGTCCTTGTTGTGGACGAGGCCGCCGATATGGTCGGAAAAGCGGAAGACTTCGACCGCTGTCATGGTCGCGGGATCGACGCGGTAGACCATCGAGCGGCTGTTAGGCCGATATTCGGCCACCGGCACCCAAAGCCAGCGGCCGTCGTAGTCGATGCCACCGGGATGGTACATCGACCCTTCTCCCAGCGTCAGGTCGTGGAGCAGATTGCCGTGGCTGTCGATCTTGAATAGATGACCCACACCGGTTCCCGTGTCGCGGTCGTGACCATCCTGCAGGGCCGGGTAGCGCTTGGTCGGCGTCGTGATCTCGACGGACGAGACGAAGAAATCGTTGCCGATCTTGTACATGCCCTGCGGGTGGTGCGTGCGGAAGGCGATCGGGATGCGCGCCACGGGTTGCCATTCCGTGCCTTTGGTCAGCCGCGGAAAGCGATCCGCAACGATCTCGTTGGCCGAGGGCGCTACCAGGGAAGTCATGAAAGAAACCAGCGCGAGGACGCCCGCGCGCATGCTGCGGGAGAATGCCGACATCGCTGCGCTTCCTCCCTGTTCGAAACGCTCGCAGGTTATCCTACGCGGCTGACGATCTTATGACGACGCGCTGGCCCGGGCTAATCGATTCGCGCGGGTCTACTTCTTGCCGTCTTGAAACCCCTCCCTGACATCGCGCGTCACTTCGCCGGTCTTTTCCTTGGTCGTGCTCCACGCGTCTTTGGCCGTTTCCTTGCCGGACTGCCACACGTTGCGCGCAGCCTCCTTGGTCGAATCCCAGGCCTTGCGCGCGGCGTCCTTGCCGGATTGCCAGGCACTACCGGCGGTCTCTCCCGCCTTGTAGGCCGTGGAATCGGTTTTCGAGGGTTCGGTAGCCGGTTGAGCCCGCACGACCGGGGCGGTGACGGCCACCGCGCCGTACAGACAGGCGGCACCGACGAGCGAAAGGAAACGGCAAATCGCGGCCATAGAGGTTCCTCTCCAAGTGCCCGGTCGGTGACCGTATGTGGTATCCCACGGCCGAGGAATCAACGTTATGGGGGATTCTTGCAGTCCCATCCGGAACTCACCGGCGATTCGCCCAGGGCGGTTAGAATCCTGTCGAAACAGTGGCGGGAATGGGCTCTAATAAGGGCTACACCAAGTGGGCTTCGTCTTCGGGGGATCCGTGACACGGCGTATTCTATCGTCGCTCGCCGCGCTGGCTGTGGCTGTGCTGCCCGTATCCGAGGCATGGAGCGCGTGCTACTCGCCGACCGAGGCCACCGCGGTCCATATGCGGATGTTGCAGTCGGAACTCATGGTGGCGGCCCTGGCCTGCCGCGACAGCAATCCCGAGCTCGCCATGATCACGAAATACAACGCCTTCGTGAACCGGCACAGCACGGGGCTGGTGAGCCAGAACCGTGTGCTGGAACGGCATTTCGATAGGAATTACGGCCCGCAGGGCAAGCGACGCATGGATACGTTGCTGACCGCGCTGGCCAACGACGCCTCGAAGCGCAGCATGACGAGCGATTTCTGCGGCGGCGCGGCGAGCCTCTTCGGCATGATCTCGGTCATGGAGTGGCCGCAGCTCCTGCGTTTCGCCGGGGAGCGCGCCAACGGCAGCACCGAGGCCATCGCGTCATGCGCCGCGACGGGCGTGCGCGAGGGCATGGTGACACGTTAGACGCTTCAACGGCTGCAAATAGAAAGGGCGCTTCCCGCAGGAAGCGCCCTTTTTGTTGTGCCGGCTGCGGCGTCTACTGCAGCAGGATTTCGACGCGGCGGTTCTGCGGCTCGCGCACACCGTCGGCCGTCGGGACCAGCGGCTGGGCTTCGCCCTGGCCGATGACGGCAATCTGGTTCTCCGGAATCCCGGCGCGGACCAGGGCGGCCTTGACTGCGTTGGCGCGGCGGATCGACAGCGCCATGTTGTAGCGGTCCGAGCCCGCGCGGTCGGCATGGCCCGTGGCCTGGATGCGGCTGACATTGCCGCGCTTGGCGTTGTCGGCGGCCTGCTGGATCACGCGACCGGCCTCGGTCGTGATGTCGGAACGGTTGAAGTCGAAGAACACGAGATAGGAACGCTGCAACGCCGGAGCCGGGGCTGGTGCGGGGGCGGCCTGAGGAGCGGGCGCCGGAGCCGGCATCGGGGCCGGAGCTTGGGCCGGAGTGGCCATCGGGGCCGGGCGAGGAGCGCCGAACTCGTAGCGCAGCGACAACAGCACCGTGTGATTGCGGTTCTCGGCGTCGACCTTGAGGTTGTCGTTGGTCTTGAAGGAAGGATCGGCGCTGGCGAAGTAACGATAGCCGAGATCGAGCTTCCACTGCGGCGCGATGGCGTAGGCCACGCCCAGGAGGCCCTGATAGGCGAAGACAGTGTCGTCGTCGCTGATCGTGCGGCCACCGGCAAACGTGCCGCCGCCATCCACGTCGACGCGCACGCCGCCGAGACCGATACCGACATACGGGGTGAAGGCCGTGCCGGTCGCGAAGTCGTAGATCGCGTTGCCCATCAAGCTCCACTGCGTCACATCGCCGCGACCGCTGGCGCCGGCAACCTTGTCGACATCGTTGTTCCGATAGCCGAGCTCAAGCTCGAGGCGGATGCCGTTGCCGAGCCCATAGCCGCCGGAGAGGATTCCGGCCCAGCCGGTGTCGAACTCGGCCTTGCTGGTAGCCACGCCGCCACCGCCGACATCCGAATCTCGCAGCCAGTTGGCGCCGAGACCACCACCGACATACCAACCGCTGGTCTGCTGCGCAGAGGCTTCGAGAGGGGCAAGCGCGCTTGCAGCGAGAACGGCAGCAAGGAGAGACAAACGACGGGTCATTAGGCAGAGATCCCCTGTTAAGGCTGCCGGCCCGGGGGGTGGGCCGACGAGTTGGTTGTTTCTTAACACTTTTTGCGTCTCAAGGCAGCAGGGGTCGTTGCACTTTCGCCGGGTCTGTTGCGAAAAAGCATCACTTACCGTGGAGTGCTGTAGGTCGTTGATATTTCTCCGGTTATGCCGCTTTCCGCCGGGCGATCCGCCACGCGCGGGTGAGGGCAGGCGCCAGAAAGCCGGCCGCGGTCACGAAAAACAAGGTCACGACGATCGGCCGGCTGAAGAATCCGAGCCAGTTGTGATCGAAGATGATCAGCGACTGTTTCAGAGTCTCTTCGGCCATCGTGCCGAGCACCAGGCCCATGATCAGCGGCGCGGGCGAAAAGCCATAGCGACGGAAGAGGAAGCCGAGCACGCCCGCCACGAGCATCACGGTGACGTCGATCATCGACTGATTCGGGCCATAGGCGCCGATGACGGAGAGCACGAAGACCGCTGGCCAGAGGAAGGTATTGGGGATCAGGCTGATGCGCGCGAACAGCTTGGCGGCGAACAGTCCCATCATGAGATAGAGGATGTTGGCCGCGAGCATCGAGGCGAACACGGCATAGAGGAGCTGGGGTTGCTCGTTGAACAGATGCGGACCCGGCCGCACCCCTTGGACAATCAGGCCGACGAGGATGATGGCTGTGGTGGAACTGCCCGGGATGCCCAGGGCCAGCGTCGGCACCATGGCGCCGCCCACAGCGGCGTTGTTCGCCGCTTCCGGTCCTGCCACTCCTTCGATAGAGCCCTTGCCGAATTCCTCGGGATGCGAAGACCAGCGTTTGGTTTCGTTATAGGCAACCAGCGCGGCAGTCGTCGCGCCAAGCGCTGGCAGGATGCCGATAAACGTGCCAAGACCGCTCGAGAGAACAATCGATTTCGCGCATTTGCGGAAATCCGCCATGCTCGGAAGACGGACCGCATCGAGCTTGAGCATCGTCGCGACCACGTTGAGCTGACTCGCCTGGACTAGGAGCTCGCCGATGGCAAACAGGCCGATCAGGACTGGGACGAGACCGATGCCGTCCGACAATTCGTAGACTCCGAACGTGAAGCGCTCGACGCCCGTGGTAAGGTCGAGGCCGACGGTCGCGAGCAGGACGCCGAAGGCGCCGGAGATCAGGTTCTTCACCCCGGAATCGCCGCCGATGGCTGCGACCATGGAGAGCCCGAAGATCGCCAGAGCGAAATACTCCGGCGGGCCGAAATTGTAGGCGACGCGCGAGAGCAGCGGCGCCGCGACGATGAGAACGAACACGCTGAAGATGCCGCCGATCGTGCTGGCGACGGCCGACATGCCCAGCGCCCGCCCGGCTTCACCTTTCTGCGCCATGGGATAGCCGTCGAACGCGGTCGCCGAAGCCGATGGATCGCCCGGCGAGTTCACCAGGATCGCTGTGATCGATCCGCCGTAGTTCGCGGCGCAATAGATGGCGCCGAGGAAGGCGATGGCCGCCGTCGGCGTCATGGTAATGGTGAAGGGCAGAAGCAAGGCCGTCGTGGTGCTGCCGCTGATGCCCGGCAGGGCTCCAACAACGACACCGAGGACCGTTCCGGTGACGATCATCGTCATGATGTAGGGGTCGGCCAGAATGGCCATACCGCCGAGAAATGCGTCCATACGGAGTGGCCTAAAAGAGAAGTTCGCTGAAGACGCTGTGCGGCAAGACAATGCCGAAGAGCTTCACGAAAACGATCCAGATGAAGATGCAAGTGCCCGTCGCGGCGCCGATCAGGAGCGTGCGTCGGCGCTCGCCCCACAGCCAGCCGACACCGACCAGGAAGACGAACATCGAGGGCAGCATGCCAATCAGCCATACGCCGCCAAAGAATGCGATCATCGCCGCGGTTGTGGCGTAGACCATCGGGTGAATGGCGTCTTGCGGTTCGGGTGCCCGGTTTCGTGCCTGAAGGGCAAGGATCACGGCCAGAATGGCAATCGTCGCCAGCACGAGGCGCGGAAAGATCTCGGCCCCGAGGCCCTGCATGAGGGCCGCGGGAACCGTGTCGAAGGTGAACGTGACGGCAAACGCCATAGCCGCGATCGCCAGGGCGACCGCGGCCGAGCCGACGTCGCTATGCCGCCATGAAGCCTGGCCGGAAGGACCTGCCATAGGAGATTGCCTACTTCAGCAATCCCATGGCCTCGAGCGCGAGCTTGCCCTCGCGGTCGAACTCGGCAAGTTGGGCGCCCCAGGCGGATGCGCCGACGACGCTTTCCGGCGATTGGCCGGAGCTGTCGAGATACGCCTTGTACAGCGGGCCATCCATCGACTTGAGCAGGCCTTCTTCAAGAGTTTTCACGCGATCCTCCGGCGTGCCCTTGAGCGTGACGAAGCCGCGCACGGTCGAGAAGATCGAGTTGATGCCGGCCTCCTTCCCGGTCGGCACGTCCGGAAGCGACTTCATACGCTTCTCGGCGAGCACCAGCAGGCAGCGCACGTCGCCCGATTTGATCTGCGATTCGGCTTCCGCGAAGTTCAGCATGCCGCAATCGATGTTGCCGCCGACGAGGTTGATGACGATGTCGCCGCCGCCGCGGAACGGAACGACGGTCACGGCTTGGATACCGGCGGTCTTGGCGAAACCGAACACGCCGACATGGTCGACGCCGCCGAGCTGGGTGATACCGAATTTCAGCGAACGCGCCTTGCCGGCCGCGAGCAGATCCTGGACGTTCTTGAGCGGGCTATCCTTGCGTACCATGACGATTTGCGGATCGTCCGTGGCGCGGGCAAGGGGAACGAGATCGGCGAGCTGGGTCGGGGTCTTGCTGCGGATCATGGTCAGCAGGTGGCTCTGCGTGATGAGCATGATCGTGTAGCCGTCCTTGGGACGGCTTGCGGCGTAGGCGAGGGACGCGGCGCCGCTGCCGCCGGTCTTGTTCACGACCGCGAGCTCGGTGCCGAAGACCCCCGGTGCCTGCACCATCATCATGCGCGCGGTGATATCCGTGCCGCCGCCAACGCCGGCATGCGTGACAACTTCGATGGGCTTCGAGGGGAATTTCTCCTGCGCGCGGACAGGCAGGCCGCTCGCCGCGACAAGGGCGGCGCTGCCGCCGCTAAGAAGGGCCGTACGCCGGCTAAGAACGAGGGCTGGGCGGGTATCGTTTCGCTGAGTCATGGTTTCCTCCCTTGCTGATTTTGCTTGGCCGTCTTCGGCCGGTCCGCGGCTTTGTGCGGCTCGGCACTCTCGATTTCGGGGACGGCGCCGGAGAAACGGCGGCGACCCCCGCGGACATGGGCTTCGCCGGCGCGGCGCGCCGCGTCAGCATCGCCGGTGGCAATTGCGGCGACGATCGTTTGGTGCTCCGCGTTCGATTCGAGCATGTTCGCCGGCGCCACCAGGGAGCGCTGGCGAAACAGATGCATTTCCTTGATCAAGCTCTCGTCGATCTGCTTGGCGCGACCGTTGCCGGCGTAGCGCATCAGCACATCATGGAATTCGAGATTGAGCGCGTAATAGGTCGTGCTGTTGCCGGCCTTGGCGGCGCTCTCCATGCGCCGGACAAGAGCGGCGAGGTGCTTGCGCTGCATTGCCGAAGCTGTCTCTGCGAGGCGAGCACAGGCAAATCCGGTGAGCAGGGCGCGAAGATCGTAGAGCTCGAAGGCCTCCTCGCGGCTGACCTTGCGGACGTAGACGCCGTGGTTGACCACAGCGGTGACGAGGCCGGCGCGCTCGAGGCCGCGGGTCGCCTCGCGGATCGGGCCGCGGCTCACGCCAAGCTTGGTGGCCAGGTTCTGCTCGTTGAGGCGTTCGCCTGCCTTGATCTGCCCCGCCAGGATCATGCGCTCGATTTCCTGCTGCACCAGTGAGGTGAGCGAGCGCGTGCGAACGATCTCGAGGGCGGAGGTAGCGCGAGCCATTGCCGGTGATCTTTCCGCCCAGGGTGTAAACTGTCAACAGTTTTCAAGCGCGCAGGGCTGTGCTACGAAGCCCGCAAATTTGTGGAGTGTCGCCCGTGCAGCCAGCCTCAAGCGCCTTGTCCCGGTTTACCGTTCTCGACTTGACCCGGGTGCGTTCCGGTCCGACGGCCGTGCGCCAGCTCGCCGATTGGGGGGCCAAGGTGATCAAGATCGAGATGCCGCCGGGGATCGAGGACGGCGATGCGCCCGGCGGTCCGCGCGACGGTTCGGACTTCCAGAATCTGCAGCGCAACAAGCGCGGCATGACGCTCAATCTCAAGCATAAGGATGGCGTGGCCATCCTCAAACGGCTGGTCGAGAAGGCCGATGTGATCGTTGAGAATTTCCGGCCGGACGTGAAGGACCGCCTCGGCATCGGCTACGATGACCTGTCGAAGGTCAATCCGCGCCTCGTCTACGCCAGCATCTCCGGCTTCGGCCAGGACGGCCCGTATCGCGACCGGCCCGGCTTCGACCAGATCGCTCAAGGCATGGGCGGCCTGATGTCGATCACCGGTCTGCCCGGGCAGGGTCCGGTGCGGGTCGGAATCCCCATCGCCGATCTGACGGCTGGCATCTTCTGCGCCTACGGCATCCTCGTGGCTCTTCTGGAGCGCGAGGTCTCGGGCAAAGGCCAGTTCCTGCACACCTCTCTGCTGCAGGCACAGATTTTCATGCTCGATTTCCAGGCGTCGCGCTGGCTGATGAACCAGGAAGTCGCCAAGCAGGCGGGTAACAACCATCCGACCAGCATCCCGACCGGCGTGTTCAAGACCAAGGACGGCCATTTCAACATCGCGGTTACCGGTAACAAGATCTGGGAGCGCTTCTGCAAGGCGGTCGGCCGCGAGGACTGGATGAAGAATCCCGACTTCGCCAATGCCGCGTCACGCTCCAAGAACCGCGACGCGCTCAACGCCGAGATCGACAAGCAGCTTCAGGGTGAGACGAGTGCGACCTGGGTGGAGCGTTTCAACAAGGCCGGTGTGCCCTGCGGGCCGATCTATTCGATCGATCAGGTCTTCGGCGACGAACAGGTGAAGCATCTCGGCGTTGCGCAAGGCCTGGAGAAGGCCGGCAAGGGCCGCGTCGACTATGTCGGGCAACCGGTCGTGCTGACCCGCACGCCGAGCAGGATTGTCGCTCACCCGCCGGCGCTGGGCGAACATACGGACGAAGTGCTTGCCGAACTCGGCTTCGCCAAGGGCGAGATCGAGCGCCTGCGCGCCGAGAAAGTCGTTTGAGGAGAGCGCCATGGAAGCCGCAGTCATGAACACCGACAAGATGCTGTCCAAGAAAGAGGGCGGCGTGGGCTGGATGATCTTCAACAATCCCGAGCGCCATAATGCGGTGTCGCTGGAGATGTGGGCGAGCCTCGTGCGCATCCTCGACGATTTTGCCGCCGATCCGAAGATCCGCGTCGTCATCGTCACGGGTGCTGGCGGCAAGGCTTTCGTGTCCGGCGCCGATATCTCCAAGTTCAAGAACGAGCGTTCGACCAAGGACGAGGTCGAGCACTACAACGCCACGACGGCGCTCGGCTACGGCAAGCTGGCGCAGTTCCCCAAGCCGACGATCGCCATGATCCGCGGCTATTGCATCGGCGGTGGCGTGGGCATGGCGGTATCCTGCGACATGCGCATCTGCAGCGAAGGCTCGAAGTTCGGCATTCCGGCGGCCAAGCTCGGCCTCGGCTACGGCTTCGTTGGCGTGAAGCGGCTGGCCGACCTGGTCGGCCCGTCCTTCGCCAAGGAGATGTTCTTTACCGCGAAGCAGTTCACGGCGGCGCAGGCCCAAGTGATGGGCCTGGTCAACCGCGTGGTGCCGGATGCGGAGCTCGAAGCGTTCGTGGCGGATTATGCGAACACGATTGCGAGCAACGCGCCCCTCACCGTGGATTCGGTCAAATACATCATCAATCAGACCGTGAAGGACCCGGCCGAACGCGATCTCGCGCGCTGCGACGCGCTGGTGAAGGAATGCTTCGCCAGCCAGGATTACATCGAGGGCCGCACCGCGTTCATGGAGAAGCGCAAGCCGGTCTTTACCGGGCGCTGAGCCGGACTAGCTGGCGCTTTCCGGCCAGAACAGCCAGAGCAGCAGCGCGGCAAACCCGATCCACATCGCGACGACGAGGGCGGCGCCCGCGCGGCTGGTGCGCCGCTGAGTTGCTGCCGCGCGGGCCCTGTGCTCCGCCATGATCGCCGGGGGCACGAGCCGGATCGCCGCTTTGAGGGCAAGCGGCAGCAGGATGGCCTCGTCAAGCAGGCCGAGAACTGGAATGAAATCCGGGATGAGATCGATCGGCGACAGGGCGTAGATCGCGATCGCTAGCGCGAGCGCCTTCACGTACCAGGGGACACGGGGATCATGTGCCGCGAGATAGAGCGCGTGGACGTCCTGCTTGATCGTCCAGGCCCAGCTCAGCAGGCGCGTCAGCGCGCGCATGTCGTCAGAAGCGGGCGGAAATGCTGATCGAACCGAAGAAGTCGGGACGATCCTGACCTTCGAACTCCTTTGTCCGCATGATCTGGGTGAAGGTCACGCGGGCGCGCTCGAACATCAGGGCGAAGCCTGCCTGAAAATCGGCGACCAAAGGTTTCTTCGAAACGCTGTGACTGTCGGTGAAGGTGTTGCCATCGAGGAAGATGTCGCGGACCACGGCTCGCCCTTCGGCGCCGGCGAAGAGATACCACCCGAAGGAATCACGCGGGCGGAAGGAGCTGGAGCCGGGCAGGGCCGGCCGGATCCGCGGCGGGCCGAAATCCGACGTGAGGTCGTCGCCAAAGCGGAACGTGGCGCCGGCCCCGGCGTAGGTGAAGACATTGCCGATACTGCCGGAGAGATGCGGGATCATGTCCCAGGCCAGCGTGTCGGGCGGCTGATCCGCCAGCAGGCGCCACTTGCGCTCCCACACGAGGGCGACGCCGGGTTCGTTCCGGATCTGATGATTCCAGCCGTAGGCGCGGTCGGCGCCGATCAGCGGGTGGTAGTTGTTCTGGATCGGCTTGCCGAGAGCCGCCGGTCCGACGACGCCGACATCGAGCTCCAGCGTGTCGAGGCGCGATTCTGTTTCTGACTGAAGCGCCAGGCCGACATACAGGAATGCAGCATAGGGCCGGTCATCGCGGACCAAGTCTCGCGTTTTCTTGTCCTGCGGCGTGTAGAGGTTGTGGCCCAGCGACCAGCCGATGCGGCGGCGGGATTCCGGGTTCAGAAACGGGAGTGCATCGCCAAGGTCCTTGCCCCATTCCGGAACGTCATCGTCGGCCGACAACCAGGCGATGCGGACTCCGTTCGTGTAGTGACGGTCGGAGTTGTTGATCGCGTAGAGGTCGTTCTC
>Ga0196963_10001130_pt1 | contig 19516 bp, 12 predicted proteins | sample S1_5metaG_FD_148600 | JGI IMG/M metagenome (GOLD analysis project Ga0196963, IMG submission 148600) | Soil microbial communities from Anza Borrego desert, Southern California, United States - S1_5 | ecosystem: Environmental > Terrestrial > Soil > Desert | place: USA: California | collected... | reverse complement strand
CGCCGTTGGCATCGACGCTGGCACCCACCGCGATGCCGTTGCTGTCGGCCGTGCCGCTGGCGACGGTGTGGCGGAAGACCAGCGCGCTGGTGCCGCTGCCGGAGAGGTAGCTGGCGTAGACGGTGCCGCCGGTGTCGAGGGTGAGCGCGATGCGCGGCGTGCCGCCGGCGGTGTCCACCGTGACCGCCTCGCCGAAGTTGACGGTGAAGTCGAGGTTCTGGCCCGCGGTGTAGGTGGCGTTGGCCGGTACGCCGACCGAGGTCACCGCCGGCGCGGTGTTGTCGATGGTGTAGGTCTGGCCGGCCGTGTAGCCGGTGGTGATGGCGTTGCCTGGCGTGTCGGCGATGCCGGTGCCGGCGTTCTTCAAATCGAGCCGCAGGTTGCCGTCGCCGCTGATCGTGTTCACGGTCACCGTGTAGGTGCTGCCGTTGACCGCCGCCACCGAGGCGATGGCGCCGGCGGCGGTGCCGGTGGCGGTGAGCTGGAAGTCGCTGGCGTCGACGCCGCTCACGTTCTCCGAGAAGGTGACGGTGTAGTCGACGCTGGTGGCGTTGGTGGTGGCGCTGGTGACGCGGTTGATCGACGACACCGTGGGCGCCACGGCCTCGACCAGCACGGAGGCCGTGCTCGCGAAGCTGATGCCGGTGATGGCGGCGTTGTTGCCCGCGGCGTCCCGGATCGTGCCGCCGTTCAGCGTGATGCTGCTGGCCGCCGCGACGCCGTCCGCGTCGACATTGCCGGACGCCACCGTGTAGCGGAAGGTGAGCGTGGTGGTGCCGGAGCCGCTGACGTAGGCCGCCTGCACGCTGCCGCCCGTGTCCAGCGTCAATGCGATGTAGGGCGTGCCGCCGCCGGTGTTCACCGTCACGGCTTCGGCATAGGTGACGCTGAAGTCGAGGTTCTGGCCAGCCGCGTACGTGCCGTCCGATGGCACCGCGTCCGAAGCGAGCGTCGGCGCGACGCCGTCGATGACGATGTTCTTCTGCCCGCCCAGCGAGCTGCCGCCGCCGACGGTGGGCAGGGTCAGGGTCGCGCTGTTGCCCGCGGCATCCAGGATCGTGCCGCCCGACAAGGCCAGCGAGTTGGTGGCGCTGTAGTCGAGGTCCGCGGCCGAGTCGCCGGCGCCGACCGTGTAGTTGAAGGTGAGGGTGCTGCTGCCGCTGCCCGAGGCGTAGGAGGCCGTGCCGCCCGAGTTGAGCGTTAGGGTGGGTGTGCCGGTCGCGGTGACGGACTCGGCAAAGGTCACCGTGATGGCAATGGTGTCGCCGACCTTGTAGGTGCCGTTGGCCGTGGTCGCGCTCACCGAGGAGACCGTCGCGGCCGTGGTGTCGACCACGATGTTCTTCTGCCCGCCGAGCGAGCTGCCGCCGCCGACCGTGGGCAGCGTCAGCGTGGCGTTGTTGCTGGCCGCATCGCGGATGGTGCCCCCGGACAAGGACAGCGAGTTGGTGGCCGCGTAGTCCAGGTCGCTGGCGTTCTCGCCGGCCTGGATGGTGTAGCTGAAGGTCAGCGTGCTGGAGCCGCTGCCCGACGCATAGGAGGCGGTGCCGCCGGAATTGAGCGCCAGCGTGGGCGTGCCGGTGACCGTGACGGACTCGGTGAACTGGACGGTGACGGCCACCGTATCGCCCGCCTTGTAGCTGCCGTTGGCGCTGGACGAACTGACCGACGACACCGTCGGCCCGGTGGTGTCCATCGAGACGGTGAAGCTGCCCGCGCTGGCGTTGGCGGCGACGAACGCTCCGCCGTCGTCGGCCACCTGGTTCGCGACCACGGCGATGGTCCAGCTGCCGTTGTCGGCGTCGTCCCAGGTGCCGCCATCGGGCGTGACCGTGTACGTGGCGGTGTTGGTGCCGGCGTTCCAGCTCGCATTGGTGACGGTGAGGTTGGCGCCGCCCTTGGACACCGTCACGTCGCTGGTGTCAATGGTGGTGCTGTCGATCGTGCCGTCGCTGTCTGTGTACGCGACCACGAAGCTGTAGGCGTTCTGCCCGGCGTTGGCTTGGCCTACGGCATTCGCCGTGACCGTGCCCAGCGTCGGCGTGCTGTTGGGTAGGCTCCAGTTGGAATCGACGGTTCCGCCGGCACTGCGAATGTTGTTAGAGCTGTTCCCGCTGATGCCGGCGACGCCGCCATTGCCGGTGTCTGAGCCACCACCCGATCCCCCCACGCCGCTGTTGTTGCTGAAGGTCATCGAGCTGTTCTGGTACTTGAAAGTACCGATCACGCGGATGGCGCCGGCACCGTCTCCACCGGCTCCGCCTGCCGATGTATATCCCCCACCACCGCCGCCGCCAGCGCCCCAGTTGCTCGATACGGTGCTCCTCGCCATGTAAAGGAATGCACCTGAGCCAACGTAGGCGCCGCCTGCCGCATGTCCGCCGCGCCCGCCTGTTGAACCGCCGGAGGCACCGGCTCCGCCGCCCCCGCCGCCGATGGACGAGCCGCCGCCAGGGCCGGCTGTTGCACCGGCGCCTCCGGCAACGAACCCTCCCGTCACACTGCCACCTATGCCGCCGGTGGTGCTGCCGCCTTTGCCCGCTTGTGCCGCCGTCCCGGCGTGGCCGCCAATGCCGCCCGTGCCGTTCGAGCCGGTACCTCCCGATGTGCTGCCGTTGTAGGCGCCGCCGTTGCCACCGCCGACCCCCGACCGCCCGCCGCCACCGCCGCCACCGTAGCTGTACCCGCTGCCGCTGCCGCCACCACCGCCCCCCGCAGCCGCATTCGCCGTGATCGTGGAGTCCAGGATGGTGACCTTGGTCCCTGCCCCACTGACGTGAATGCCTGCACCCAGCGCGTTGCCTCCCGTCGTGCCGCCGAACCCGCCGCCGTTGCCGGACACCAGCCCGTTGGTCAGCACCACGCCCTGCAGCGTGACGGTACTGCCGCCGCTTGCAGTCAGCACCCGTCCCTTGTTCTGCGCATCCAGCGTGACGTCTGCCGTGCCGTCGTTGTTCAGGTCGCCGTCGATCGTGAGGTTCTCGGCGATCGCCAGCATCGACCCCGACGTGACGGTGGTGAGCGACACCGTCATCGAGGCATTGAAGGTGATGGTGTCGCCGTTGACCGCGTCGATGATGGCCTGGCGCAGGGTGCCGGCGCCGCTGTCGGCGTTGCTGGTGACGGTGATCGTCGCCAGGCCATGCGCGTAGGCGTCCAGCACCTGGTCGGTGAATGGCGCGGCCGCGGTGACCTCGCCCTGCGTGATCTCGAGCTGCCAGTCGCCGCCGGCGCCGGTGCGGTCGTCGGACGCCGCGACGTCGGCGCCGGTCAGCGCCGCCAAGCTGTCGATGAAGGCCGCGCCCGCCTCGCCGGCAGCGAGGTTGCAGGAATAGAGCAGGATGTCCGCGTCCGGCGCCAGCGCCGCGCCGATCTCGCCCAGCAGCCCGGACTGGGCCTGGAGCGCGGCCGCGTCGAGGTAGCTGGAGCCCAGCCACAGGTCGCCCGCCGAGCCGTGCGCGACGATGTGCACCGATTCCGCGCCGGGGTGCGCCGCCAGGTAGGCCGCCATCTGCGCCAGGCCGTCGGCCGCGCCGTCCAGGAACACGACCTGCGTGTCGGGCGCCACCCCTTCCAGCAGCGACTGCGGATCCTTGACTCGGCTGTCGATGAAGATCACGTTGGCGCCGCCGTCGAAAGTGGATGAGCCGTTCATGCTTGTTCCCGGGTCGGCGCTGCAGGCGAGCCGGCCTGTACGGTGATCAGGTGGGCGCGGCTGCCTTTCGGGTCTTTCCAGAAGGACAGGGCCGCGTATTGCTCGAACAGGTCGGGCGGCAAGATCGTGGTGCGGGGCTCGAGCCGCACTTCAGGCCGCACCTTGTGCAGGCCGTGCACGCCCAGCGGCGCATCGAACTCGGGGGCGTCGAACTGCACGTTGGCGTAGTCGTGGTCGAAAAGCTCTTCGCCGATAAACTGATAGATGAGCGGCAGCACCTTTTGCGGCGCCTGTGCCAGCAGGTCGTACTCGACGATCAGCAGCGACGCCGCATGCTCGCCGTAGAACGCCTCCTTCAGCGCCGACCAGGGGAACCCCACCAAGCGGTTGCGCTGCGCCAGCGTCTCGACGCGGCTGAAGACGGTGTTGCGTTCCGTCTCGTCATTGAAGAGCCGGGTCAGCTCATAGGGGTTGGCCCGGTAGCGCCGCTCCAGGCTGTCCATGATCCAGGCCACGTTGCGCACACAGGCGATCACCTTGGCCCCGGGAAACTGGTCCATCAGCGCCGGCATGCGCGCGCACCAGAGGCGGTTGGTGTCGAACACCACGTCCTTGTCGGCCTGGTCGGCGTAGTAGGCGTCGAACAGGCCGCGCACCAGGCGCCGCCGCTGCTCCTGCGTGATGACGGAGCCAAACTCGGTGCCCGCCGCGAACTGCTGCAGCATGTTGGCGAACAGCGAGGCCACAGGGCTGCTCATGCCGGCATGGAAGCGAGGGTTCTGGCGCAGGATGGCTGCCAGCAGCGTGGAGCCCGATCGCGGCAGGCCGGAAATGAAGTGGTGGCGTCGGGGAGGGGTACGGGTGGCGAGGCTCATGGTGTGGTCGGGGGCTCCGTGCCGGGTTGAGCGCGGCCGTGCCGGACATGCCGGATCGAACGAGTCTGCGGCAAGCACGCGTCAATGGGACGTTGGGGGTGTCCGCCAAGTCTTGTCGGGAAAAGCCTGACAGCGCAGCGGTGAGCCTGCCGCTCTGTCGGCCTGCGGCCCCGTCTCAGCGGGGCGGACAGCGCCAAGTCATCTCGATGGACACATGGTCGCAGCATGCCTCGGTGCATTTTTGCGGGCATCGCCCTGCACGAATGCAGAGCCTGCGCACTCAAGTGGTGCAATGCAAGGCCGAAATGGCAAAAACAGCAGTCCGAAAACCTCGCGGTCGTCTGGTGCCAGGCATGGCGAGGGGCCTGTGTCGTGCGTGTACCAATCCAGGGTCGAAGGGCGATTTCCGCAGCGGCCTCTTCAGGAGTCTCGAGAATGAAGAAGTTAAAGGTGTCGACGCGCTTGATGCTGCTGGTGGCACTTTTCGCGGCGATGCTCCTTGCCATCGGCGCCACGGGCTTGGCCGCAGTCTGGAAGACCAACGAGTCCTTGAGGACGGTGTACGAAGACCGGACGGTCCCGGCGGCGGACCTGGGCGAAATCCGCGCCCTGCTGCTGCACAACCGGGTGAGTGTGAATCGGGCGCTTCTCACGGCCACGCCAGAGATGGTGAAGGCCCGTGTCGGGGAAATCGAGCGAAACATCGTCACGATTTCCAAGATATGGGACGCGTACATGAAGACGAAGCTCACGGACGAGGAAGCCCGCCTGGCCCTGCAGTTCGGCCAGGACCGCAAGGCGTTCCTCGACGAAGCGATGCGTCCGATCATCACCGCGATGGAACAGGGTGACCTCGAACGGGCGGGGCGGCTGGTGAGCGACAAGCTGCGCCCACTGGCCGAACCGATGGAGAAGCGGCTCGACGAACTCGTCAAGCTGCAGACCGACGTGGCACGGGAGGAGTACCACTCCGCCGTGGCGCGGTTCTCGCTGATCACATGGCTGATGATGGCCGGCATCGGCGCCGCGCTGGCGGTTGGCAGCTTGTTCGGCTTGCTGGTTGCGCGCGGCATCGGGCGCGAGCTGGGTGGCGAGCCGGCGACCGCGGCAGAACTGGTGGAGAGCGTGGCCGGGGGCGACCTGGCGGTGCGCATCGAACTCCGGCCCGGCGATGACACCAGCCTGATGGCGAACCTCAAACGCATGCAGGACGCGCTGGTCCGGTTGGTGAGCCGTGTGCGCGACAACGCGGATTCGGTGTCGAGCGCCAGCACCCAGATCGCACAGGGCAACCAAGACCTGTCCAGCCGCACCGAGGAGCAGGCCAGCGCGCTGCAGCAGACCGCCTCGTCGATGGAGCAGCTCAGCGCCGCAGTGCGCCACAACGCCGACAACGCGACGCAGGCGAATCAACTGGCACGGGGAAGCTGCGCCCTGGCCGAGAAGGGTGGGCAGGTCGTCGCCCAGGTCGTCGAGACGATGCGGGGCATCAACGAGAGTGGCCGCCGAATCGCCGACATCATCGGCGTCATCGACGGCATCGCGTTCCAGACCAACATCTTGGCCTTGAATGCAGCCGTGGAGGCCGCGCGCGCCGGCGAGCAGGGCCGTGGCTTCGCCGTGGTGGCCGGGGAAGTGCGTCTCCTGGCCCAGCGCAGCGCCGCGGCGGCCAAGGAAATCAAGGGCCTGATCGGTGCCAGCGTGGAACGAGTCGAGCGCGGCTCGGTCCTGGTCGACCAGGCGGGCGCCACGATGACCGAGGTGGTGACGTCGATTCGGCGCGTCACGGACCTCATCGGCGAGATCACCACGGCCAGCGACGAGCAAAGCGAGGGCGTCCTGCAGGTGGGCCAGGCGGTGAGCCAAATGGACCAGGCGACCCAGCAGAACGCTGCCTTGGTGGAGGAGAGTGCCGCGGCCGCGGAGAGCCTGAAGCAGCAGGCGGGGAACCTGGTGGACACCGTGTCCGTGTTCAAGCTTTCCAGCACGGACGCAGCCGTGGCGGCCTGACCCCGCGCACGGCACAGGTCAGGATGGGCAGGCAAGCCGCGCGCGGCCGTCAGACCGGCGCCGTGCGCTCCACCAGCCAGGCCAGCGCGTCGCCGCTTACCTTGGGCGCCAGGCGCTCGCGCACCATCGCGTGGTAGCGGTTGAGCCAGGCGATCTCGTCCGCGCGCATCAGCGTCTTGTCGATGCAGCGGGTGTCGATCGGGCACAGGGTTAGCGTCTCGAACTCGAGGAATTCGCCGAAGGTGTTGCCTTCCGGCGTCTGCGCCGGCACGTTCATCACCAGGTTCTCGATGCGCACGCCCCACTGGCCGTTGCGGTAAAGCCCGGGCTCGTTCGAGGTGATCATGCCGGGCTCCATCGCCATGGTCGCCTCCGGCACCGCCTTGCTGATGCTTTGCGGGCCCTCGTGCACGTTCAGGAAATAACCCACGCCGTGACCGGTGCCGTGGCCGTAGTCCAGGCCTTCGGCCCACAGCGGCGCGCGGGCAATGGCGTCCAGCATCGGGCTCAGCGTGCCGCGCGGAAAGCGCGCCACGGACAGCGCGATCATCGCCTTCAGCACCAGCGTGTAGTCGCGCTGCTGCGCGGCGCTGGCCTGGCCGATGGGCCATACGCGCGTGATGTCCGTGGTGCCACCGAGGTATTGCGCGCCGGAGTCGATCAGCAGCAGGCCGTCGCCGTCCAGCCAGGCATAGGACTCGGGCAGCGCGCGGTAGTGCGGCAGCGCGCCGTTGGCATTGAAGCCGGCGATGGTGGAGAAGCTCAGCCCGACGAAGCCCGGCCGCTTCGTGCGTTCGGCCGACAGCCGCTCGTCGATCATCAGCTCGCTCCAGCGCTCGCCGCGCGCCAGCGAGGCCTCGAAGCCGGCGTAGAACGCGCACATCGCGGCGCCGTCTTCCTCCATCGCCTCGCGGATGAAGCGGGCCTCCGTCGCGCCCTTGCGGCTCTTGAAAAGCGTGCTGGGGTTGATGGCTTCGATGACGCGCACGCTGGCCGGCACCTGCTGGCGGAAGCCCAGCGTGATGCGGCGCGGGTCGACCAGCAGCGTGCTGCCGGCGGGGAGCGCGGCCAATGCCGGCGCGGCCTGCGCGTAGTCGGCCAGCTTCAGCCCTTCGGCCTGCAGCTGCACGGCCAGCGCGGCGGGCACTTTGTTGCCGCCGACGAACAGCGTGGCGCCGGTGCCGTCGATCAGCAGGTGGGCGAGGAAAACCGGGTTGTACTCGACGTCCGCGCCGCGCAGGTTGGTGATCCAGGCAATGTCGTCGACGGTGGAGACGAAGTGGTGCGTCGCGCCGTGGCGGGCCATGGCCTCGCGCACGCGGGCCAGGCGCTGGGCGCGCGGCTCGGGCGCCTGCGGCGCCTCGTGCGCGTAGACGGTGGCGGTGGGCAGCGCGGGCCGGTCGGGCCAGACCTCGGCCAGCAGGTCGAGGTCGGTGCGCAGCGTGATGCCGGCGGCCTCCAGCCCGGCGCGCAGCTGCTGCGCCGCGGCCAGGCCCAGCACCTGGCCATCGACGATCACCGTGCCGCCCCTGGGCACCGCGCGTGTCAGCCAGTCGATGTGGTGCGTGGCGGCGGCGGTGGGGATCTTCTGCAGCCCGATGCCGCTGCCCTGCAGCTGCGCCTCGGCCTGCACCCAGTAGCGGCCGTCGGCGAACAAGGCCGCGTCCGCGCGCGTGATCACCAGCGTGCCCATCGAGCCGGTGAAGCCCGACAACCACTCCCGCCCCTGCCAGCGGCCCGGCAGGTACTCCGACAGATGCGGGTCGGCCGAGGGCATCAGCAGCGCGAAGGCGTCGTGCTTCGCCAGGGCTTCGCGCACGCGCTCGACACGTTCGCGGATGGGGGAAAGGCGGGTGTCCATCGTGTGGTCTTCCGGTGAGGGGCCGGGGCCCGGGTGGGGCGGCGGCAGGGCCTGTGCAGGCGCGGCGGGTGAAGCCGGAAATTCTAGGCGGGGGGTCGAGTCGCCGCGGGCTGCCGGGGCACTGGGGGAGATACGGGGGTGGGGTGGGTGGACACGTGGGTGGACACCGTGGTCGACGCCGGTTGCGCCACCACCCGCGCATGCCGCGCGAACGTCCAGTAGCTCCACGCCCAGTCGATCAGCACCACCAGCCGGTTGCGGAAGCCGATCAGGAAATAGACGTGGGCGAAGAGCCAGAACAGCCATGCCGGGTAGCCCGAGAAGCGCACCTGGCCGAAGAGCGGCGTCTCCAGCTGCACCACCGCGGCGGCGCGGCCCAGCGTGGACAGCGAGCCGTAGTCGGCATAGCGGAAGGGCAGCGGCGACAGCCCCTGCAGGCGGCGCAGGATGTTGGCCGCGGCATGCCGCCCCATCTGCTTGGCCGCCGGGCTGACGCCGGGCACCGGCTTGGCGCCGCCGTCGCGCGTGGGCGTGCTGGCCGCGGCCAGGTCGCCGATGACGTGGATTTCCGGGTGGCCGGCCAGTGACAGGTCGGGCTGCACGACGACGCGGCCGGCGCGGTCCAGCGCGGCGCCGGCGCTGGCGGCCAGGGCCTTGCCCAGCGGCGACGCGGCCACGCCCGCGGCCCACAGCACGGTGCGCGCGGCCAGGCGGTGGCGCTGGCCGTGCTGCATGAAGTCCACGCCCTCGGCGTCGATGCCGACCACCTGGCAGCCGGTCTGCACGTCGACGCCGATCTTCTCCAGCTGCGCTTTTGCGCTGGCCGACAGCCGCTCGTCGAAGGTACCGAGGATGCGCGGCGAGCCTTCCATCAGCACGATGCGGGCGCGGCGCGAATCGATGCGGCGGAATTCGTCGGGCAGGGTGTGGCGGGCGATCTCGGCCAGCGCGCCGGCCAGCTCCACCCCCGTCGGGCCGCCGCCGATGATGACGAAGTTGAGGCAGGCGCCGCGCTCGTCGTCGTCCAGCGTCCGCTCCGCCCGTTCGAAGGCGCCGATGATGCGGGCGCGGATGTCGAAGGCATCGGCCAGCGTCTTCAGGCCGGGCGCGAAGCGGGCCCAGTCATCGTGGCCGAAGTAGCTGTGCGTGGCGCCTGCGGCGACGATCAGCTGGTCGTAGTGCAGTTCCTCGCCATCGTCCAGGCGCAGGGTCTTGCGCGGCGCGTCGATGTCGACCACCTCGGCGCGCAGCACGGTGAGGCGGCCGCTGCGCATCTGGCGGCGCAGGATGTGGCGGATGGGCCCCGAGACGGCCGGTGCCGCGACGTCCGCGGTGGCCACCTGGTAGAGCAGCGGTTGGAACAGGTGGTGGTTGGTGCGGTCGATCAGGATCACTTCGACGTCGTCGCTGCGCGCCAGCGCGCGCACCGCCTCGAGCCCGCCGAAACCGCACCCGATCACGCAGACGCGGGTGGTGCTTGCCATGGCGCAAAGCATAGCTGGCCGGGCGGCTATGCTTGGCCGCACCCCCTCCCACGCTTGCCGGCCCGAAGACCGATGCGCCTTTTGCTCGTTGAAGACGACCGCATGATCGGCGACAGCCTGCGCCAGGCCCTGAAGATCGAGGGCCATGCGGTGGACTGGGTCTACGACCTGACCGCGGCGCGTGCCACGCTGCAGACCGAACGCTTCGACGCCCTGCTGCTCGACCTCGGCCTGCCCGACGCTGCCGGCGCGGCGGTGAAGCCCACCGGCGGCATCGAGCTGCTGAAGCAGCTGCGCGGCCGCGGCGATGCGACGCCGGTGATCGTGCTGACCGCGCGCGACGCGCTGCCGGACCGGGTGACCGGCCTGGATGCCGGCGCCGACGACTACCTGGTCAAGCCCTTCGAGCTGGATGAACTGCTGGCCCGGCTGCGCGCCGTGATGCGCCGCCATGCCGGCCGTGCCGACAGCGCGCTGGAACACGCCGGCGTGCGGCTCGATCCGGCCACGCGCGAGGTCACGCAGAACGGCCTGCCGGTGCTCTTGTCCGCGCGCGAGTTCGCGGTGCTGGAAGCGCTGATGCAGCGGCCCGGCGCCGTGCTGTCGCGCGCGCAGCTGGAAGATCGGCTCTACGGCTGGGGCGATGCGGTGGAGAGCAACGCGGTGTCGGTCTACGTGCACCAGCTGCGCAAGAAGCTCGGTGCCGAGTTCATCCAGAGCATGCGCGGCGTGGGCTATTTCTTGTCACGCACATCCACGTGACGTCTCTTCGCGCCCGATTGCTGCTGTCGCTGATCGCGACGCTGGTGCTGTCCGCCGCGATCGCCGGTGCCATCAGCTACCGCAACGTGCTGCGCGAGACGGAAGCCTTGTTCGACTACCAGCTGCGCCAGATGGCCTTGTCGCTGCGCGACCAGGGCGAGATCGCGCCCGGCGACGCCGCCGCGCTGCAGGACGAGGACCTGGACTTCGTGGTGCAGATCTGGCGCTTCGATGGCCGCGTCGTTTACGCGTCACGGGCGCACCGCGCGCTGCCTTCGCGCACGGTGCTGGGCTTTGCCGACATCGTGGTCGACGGCCAGCGCTGGCGCAGCTTCGGCGTGGCCGCGCGCGACCGGGTGATCCAGGTCGCGCAGCCGGCGCGCATCCGCCAGCGCCTGGCCGCCGATGCGGCGCTGCGCAGCGTGCTGCCGCTGCTGGCCGTGACGCCGCTGCTGGCTGCCGCGCTGTGGTGGCTGGTGACCCACATGCTCAAGCCGCTGAAGCGCGTGGCGGCCGAGCTGCGCGCGCGCGAGGCCGAGAGCCTGAAGCCGGTGCAGGCCGATGGCCTGCCCGACGAAGTGGCGCCGATGGTCAGTGCGCTGAACGCGATGCTCGAGCGCCTGGGCCATGCCTTCGATGGCCAGCGCGCCTTCGTCGCCGATGCGGCGCACGAGCTGCGGTCGCCGCTGACGGCGCTGAAGCTGCAGGCGCAGCTGGTGCGGCGCGCCCCCGACGAGGCGGTGCGTGCCGAAGCCATCGATGCGCTGGTGGCGGGCGTGGACCGCGCGACGCGCCTCGTCGAGCAGCTGTTGACGCTGGCGCGCCAGGAGCCCGGCGCCGCCGCCGCGCCGCTGCAGACGGTGGTGCTGGCGCCGCTGGCGCGCCAGGTGCTGGCCGATGCCGGCCCGCTGGCCCAGGCCCGCGGCAGCACGCTGGAACTGCAGGCCGACGAGCAGGCCACGGTCACCGGCGACCCGGCCGCGCTGGCGGTGCTGCTGCGCAACCTGGTCGACAACGCGCTGCGCTACACGCCGGCCGGCGGGCGGGTGGAGGTGCAACTGACGCGTGAAGGCCCGGACGTGCACCTGCGCGTGGACGACAGCGGCCCCGGCATCCCCGCGGCCGAGCGCGAACGGGTCTTCGAGCGCTTCGTGCGCGGCAGCAGCGCCGCGCCGGAGACGGGCAGCGGGCTGGGGCTGGCGATCGTGCGCTCGATCGCATGGCGGCATGGCGCCACGCTGGCGCTGGGTGATTCGCCGCTGGGCGGCTTGCGGGTGGGCCTGGTGTTCAGGCGGCCGATGGCGGGAGCCTGAAGCTCGTGAACGGCGGCGTGGCGATGCAACCGGGCCCGGGCGCAGGCCCCGCGGCTCACACCAGGTAATCGAGCCCGGTCTGCACCAAGCCGGCCAGGTTGATGTTGCCGGTGTTGACACTGCTGTCCGCGGCCAGCACGGTGAGCGCCCCCACCGACATGCCGCCATCGAGCATCGCGACGTACGGTGCCGCGTCCGCTGGCGCCGGGGCCGTGCCGAACAGGTTGGTCCACAGCAGCCCGACGATGTCGGCATGGCTGGTCTTGCCGGCCGCGGCCACCGCCAGCGCGGCGAGTTCGGCGTAAGCCATGCCGCCGTCCAGCAGGGACAGGCCGATGCCGGCGTACACCTTGTTCGCCACCGCCAAGGGGCCGAACACCGCACCCAGCAGCTTGGCGGTCTGTCCGGCGTGGCCTTCCAGGTCCAGTGCCAGCCGCATGTCGCTGAACTGCAGGCGCTCGGTGTGGGGCAGGGCATCGGAACCGGCGGCATCCGGCTTCTCGATGGCAAAGACACCGGCCGCCGAGCGCTGCAGCGTGTAGGCGCTGCGCGCCTGCGCGTACACGGCGGTGTCGATGCCATCGCCGCCGTCCAGCGTGTCGTTGCCCGCGGTGCTGACGAGGCGGTCGTTGCCGTCGCTGCCGTCGAGGCGGTTGTCGCCGCTGCTGCCTTTCAGCGTGTCGCCGAAGACGCTGCCGACCGCTTCTTCGACATGGCGCAGCGTGTCGGTGCCCAGGCCGCCGGTGGCGCGCCCGGCCGTCAGGTCGACGTCCACCGCGAAGGCGGCGCTGTAGTAGGCCACGACATCCACGCCGCCCAGGCCGTCGATCGTGTCATCGCCGCCATTGCCTTCCAGGTGGTCCCGGCCGCTGCCGCCGGTGATCGTGTCGTTGCCATCGCCGCCGAGGAAGCCCACGCCCGCGTCGTTGCCCACATAGGTGTCTGCAAACGGCGAGCCGAACACGAGTTCGATGCCGGTGATCGTGTCCGTGCCGGCGCCGCCGGTGGCGCTGCCGGTGGCCATGTTGATCGACACGCCGGCCGTGGCGTCGGTGTAGTACAGGTGGTCGTAGCCCTCGCCGCCGTCGATCGCATCGTTGCCGGCGCCGCTGAAGACGAAGTCGTCGCCGCTGCCGCCCCTGAGCGTGTCGTTGCCGCCGCCGCTCCTGATCGTGTCGTTTCCGGCCAGGCCATCGACGATCTCGCTGGCCGCCGTGCCGGTCAGCATGTCGGCCCCGCTGGTGCCCGCCACGGTCAACGACGGCTCGATGGACTGGAGGGTGCCGGATGCGTTGGCCTGCGGCTCGTTGAGGCGGTCGAGGTGGAAGCTCATGGGAGGCGCCTTGCGAGGTGGGGTGTGCGAGGCGGAAGTATCGAGCTTGTGGCCGCGGATGGGGGCAACGCCCCGCTCGTGTTCATCCCCTCCCAGCGGCCGGCGGATCCATGAACAAGGGCCCCACCCGCCGCGCCGCCTCGCGCAGCGCCGCGTCGTCGTAGCCGGCGTAGCCGAACACCCAGCCGCGCCGCGGCGCGGTGATGGCATAGGCCGACAGCGCCGTCAGCAGCACGCCGGCCTCGCGGGCACGGCCGCTCAGCGCCGCGTCGTTGCGGCGGCCGCTCACTTCCAGCGTCAGGTGCATGCCCTGGTCGCGCGGCTGCAGGCGCACGGCGCCGCGGCTGGCGCGGGCCAGCGCGTCGATCACCACGGCCTGGCGCGCGGGGTACAGCTCGCGCATGCGGCGCAGGTGGCGCAGCAGGTGGCCATCGGCGATGAAGCGGGCCAGCCGCAGCTGCAGCTCGCCGGGGTTGTGGCGGTCGCACAAGGCCTTGGCGCTGGCGAAGGCCGGGGCCAGCCCGTCCGGCAGCACGATGAAGCCCAGCCGCAGGCCCGGGTGCAGCGATTTCGAGAAGGTGCCCACGTACAGCACGCGCTCGGCATGCGCCAGGCTGGCCAGGGCCGGGATGCGGTGCGGGCCGTACTGGAACTCGCCGTCGTAGTCGTCCTCCACGATCCAGCCGCCGCTGCGGCGGGCCCAGTCCAGCAGCGCCAGGCGGCGTTCCAGGCTCATGCGCACGCCCATCGGGAACTGGTGCGTCGGCGTCACCACCGCCATGCGGGCCCGCGGCCAGGCCGCCCCGCCGCTGGCGATGTCCATCCCCTCGTCGTCGACCGGCACGGGCCGCACCTGCGCGCCGTGGCTGATCAGGCAGTCGCGCAGGCCCGGGTAGCCGGGGTCCTCCAGCAGCACCTCGTCGCCGCTGTCGAGCAGCAGCCGGCCGATCAGGTCGATGGCCTGCTGCGAGCCCGAGCAGACGATGACCTGGGCGCCGCTGCAGCGCAGCCCGCGCGAGAACAGCAACCACTGCGCGATGGCCTCGCGCAGCACCGGCAGGCCGGCCGGATCGATGTACTGCGACATCGCCACCCGGTCGCCGGCATCGCCGCGGCGCACCAGGCGGTCCCACAGCGCGTGCGGAAAGGCGGCCACTTCGGGCGCGCCGATGCGGAACGGCGCGGCCGCCACGCGCGGCGGCTGCCAGCGCAGCGCGGCGTCGGCGATCAGGCGCCCGCGCGCGGAGAGCGCGTGTTCCGCTGCCGCCGGTGCCCGCGGCCGCAGCGCGGCGAGGCCGGGCGCCACGTAGCTGCCGTCGCCGACGCGCGCGACCACGAAGCCCTCGGCCCGCAAGCGCTCCAGCGCCCACAGCACGGTGTTGCGCGCCACGCCCAGCGTGTGCGCATGCTCGCGTGAGGGGGGCAGCCGCGTGCCGGGCGCCAGCGTGCCGTGCTCGATGGCCTGGCGCAGCTGCTGGTACACGCGCTGGCGCAGCGGTGGCTGGGGCGGCGGGGGCGGGGCAGTGGTTCCACGGGGCATCGTAAATTGGCTCCTTCCGCGCGGCAGTATCCCGCTACGCTGCAGGAACCATTTCACCGGAGCCCCTGCATGTCCGCCGCTGCCCCCGTCCACCGCTACACCGCCCGCATCACCTGGGACCGCGGCGACCAGGCCTTCACCGACAAGCGCTACAGCCGCCGCCATGCCTGGCACTTCGACGGTGGCGCGGTGGTGCCGGGCTCGTCTTCGCCGCTGTCGGTGCCGCTGCCGATGTCCGATGCGGCCGCGGTCGATCCGGAGGAGGCCTTCGTCGCCTCCGTCTCCAGCTGCCACATGCTGTGGTTCCTGGGCCTGGCCGCGCAGGCCGGCTGGGTGGTCGATGCCTACGAGGACGACGCCTCCGGCACCATGGGCCGCAATGCCGCCGGCAAGGTGGCGATGCTGGAGGTGACGCTGCGGCCGCGCGTGCGCTTCGGTGCCGGCCGCCGGCCCGACGATGCCGAGCACGAACGCCTGCACCATGCGGCGCACGACGCCTGCTACATCGCCAACTCGGTCAATTGCCCGATCCACTGCGAACCCATGGCCGACGGAGCTTGACGCGATGTACCGCCTGAACCATTTCGACGAGCGGCGGCCGGAACTGCTGCACCCGCTGATCGGAGCCCACCCGCTCGGCCTGCTCGTGCGTGGCGGCGTCGACGGTGCCGCGCTGCAGGCCGATGTCATCCCCTGGATGCTGGAGCCCGGGCCGACGGCGGCCGGCACCCTGGTGGGCCATGTCGCACGCGCCAACCCGCTGTGGCGCGAGGCGGCCGGCCGCGAGGTGCTGGTGGTGTTCCAGGGCCCGCAGGCCTACGTCAGCCCGGGCTGGTCGCCGTCCAAGGCCGAGCACGGCAAGGTCGTGCCGACCTGGAACTACACGATGGTGCAGGCGCGCGGCGTCCTGCAGGCCGACGAGGACCCGGCGGCGGTGCTGGACATCGTCGCGCGCCTGTCCGAACGGCATGAGGCCGGGCGCCGCCTGCCATGGAAAGTGAGCGACGGCCCGCCCGGTTTCGTCGACTCGCTGCTGCGCGCGATCGTCGGCGTGCGGATTCCGCTGGACAGCCTCGTGGGCAAGCTCAAGCTGAGCCAGAACCGCCCCGCGGCTGACCGCGACGGCATCCGCCAGGGCCTGCAGGCCGACGGCGGCGACGAACGCCACGCGCTGGCCGAGTGGATGGCGCGCGCCGCGCCGGCGGGACGCTGAGCCCGCTCCCCCCGGCGGCGGCGACGAGGCCGCGCAGGAGCAAGGCGCGGGTGGAGGCCATCGCCTGCGGCATGGCCCGCGCCAGCCCAGGCGCTGGCTCTTTGGAGCGATGCGCGGATCCGGCCCGGTTCCTAAAGTGGCTCCCACTGTCTGAACGACCGGAGCCCTTGATGACACCGCTTGACGATCCCGTATTCCGCGTCTCCCTGCTGGAGACGATGATGCTCATCCGCGCTCACGAAGAGCGCCTGACCTCGCTGGCCAGCCCGACCGCGCCGGGCACCTGCACGGCAGTCGGCCAGGAGGCCTGCGCGGTCGGCGTGGTCAGGGCGCTGCAGGAGCGTGACCGCATCCTGACCAACCACCGCAGCGCGGGCCACCTGCTGGCTCGCGGCGCCGACGCCGGCCGCGTGATGGCCGAGGTGATGGGCCGGGCCGACGGCTACTGCAAGGGCAAGAGCGGATCGCTGCACATCTCGGCGCGTGAACTGGGCGTGGTGCTCACCTCCACCATCGTCGGCGGCGAGCTGTCGCTGGCGCCGGGCGTGGCGCTGGCGCAAAAGATGGGCCAGCTGCCCGCGGGCGGCCTCACGACCGTGTTCTTCGGCGACGGCGCCGCCTGCGAAGGCATCTTCCACGAGTCCGTCAACCTGGCGGTCACCTGGTCGCTGCCCTTGCTCTACGTCTGCGAGTACAACCAGTGGCAGGCCTACGTGCGGCGTGACGAGACGATGCCGGTGGAGCACGTCGCCCAGTGGGTGCAGGGCCACGGCATCGCGTGCAAGGTGGTGGACGGCAACGACGTCGAGGCCGTGCACCAGGCGACCAGCGAAGCCACGGCCTTCATCCGCGCCACCGGCAAGCCGTTCTTCCTGGAGCTCACCACCTACCGGCAGCGCGGGCACTTCGAACCCGATGACCAGGCGTATGTCGATGCGCAGGAGCTGGCCAGCTGGCGCGGCCGCGACCCCATCGCCCGGCAATCGCGGCGGCTGCTCGAAGCCGGCGTGCTGACCGAGGGCGAGCTGGCCCACCTGCAGCAGCGCGTCGCGGCGGTCGTCGATGCCGCGCTGGCCTTTGCGCAGAACTCACCCTGGCCGGACGTGCGCGAGCTCACGACCGATGTTTATGCCTGACCTGGAGCACCCCATGCAACAACTGACCGTGAACGACGCCGTCGAGCAAGCCCTGGCCGAGGAGATGCGGCGCGACCCCCGTGTGCTGATGTTCGGCGAGGGCGTGGCCACCAAGCGCCAGGCGCTGCTGAAGGAATTCGGCGCCGACCGCGTGCGCAACACGCCGCTGGCCGAAGGCGTCATCGCCGGCACGGCGGCCGGCGCCGCGGCGATGGGCCTGCGGCCGGTCGTCGACCTGCTGTTCGCGCCGTTCCTGACCCTTTCCATGGACGCCATCGTCAACAGCGCCGGCAAGCTGCGCTACCTGTCGGGCGGCCAGTTCTCGTTTCCGATGGTGGTGCTGGCGATGACCGGCGCCGGCTGGTGCGTCGGCGCCCAGCACAACCACAACCTGGAGGCGATGTTCGTGCACGCGCCTGGCCTGAAGGTGCTGATGCCCTCCAGTGCCGCCGACTTCAAGGGTTTGCTCAAGAGTGCCATCCGCGACGACAACCCGGTGATGTTCTTCATGGACCTGGCGCTGGGCCACGTGCCCGGCGCCGTGCCGGCTGGTGAGCACCTGGTGCCGCTGGGCAAGGCCGCCATCGTGCGCGGGGGCAGCGACGTCACGCTGGTCAGCTACGGCAAGACGGTGGGGCATTGCCTGCAGGCCGCGGACCTGCTGCAGGCGCAGGGCGTGAGCGCGGAGGTGCTGGACCTGCGCTCGCTGAAGCCCATCGACCATGCCGCCGTGCTGGCCTCGGTGCGCAAGACCGGTCAGCTGATCGTGGTGCACGAAGCGGGGCCGATGTGCGGCGTCGGCGCCGAAGTCGCCGCCGTCGCGGCCGAATCTGCATTCGACGCGTTGCGCGGCCCGGTGCGCCGCGTGACGGGGCCCGATGCACCGGCCGCGGCATCGTGGGTGCTGGAGCAGGCCGCCGTACCGCAGCCCGACGCGATTGCCGCGGCGGCCATGCGCAGCTTGCGGGCGCAGGGGGTGTCTGCCTGAGCCGACGCACGACGCGCCAATCCTCCCCGCCTTGGTGCCTGAGGCGGCTTCGGCCCTGAAGCGGTGCAGTCATCGCCCGGCATCGGGGAGTCGGTGCCATGCTTTGGTGCGGCGCCGCAAGTCGGCTCAAGACTGAGCCGCCGGGGCCGATCTGTTTGGGCGTTTGGGCCTGTGCATCGCTGCCCAGAATCGACCGCTCGATGCCGGCCCCCCGGCTCGCCCAAGCAACAACGAAAGGCCCGCGATGAAGCTCCTGGCGCGTTTGAAGATCTCCACCCGCCTGACCGTGGCGTTCGCGGCCACCGCGGGCGTGTTCCTGCTGGTTGGCGTCAGCACGCTGTTGGCGCTGGATCGGCTGGGTGAAGCCGACCGCTGGAACCAGCATTCGCAGCGCGTGACCGGACAGGCTGACGACATGCTGCGTGCGGTGCTCGAGTTCGAGGCCGGCGCGCTCATCGCGCTGCTGGCGGGCGACGAGAAATCCCTGGCGCCCTACAAGGCAGGCATGGCCGATGGCTTCATGCCGGCCTGGGAGCGCACGCGGCAGCTGACCACGAACGACGCCGAGCAGCAGCGGCGGCTGCAGGTGATGAAGGCGCGCCACGACGAGTTCAAGGCCGCGACACTGAAGCTGGTGGAGGCGCGCAAGAACGTCAACTTCGGTTCGCTGCCGCTGCCCGACTTCATCACGCTGGTGCAGGCCAGCCCCGACAAGGCGGCGCTGGCCGCGTTCCGCACGCAGTTCGACGAGTTCGAGAAGGCCGAGGAAGCCTTGTCCGGTGCCCGTGCCGAGACGGCCGCCGCGGTGCGTGGCGCGACGCGCGTGGTGGTGGTGGGCGGCTCGCTGGCAGCGCTGGCGCTGGCGGCCGTGCTGGCGGTGCTGATCACGCGTTCGGTGACGAAGCAACTGGGCGGCGAGCCGGCCGACGCCGCGGCGATTGCCGCCCGCATCGCCGAGGGTGACCTGAGCCGGGCCGTCGCCGTCACGGGTGGTGACCGGACGAGCCTGCTGGCGGCGATGGCCCGCATGCAGGACAGCCTGCGCCAAATCATCGGCGAGGTGCGCGCGGGCAGTGAATCGATCGCCACTGGCGCTTCCCAGATCGCCACCGGCAATGCCGACCTGTCGCAGCGCACCGAGGTGCAGGCCGGCAACGTGCAGAAGACGGCGTCGTCGATGGAAGAGTTGCACGCCACCGTGAAGAACAACGCCGACACCGCGCGCCAGGCCACGCAGCTGGCGCAATCGGCCAGCAATGCGGCCTCGCGCGGGGGCGAGGTGGTGAGCCGGGTGGTGACGACGATGGGCGGCATCAGCGGCAGCAGCCAGCGCATCCTCGACGAGA
>Ga0196963_10001129_pt1 | contig 19519 bp, 19 predicted proteins | sample S1_5metaG_FD_148600 | JGI IMG/M metagenome (GOLD analysis project Ga0196963, IMG submission 148600) | Soil microbial communities from Anza Borrego desert, Southern California, United States - S1_5 | ecosystem: Environmental > Terrestrial > Soil > Desert | place: USA: California | collected... | reverse complement strand
GTCGCCAGCGCGAGCACGATGCGCGTCGGCGTCGACGGGCGCACGACGAAGAACGCGTGGTCGCGCCTGACCTTCTCGCCCACGTCGATCTCGAGGACGACCTCGTAGTAGCCCGAACGCCACGCCGGATCGACGTCGAGCGTCAGTGCGACCGGCCAGCCGCATCCCTTCGACGCCGCGTCGCGCGGCGTCTCGTGCTCGTCGGCGTCGACCTCGGTGCGCAGCACGACCGCGCGCCGCCCACTGGCCCGCGCCACCTCGACGCGCACGCGCCGGCCACCCGATGACGACAGGTGCAGACCGACCTGCCCGCCGGCGACGACGGACTGCGGCCAGCAGTACCCGGTGACGACCTCACGTTGCGGCATCGGCGGCAAGTTACGCGGCGACCGCCCACACGGCCCACGTGAGCACCATCGCCACGCCTGCCGCCAGCTGCACGAGCACCCCGGCGCCGAAGCCCTTCACGGTCGCGACCGTCGCCCGCCACGCGGGCGCGTGCGCACCGGTGCGCAGGCGCTCGCCGAGGTAGATCCCGAGCGCCCCGCCGAGCGGCATCCCCACGACGGGCACGACGACGAAGCCGAGGACGGCCACGGCGACGCCGAGCAGCATCGACAGGCGCGACGCCCCGGCGCCGCTCGCGGTCCGCTGCGGCACGATGAACCCCGCGACGGTGCCGGCGACGCTCAAGGCGACGACCACGACCATCGCGACCACGCCGGCCGTCCCGAACCCCTGGACGAGCCCGTAGGCGAACGCCGCGCCCGCGATGAGGACGAGGCCGGGCACGAGCGGCACCACGGTGCCGACGAGCCCCACGACCATCGCGGCCGCGACGAGCGCCTCGATCACGTCAACCGAACCGCGTCGCGTCGATCGTCGTGGTGCCGATCGGCGCGACGCGGAACGGGTGTCAGGAGTAGATCTCGAACAGGCCGGCCGCGCCCTGGCCGCCACCGATGCACATCGTGACGACGCCCCACTTGGCCTTGCGGCGGATGCCCTCCTGCAGGATGTGACCGGTGCAGCGGGCGCCGGTCATGCCGAAGGGGTGGCCGATGGCGATGGAGCCGCCGTTGACGTTGTACTTCTCGGGATCGATGCCGAGCGTGTCGCGGCAGTAGAGGCACTGCGACGCGAAGGCCTCGTTGAGCTCCCACAGGTCGATGTCGTCGACGGTGAGGCCGTGGCGCTTCAGCAGCTTCGGCACCGCGTACACCGGGCCGATGCCCATCTCGTCGGGCTCGCAGCCGGCGACGGCCCAGCCCTTGAACGCGCCCATCGGCGTGAGCCCGCGGCGCGAGGCCTCCTCGTCCGACATCATCACGACGGCGGCGGCGCCGTCGGACAGCTGCGACGCGTTGCCGGCGGTGATGAACTTGCCCGGTCCCTTGACCGGCTGCAGGGCGGCGAGGCCCTCGAGCGTCGTGTCGGGACGGTTGCACTCGTCGCGATCGACGGTGTACTCGACGAAGCTCTCCTCCTTCGTCTCCTTGTCGACCTTCTTCATCGTCGTCTTCATGGGGACGATCTCGTCCGCGAACAGGTCGTTGGCCTGCGCCTTGGCCATGCGCTGCTGCGACTGCAGCGAGTACTCGTCCTGCGCCTCACGGCTGACGCCGTAGCGCTCGGCGACGATGTCGGCGGTGTCGATCATCGCCATGAAGATCGCCGGGTACTGCTCGACGAGCTTCGGGTCGATGTTGGCCGAGCCGCCCATGCCGCCACCGGGCATGGTGATCGACTCGACGCCGCCGGCGACGACGACGTCGGCGCCGTCCTGCTTGATGTAGTTGGCGGCGAGCGCCACGGCGTTGAGGCCGGACGAGCAGTGGCGCTGGATCGTCGAGCCGCCGGTCGTGACCGGCAGGCCGGCGAGCAGGCCGGCCAGGCGGCCGAGGTTGGCGGCGCCGTGGGCGCCGTTGCCGAGGTACAGGTCCTCGACCGCCTCGGGCTCGACGCCGGACTTCTGCACCGCGTGCTTGATGGCGTGGGCGGCCATGCTCATCGCCGGGGTGTGGTTGAAACCGCCACGAGCGGCCTTGGCGAGCCCGGTGCGGGCGTAGCTGACGATGACGGCTTCACGCGACATGGTGGTCTCCCGGTTGGGGTCGTTCGATCGGTCGGTGACGCAACCCTAGGGAGGTCAAGCGGGTGGCGGCCAGGGGACGCCCATGTTGTTGTGCGGTGGCACGGCGCCGGCGTCCATCACCGCCGTCGCGAGGGGCCGCAGCAGGCCGACGAGCTCCTCGGTCCGCTCGGCCCCGAGGGCGTCGACGACGGGTCGGGCGAGCCGGTCGGTGTCGTCCTCGATCCGCTGGCGCACGGCGCGGCCCTCGTCGGTGATCCGCCCCTCGCCGTCGACGAGTCCCCGGTCCGCGAGCTCGGCGGCCGCCCGCTGCCAGTCGTCGTCGTCCCAGCCGCGGTTGGCGCGCAGGCCGTCCTCGGGTGAGCGTCCGGTGGCCGACTGCAGCACGAGCGCGTGGGCCGGCGAGATGCCGGCGGTGACCAGGGCGTGCACGTGACCGTCGCCGCGGTGCTCGCGGATGGCGGTGAGCGCCTGCCAGAGGCGGACGTGCGCCTCGTCCCCAGCCGTCGCGACGGCCTGGTTGGCGGCACCGAGCGCCCGCCCCGTCATGTCGGCGCCCTCCACGGCGGCGGCGCCCAGGTCGGCCGCCCGCGCCACCTCGGTGCTGCGCACCGCGTCGTCGCCGAGCACCCGGCGCAACGCGCGGTCCATGGACTCGCGCCGGGCGTCGAGGAGCTGCGCCGGCGACGCGAACGTCCATGCGTCGGGGAGCGAGCGCGCCACCATCGCCGGCTTGAAGTTGAAGAAGAGCGCGGCGACGACCGGCGCCTCCACTGCGCCGAGCGGCGCGGCACGACAGCCGAAGTAGCTCATCCACCCGCCCTTGAGGCCGAGCGCGTCGGTGGCCTCGCGCCGCTCGGGCGCGTAGTACGTCACCGCGTGCACCGGCTCGCCGAACTGCCAGAGGGCACGTGTGAGGTTCACGCCCCCATGATGCGCCCTGCGGGACGAACGGCCCACGGCGTAGGGTGCGAGGAGGCTGAGCGCTGGGGGGTTGCGATGACCGACGTGGTGTCCAAGGAGTCCGTCGAGACCGACGAGGCGGAGACCGAGACCGACGACGCGACCGAGCTGGCGGCGCGCTACGGGTCCTCGCGTGGTCGCTTCGAGGTCTTCGAGGCGCCGCCGATCCGGCGGCCGCCGACGCCCGAGCAGGTTGCCGACCTCGACCTGTCCCGCGCCGCCGACGGGTTCGACTACTCCGACCTGGTGACGACCCACGAGGAGCAGGACGTCCGCGATGCCATCGCGGAGATGGCCCGCGCCATCGCGCCGGGCTCGGCGGTGACGCCGCTGTTCGCCCAGCGCACGCCCGACGGCATGAGCCTCGTCCACGCCTGGTTCGGGCCGAACTTCCCGCTGTTCCGTCACAGCCACCCGAAGTACGGGGACTGCCTGTACTACATCGTCGCCGGCTCGATCGTCATGGGCAGCCGCGTGCTGAAGGCGGGCGACGGCTTCTTCGTGCCGAACGGCGCGCCCTACAAGTACCAAGCGGGCCCCGACGGCGTCGAGGTGCTGGAGTTCCGCGCCGGCGGCGGTGTCCCCACGCGCCGGGCATGAAGCTGCACGAGAAGTCGGTCGACGGCATCAACCGCATCACCGAGGCGGCGAAGGCGCAGCAGCCCGCGTGGGTGGAGCCGCCGGCCACCATCGCCAACGCCTACGGCTCGTAGGCGACGTCGGCGCCGACCTTCGGCGTCTGCAGGATCTTGTCCCAGCGCTCGACGGACTGCACCGCCCACATCACGACGAACAGCGCGATCTCCGTCATCTCGAGGACGAGCGTCCGGTGCGCCCACTCGCCGCGGATGCCGAACTTGATGAACGCGCCACCGGCGATCATCGTGACGCCGACGAACAGGTACAGGTAGGCGTAGGTCCGCCAGTACCTCGAGGTGTTCGGGCCGGGCCGGCGATTGACCCAGAGCAGCCACACGCCGTTCGCGATCGCGGCCAGCGCGAGGAAGCCGAACATCGCGACCGCGGACCAGCCGTGGTAGTCGAGGATCCGCTCGGTGGCGAGCAGCCACGAGGCGACGAGCAGCGCGAGCGCGGTCGCGCCGAGCACGAAGACCTGGCCGGGGACGTCGCGCCTGCCGATCTTGCCGCGGCGCTTCTCGACCGCGAACACGACGAGGCCGACCACGAGGGCGAAGAGTCCCGCCGCCAGCGTCGCCGCCAGGTTGTTCTGCGCTGCCTGCCGGATGGAGTCGGCCGAGCCGCTCGCCTCCTGCTCCAGCGGGTTCGCGCACGACCGCTCGAACGACGTCGGCACGAAGGCGACGATCGGCGCCATCATCCCGGCGAAGTTGAGGAGCAGGTCCTCGGTCACCGTGCTGCCCTTGATCACGATGAGCGACACGGAGATGGCGATCATCCCGCTCACGAAGATCGGGCGCGCCGACGTGTAGTAGTAGGCGCTGATCGAGCCCTGCCAGCAGTGGGTCACGTCGACGACGAACGCGATCGAGACGACGAGGGCGACGACCACCGCGATCATCCCGAGGCGCAGGTAGCGGTAGGTCTTGATCGCCGCCTCGTCGTCGCGCTCGTCGGCGCCGCCCGCTTCGGGCTCGAAGACGGGACGGAAGAGCGTCTTGGCCAGGTCCACGACTACGGCTCGGGCCCGAGGGCGGCGATGGTCTCGGGGTCGACGTCGGTGAGGAACGTGGCGTGGAACCGGTTGATGAGGTTGGAGAGGCCGACGGTGAAGCAGATCTCCATGACCTGCTTCTGCGTGAAGTGCCCGGACAACCGGCCGTAGAGCTCGTCGGTGATCGGCTCGAGCCGGGTCGAGCGCTGGGCGTACTCGACGATCGCGCGCTCGGGATCGGTGTACACGCCGTCGGGCAGCGGATCGTCACCGATGTGGCGCAGCTTCGCTTCGTCGAGTCCGGCGCTCCGACCGAGCACCACGTGGGTGGGCATTCAGTAGTGGCACTGGTTGGCGACGGATGCGCCGAGGTAGGCGAGCTCGCGCTCGGCCGGCGTGAGCGAGTTGCCCTGGTAGGCGCGGGCACCGAAGGTCAGCAGCGCCTCGAACACCTCGGGATGGTTCGCCATCGCCCGGTAGACGTTGATGTCGGTCCACGGCAGCGACTCGTTGGCGCTGAGCCCGGCGCGCACGAGCCCGAGCAGCTGGCGCGCCTTCGGGTCGGCGTCGGGGTCGTCCGGGTCGACGAGCGGTAGGCGAGCCACACCAGGTTCTACCGCGGTGCGAGCGACCGGGGCCCGGCTGGTCAGTCCGGCGGCGCCACCATCGCGGACAGCCGCCCGCCGACGAGCGGGACGTCGGGCCAGCGGGTGACGAAGGTTCCCGTCGCCGGGTCGAGGGCGATCTCGAGCCGGTGGGGCGTGGCGAGGACGGCGACGTCGACGCCGACCCGCCCGTCGGCGAGCCGGGCGGCGCTGGATGCGAACGCGTCACCGACCGTCCAGTCGACCGACAGCGGCACCTCGACGGTGTGGTCGCCCTCGTGCATCACCATCCGACCGTCGACGACATCGATGGCCGTGATTGTCGGTTGCGAGCGCGCGCCGACCGTGCCGGGCGTGAACGTCATCGACTCGAGCGCCGGTGCCGCTCCCCCGCGACGCTGGGCGACCGTCGGGAGGGACAGCGCGGCCAGCCGATCGGCGAGGGCGCGGTCCTCGTCGGACGTCGCCGACGCGTCGCGACCCATCGCCGGGAGGAGGTGGGCCCACATCAGGTCGAGGATCGCCTGCATGTTCTCGGCGCACGAGAACAGCGCGATCACGGCGTCGTGCTCGGGCAGCACGACCATGAACTGACCGAAGGCGCCGTCGCCGCGGTAGCCGTGTCGCGACATCCACAGCTGGAAGCCGTAGCCCTGCTGCCAGTCGGGCTCCTCGCGCTGGGGGTTGGCGATCTGCGGCGACGACGCCGCCGCCACCCATCCCTCGGGCAGGAGGCGCCGGCCTTCCCACACACCGTCGTCGAGGTACAGCTGGCCCAGTCGAGCCGCGGCGTCGACATTGGTGTGCGCACCCGAGAAGCCGAGATCGACGCCGGGACGGTGCTGCGACCACGAGAGCTCGGTGATGCCGAGCGGTTCGAGCACGCGCGGTCGGAGGTAGTCGACGAGTCGCTCGCCGGCGAGCCGCTGCAGGATCGTGGCCAGCGCGAGCACCGGCGGCTGGTTGTACGCGAAGAGCGTGCCCGGCTCGGCGTCGGGAGGGATCGCGAGGAAGCCCCGCACCGGGTCGTCGCGGTCGATGGCGAGCGCTTCCAGGTAGGTCTCGCGATCGTGTCCCGTCGCCATCGACGCGATGTGGCGGATCCGCATGCGCCGCGCCCGCTCGTCGGTCGCGTCGTCGAACAGCTCGGGCAGGTGATCGCTCACGAGGTCGTCGAGCGACAGGCGGCCCTCACCCACCATCAGACCGAGGGCGGTGCCGGTGAAGGTCTTGCTGAGCGAGTACACGAGGCGCCGCTGGTCGGGAGCACGCGGCGCCCAGTACCCCTCGGCGATGCGGCGCCCGTGACGGTGGACGATCAGCCCGTGCGGCTCGATGGCGGGCTCGGCCTCGAGCGCGTCGACGAACGCAGCGATCCTCGCCGGATCGACGCCCTGCTCGGACGGGCTCGTGGCAGGAAGCACCGCGAAAAACCTACGGTGCGGTCATGGCCATCGCGATCACCGAAGACCACCAGGAGCTGGGCCGCACCGCGGCCGAGCTCCTCCAGCGCCGCCAGGCCCGCAGTGCCGCTCGGGCGCTGCTGGAGGCCGACGACGAGCCGATGCCGGCGCTCTGGAGCGACGCCGTCGAGCTCGGCTGGCTCGGGCTGCACGTCCCCGAGGAGCACGGTGGCTCCGGTTACGGCCTCGAGGAGCTCGTGGTCGTCGTCGAGGAGCTGGCAAAGGCGGTGGCCCCGGGTCCGTTCGTGCCCACGGTGATCGCCAGCGCGGTGCTCGTCGCCGCCGGCGACGACGCGACGAAGAAGACGCTCCTGCCCGGTCTCGCCGACGGTTCGTTGGTCGGCGCCGTCGGCCTCGGTGGCTCGGTGACGGTGAAGGACGGCAAGGCATCCGGTGATGCCGGTGTCCTGCTCGGCGGTGGTCTCGCCGGCGTGCTCCTCGTCCCCGCGGGCGACGACGTCGCCGTGATCGAGGTCGGTGACGGCGTGTCGGTCACGGTGCCGAAGAACATGGATCCGACGCGCCGCAGCGCGCAGATCACGCTCGACGGCGCCAGCGCCACCGTGCTCCCCGGCGCGCGCCAGACGCTGGTCGACCTCGCCCGCGTGATCCTCGCCGCCGACGGCGTCGGCCTCGCACGCGAGGCGACCGACCTCGCCGCCGAGTACGCCAAGCAGCGCCTGCAGTTCGGCCGCGTCATCGGCACGTACCAGGCGGTGAAGCACCACTGCGCCAACATGGCCGTCGCCACCGAGCTCGCCACCTCGGCGGTGTGGGACGCGGCCCGCGCCACCGCCACGGGCGGTGATCAGCTCTCGTATGCGGCGGCGGTCGCGGCCGTGCTCGCCGCCGACGCTGCGGATCTGTGCGCCAACCTCAACACGCAGGTGCACGGCGGCATCGGCATGACGTGGGAGCACGACTGCCACCTGTTCATGCGCCGGGCGACGGTGCTCCTCGGGATCCTCGATCCCGGTCGGGCGGCCGCCGACGTGACCGATCTCGCCCGCCGCGGCGTCGTGCGCGAGCGCGCCGTCGAGCTGCCGCCGGAGGCCGAGGCCATCCGCGCCGAGGTGCGCGCGTTCGCCGACAGCGTGAAGGGCCTGTCCGAGGCGGAGCAGCGAGCGAAGATGATCGAGACCGGCTACGTGATGCCGCAGTGGCCCAAGCCGTACGGCCGTGCCGCAGGTGCCGTCGAGCAGCTCGTGATCGAGCAGGAGTTCGCCGCCGCCAAGGTGCGCCGACCGATGCTCGGCATCACGGCGTGGAACATCCTCACGATCATCCAGTACGGCAACCAGGACCAGCTCGATCGCTGGGTCGCACCCGCGCTCAACGGTGAGGTGATCTGGTGCCAGCTGTTCAGTGAGCCCGACGCCGGCTCGGACGCCGCCGGCATCAAGACGCGCGGCACGCGCGTCGACGGCGGTTGGCTCGTCAACGGCCAGAAGGTGTGGACCTCGGGCGCGCACGTCGCCGGGATGGGCTTCGCCACCGTGCGCACCAACCCCGACGTGCCGAAGCACGACGGCATCACGATGATGGCGATCGACATGCACGCCAAGGGCGTCGAGGTCCGGCCCCTGCGGCAGATGTCGGGGGCCGCCGCGTTCAACGAGGTGTTCTTCAACGACGTGTTCGTGCCCGACGACGACGTCGTCGGTCCCGTCGACGGCGGCTGGACCGTCGCCCGGGCGACCCTCGGCAACGAGTCGGTGTCGATCGGCGGTGGTGGCGGGGGCATCGGCCAGGGCAAGGCGATGATCGACGGCTTCGACGCCACACCCGATCGACTCGTGGGTGGCGCGTCGCGCATCGGCCGCTACCTCGCCGGGAACCAGGCGCTCGGGCTGCTCAACCTGCGGTCGGCCAACCGGGCCGTCGCCGAGACCGGTCCGGGACCCGAGGGCGCGATCACGAAGTTGGTCGCGTCCGAGCTGGGCGCCGAGGCGGCGGCGATCCTCACCGAGCTCAGCGGCCCGCAGGCGGCGTTCCTCGAGGGGCCGGGGATGATGAGCAACGCGCTGGTCCTCTCCCATCGCGGCCTCTCGATCGCCGGTGGCACGTCCGAGATCAAGCGCAGTCAGATCGGCGAGCGCATCCTCGGGCTGCCGCGTGATCCGCTGATCAGCTAGAGGCGCGGGATCGCGCCGATCGCTGGTCAGTGCTCGCCGCGCGCGTGCCCGGTGTCGGCCTGTCCGAGAGGTCGACGTGCGCGTGGGCCCGACGACGCCGCCGCGCTCGGGTGCTCGAGGCTGTTGAGCCGCAGGCGCGTCGTCCACCACGGCGGTGAATCCGGGCGGGCGTGGGCCGGAGGGTCCCGGGCGCGGGCCCACGGGATCTGCGTAGGGTCCTGCCCGAGGAGGACTCACCATGCCGATCACCCCTGAAGACGTCGAAGCCGCGCTTGCTGCACAGCCCGAACAGCTGCCCGGCGGCTACACCGACACCGACTCGCTGCTCTACGCCGTGGCCATCGGCATGGGGCGTGACCCGCTCGACGCCAACGAGCTGCCGTTCGTGTGCGAGACCGTCGGCGACAAGGTGGTGCCCACCGCGGCGACCGTGCTGGCCCGAGCATCCCGTGGCGCCGGTGGCGGCGCGCCCCGAGGCGCATCGCTCATGAGCAAGATGAACTTCGCGCTCATGCTGCACGGCGAGCAGCGCCTCACGGTCCACCAGACCATCCCCCGCGCCGCCAAGACGCTCGTCAAGGGCCGCACGACCGGCGTCTATGACAAGGGCGAGGGCAAGGGTGCGCTCGTCACGAGCGAGACCGAGGTCTGCACCGAGGACGGCGCGCCGCTGTTCACGCTCGGCTCGACGATGTTCTTCCGGGGCGACGGCGGGTTCGGCGGCACCTCCACCGGCGCCCCCGAGCCCCACCCGCTCCCCGACCGCGAGCCCGACACCTCCATCGAGATGTTCGGCCGCGAGGACCAGGCGATGGTCTACGCGCTCTGCGGTGACCGCAACCCGCTCCACCGGGACCCCGAGTTCGCCAAGCGCGCCGGCTTCGACCGGCCGATCCTCCACGGGCTGTGCTCGTACGGGATCTCGTGCCACGCCGTCCTGAAGGCCATGCTCGACTACGACGCCTCGGCGATCGCCCAGTTCGACGTCCGCTTCTCCTCGCCCGTCTTCCCGGGCGAGACCCAGGTCGTCGACCTCTGGAAGGACGGGAACACGATCTCGTTCCGGGTCCGCATCCCCGACCGCGGCGTCGTGTCGATCAACAACGGGAAGTGCGTCACACGCTGACAGGGCCGGCTAGTCAGCGAGCAGCCGCGCCACGATCGACGGCAGGCGCCGGAGATCGTCTTGCGAGAGGACGTCGTCGATGCCCAGGGCGCTCGCGCGCTGACGGAGCTCGTCGTGGAGGAAGGCGGTGAACACCACGATCCGCTGGTCGGGCCGATCGGAGAGGATCGGCACGGCGACGTCCTCGAGGCCGAGCTTCGTGCCGAGCATCTGATCGAGGACGACAACGTCCGGACGATGGGCGAGCCACTGTGAGATCGCCTCGCGCGCCGAGTGGGCCTCGACGATCTTGACGTCCGGCATCTCGAGCTCGAACACCGCGCACAGGAGCGACCGCATGCCCTCGTGGTCGTCGACGACGAGCACGAGCCGCTCCCTCGTGGTCCGGTCCGCCATCCCGGACCCCTGTACCCCAGCGGGGCGACGTGCGCCCGCGCACGGCCCGCCGTTGCTCTCGACGGGCAGCCGGGTACCGCGAGCAGCTCGTCGCCGACGGCCGGCCCGGTTCGGGCTGGCCAGGCCGCACCACACCCAGGCTCGGGCGAGACCCTGCGCTTCTGTCCCGTTTCTCGCCCTGGACCGCTAGGGTCGATGTGAGTCGGCCATTCCACCTTGAGACACAGGGATGCCGTGACTGGCTCTGAGGAGCAGTCATGGACGAGCGCTTGGCTCGAACCGTCGACGTACTCGCGGGCTTCGTCAACCGCGGCGGCGATCTCGAAGACACCTTGGACGAGCTCCTGGGTCTCGGCGGCACCATCGTCGGCTCCGAGATGGCGAGCCTCACGATCCGCGACCAGCACGGCACGCCCACCACCGCGGTGTGGACGACACCCTCGGTCTTGCCGCTCGACGAGGTCCAGTACGACCACGACAGCGGCCCGTGCCTGGACGCCGCCAAGCTGCACACCGCCTTCCGTGTCGATGACACCGAGACCGACGAGCGGTGGCCCGAGTACGCGTCTCTCGCGGTCGCGCGCGGTGTGTTCAGCAGCTTGTCGGTGCCGCTCATCATCGGCGGGGAGAGCCTCGGCAGCGCCAACTTCTACGACCAGGCCCTGGGCTTCTTCACGCCCGAGCGGGTGCGGTTGGCCGAGGTGGTGACCGCGCAGTGCTCGATCGCGGCGCACTACTGGAGCGTCGCCCGAGAGGCGACGACACTCGCCGCAGCGCTCGAGAGCCGAGCCACGATCGAGCAGGCGAAGGGCGTGATCATGGCCACCACCGGCTGCTCGCCTGACGACGCGTTCGCGCTCCTCCGCGACCAGTCCCAGAGCGAGAACCGCAAGCTTCGCGAGATCGCCGCCGAGGTCGTGACGCGCCAGAAGCGCTGAGGCGGGCGGGTGAGCGTCGCGCCGGCACGAGCCCCGCAGTCCGCCAGTGCCTCGGCAGCTTGCGGAGCTCGTGCCAGCACCGAGCTAGCGGCGACTGCGCTGGTCGCTGTCGTCGTGTCGGCTCGCGAGGCCCATGCCGAGGACGACGGACTGCACCGCGGCGACCACGATCGCCAAGGTGAGGCCGATCTCGACGCCGACCTGATCGCCGAGGTCGGGGCTGATGGCGCCCTTGCCGACGTAGATGCCGATCGCCAGCAGCAGGCTCGTCGCCGCGAGTCCCGCGGGCACCGCGCTGGGAACGCCGCGCCCCGGTCGACCCTCGGTCGCGCCGAGCAGGGCGATGAGTCCGGCCCCAAGTGAGAACCCGATGACGGCGGTCGTGGGCATCTGGAACGCGAAGCCGGAGTACTTGGACTGGTCGGCGCCCTCACCGACGCTCAGCCAGCGGAGGAAGCCCAGCACGAACATGGCGAGGCCGAGCAGACCGCCAACCATCGAGAGGGAGCGCTCGCGCGCCGTCGTGGGTGACTCATCCCTGCCCATCCCGGAGGCAGTCGAAGTGGTCGATCGAACGTCAGTCATGGGGAGCTCCTTCAGGAGGCAGTTCCCGGCTGGCTGCTCAACCGCACTCGGCGACTACCCGAACGAGTCAGACGCGACACGTCACCGCAACGACGACCGGTCGAGCGCTGCGGCGCTACGTCACGTTTGTCGCGACGCGGCCAGAGGAACGGCTCCGCCGGTTGAGCAGTCAGCCGTCCATGCCAAGGGGGCGCTGTGCTCGCCAAGAACCGGTCCGACAGCTCATCGGTGACCGTGACCTTCACTCACCCGATCGACTCCGCCACGACGAGCGTGTCGCTGTCGGGCGACTTCAACGACTGGTCGACCGAGACCCATCCGATGTCCCTGGTCGGCGGAGACGCGAGGTGCGTCGTCGAGCTGCCCGCGGGAAGCGTGTTCCGGTTCCGCTACCTGCTCGACGGCGAGCGCTGGGAGAACGACTGGCGCGCCGACGCCTATGTCCCGAACGACTTCGGCGGCGACGACTCGGTCGTCGACCTGACGGACGTGCCGATCGACGTCGTGTCGGCCGAGCAGCCGGCGGCGCCGGCCAAGCGGAAGCGCAAGGCGTCGGTGGCCGACAGCGCGCACGGAGCGGCCTGAGCTCGGGCGGGATCACGATGCTCGTCGTGCCGGAGGGGCGACCGAGGTAAGGGACCGTCTCCGGGAGGTGCCGCTCGGACGCTGGTCGCCAGCAACACGCGCGAGGCGTGCATCGACGCCCTCGGCCGGCCGTCGCCCGGCAGGTCATCGTCCAAACAAGAAGGCCGGTCCACCGGGACCGGCCTTGACCTGCTTGTTCGATGGTGGCGGGGGCGGGATTTGAACCCGCGACCTTCGGGTTATGAGCCCGACGAGCTACCAGACTGCTCCACCCCGCGGCGTGCGAGCGAGGGTACCAGCGCCCCGAACCGGCGCCAACCGCCACCGCCACCAGGTCAGCGGGCCATGGTCTCGAGGTAGCCGGCGATGACGTCGTCGACGGTGACCCGCTGCACGCACGCCGCCACCACGTCGAGCGGGACGTCGTCGAGGGAGCGCATGCGGATGGCGACCTGGCCCCGGTCGAGGGGGCAGCCGGTGGCCTTCCAGGCCTGGTCGAGCCAGGCGCGCAGGCCGGGCACCCAGTGGAGGGCGATGACGTAGAGCGACACGTACGCCTTCCGCTGCCCGAGCGCGAACACGGGGAGGGCGCCGTCGGGGTGCGGCGACACGTCGTCGGGCACCACCCAGGTCTCCATGTTCTTGTAGTGCGGCTGGTGCTCGAACCCGGGCTGGAGGTTGGCGACGACGACGTCGCGGACGGCGGCGAGGACGGGACCGAGCACCTCGACGCGCAGCGTACGGGAGACCGCCGACTCGCCATCCGCGACCACGCCGAGCCTCCCGCCTACCGTTTCGCGGTGCTGCGACGGAGCGCCACCGACCCGATCGAGCAGCGGCTGCGCCGCTTCGAGCGCCGGCTGGAGGACGCCGAGGACGCCCTCGCCGTCTCGCTCGCGCCCGAGCGCCTCGACGAGCTCGAGCGCCGCGTCGAGGAGCTCGCCGTCACCGGCGTCACCACCGACGACGTCCTCCGCCTGCGCGTCGAGATGGCGCGCATGGCCGCGGAGATCACGAAGGTCCGCGCCGAGCTCCAGGCCGAGCTCGACCAGGTGACCGGCGCGCTGCTCGACGTCGCCGACCCGCGCTTCCCGCGTCGGGCCGCCGGCTAGCTAGCTCTCCTCCGACTCCTCGTCGGCGGGTTCGGTCGGCTCCGACTCCTCCTCGTCGGCCGGCGCCGTCGTCGTGGTCGTCGTCCCGCCGCGCGCCGCCTGCGCCTGCTCGATGAGCCGCTGCGCCTCCTCGACCCGGCGCTGGTACTCGCCGAGGTCGCCCTCGTTCAGCGCCGCCTCGGCCGCGGCGAACGCCTCGGTCGCCGCCGCCAGCAGCTCGTCGATGTCGAGCTCCTCGGCGCCCTCGTCGTCGTCGGCGCCGGCGTCCGGATCCTCCTCGCCGGTGTCCGGTGCGGCACCGAACAGCGCGTCGAGCGCCTCCTGCAGCGTGTCCTCGAGCGCGACGCGGCCCTCGAAGGAGACGATCACCTTCTCGAGCTCGGGGATGCGCGTCGCCTCGGACTCGACGTACACCGGCTGCACGAACAGCAGCGACTCCTCGACGGGCACGAGCACGAGGTTGCCGAACACGAGATCCGAACCCTCCTGCCCGAGCAGCGTCTCGAGCGAGCCGACGGCTTCGTCGTTGCCGATCGTGGCCGCGACGATGCGCGGGCCGTCCGGCAGGTCACCACGCGGCATCACGAAGGTCTCGAGCGAGCCGTAGCTCTCCGGGTCGCTCCTCGCGACCATGAACGCCGTGAGCTGCTGGCGCTCCGATCCGGACGAGCGGGGCACGAACGGCCGCAGGATGAGGAACTCGGTCTTCTCCTCACCGGGGATGCGCATCTGCAGGTAGTACGGAACGACGCGGGCGCCGGCGGTCTGCGCGGTCGCCTCGGCGGCGGTGGTCGCCGTCGTCGACACCGACGAACCGGGGTCGCGGGCGATCTCCCACGCGTCGGCGTTGTTGTAGAAGTCGTCGGGGTCCTCGATGTGGTAGCGACCCCACATCGTCGTCTGCAGCCGGAACAGGTCCTCCGGGTAGCGGAAGTGGGCGCGCAGCGCATCGGACGCCTCGTCGCCGTCGGTGAAGAGATCGGGGAACGCGCTGCGATAGGCGCGGATGAGCGGATCCTCGTCGTCGACGACGTAGAGCTCGACGGTGCCGTCGTAGGCGTCGACCACCGCCTTCACCGAGTTGCGGACGTAGTTGAGCCCGTGGCGCAGCCCGCTCTCGCTGGCCTGGTCGTCGGTGTCGGCACGCTGCGCGTAGGGGAAGCGCGACGTCGTCGTGTACGCGTCGAGCACGTACTTGAGGTCGCCGTCGACGTTCACGACGTACGGGTCGGAGTCGAAGTGGAGGAACGGTGCGACCAGCTCGGCGCGCTTCTTCACGTCGCGGACGATGAGGATCTTCGACTCGCTGGTGATGTTGCCGGAGATGAACGCGTTCCAGTCGGCGAACCGCAGCGCGAACGCCGCCCGGCGCAGGAGCGAACCGACGCCGATGCCGTCCTCGCCGTCGTAGGCGCGGAACTGGGTCTCCTCCTCGTCCTGGAAGGCGATCTCGCGACGGTCGGTGTCGACCATGACGTAGCCGTCGAGCTCCTCACCGAAGTAGATCGAGGCCTGGTCGACCTCGAGCTCGGGAACGTCGGCGACCATCGGGATGTCCTCGGCGAGGAACTCGGGCCGGCCGTTCTGGTCGCGGGCGTTCGAGGGCGCCGCGACGATGCCGTGACCGTTGGTGTACGTGAGGTGCCGCGCCTCCCACGATCCCTGCGGGATGTCGGCGGCGTCGAGCTCGCGGGCGGAGACGAGGACCTGGGTCTCCTCCCCGTCGATGACGTAGCGATCGACGTCGACGTCGCGGATCTGGTACTGCTGCCGCACCGACTGCAGCTGCTGGAACGCCTTCTCGATCGTCTCCGGGTCCCACAGACGGATGTTGCGGATCGTGTCGGCGTTGCGCTCGAGGTCGGCGGCGTCGAGCTCGTCGTTGGCGGCGAAGGGCGTGACGCCCACGTCCTCGAGCCCGTAGGCGGCGCGGGTCGCGGCGATGTTCCGCTCGATGTACTGCTGCTCCTTGGACGACTCCGACGGCTCGACGCGGAACCGCTGGACGAACGCCGGGTACACGTTGCCGATCACGAGGGCGACGAAGGCCCACAGGCCGACGGCGAGCACGGGCAGCACCCAGCCGCGGCGCCAGATGTTCACGATGAACAGCACGACGGCGACGCCGGAGATGATCAGCAGCAGGTTGAGGGCGGGCAGCTGCGCGTTGACGTCGGTGTAGAGCGCGCCGTCGACGGTGCCGCGGGTGGAGAGCGTGAGCTCGAAGCGCTGCAGGTAGTAGTCGCAGGCCCGCACGACGGCGAGCACGCCGAGCAGCACCGACACGTGCGCCTTCACCTGCGGCGTGACGCGCTGGGCGATGCCCTGCACGCGGATGCCGCCGTTCACGTAGTGGGCGACGACGGTGACGATGAGGATGATGATCAGGCTGGCGAACAGCCAGTCGACGACGAAGGTCAGGAACGGCAGCTTGAAGACGTAGAAGCCGACGTCACGGCCGAACTGCTCGTCCTGGAGCCCGAAGTCCTGGGCGTTGCGGAACAGCAGCCAGTCGTGCCACTTGCCGGACTGGCCGACGCCGGCGATGAGGCCGAACACGATGGCGATGGCGAGGCGCACGAGTCCGGTGCGGTTGCCGATCAGCTCGTGGTAGCGCTCGATCACCTCCTCCTCGGGACCCGCCGGCCGCAGCCGCGGCGCCAGGCGGTCGGCGATGAAGAGGTTGAGCCACAGCAGGACCGCGAAGGCGGCGCTGAAGATCAGAGCGAGGGTGACCTTGGCGCCGAGCACGCCGGTGAACACGCCGCGATAGCCGAGCGAGTCGAACCAGAGGAGGTCGGTGTAGAAGCCGGCGATGCCGCGCAGCGACGTGAGGAGGACGAACAGCGCGACGAGGAGGACCAGCAGCGTGATCCGGCCGCGCGACCCGACGTTGAACCGTCGGCGGCGGCGCGGCAGGTCGGCCGGCATGCGCACGGCCGCACACTACTGACGGCGGCGTCGGCAGCGGTCCGGCGCTCGTTCTGGGCGTCAGGCGGTGGTGGCGTCGACCGGGACGGCCAGGCAGCGGCAGCCGGCGTGGGCCGGGGGGTGGAGCTGGCCGGTCGGGAAGGCGGTGCCCTTCGAGGTGTGCCCGGCGAGCACGTTGTCGTCGCAGTCGGGGCAGCCGCCCTCGGCGGGGTCGACCACCCAGCGGAGGTCGCCGGTCGACGATGCGTAGGTGCCGGCGGCGTAGCCGGCGGTGACGACGTCACGCGCCAGCGGCTCCACCCGGGCCGTCTTCCACTCGCGGTAGGCCGCGGAGATCGCCTCGGCGAGGGTGTCGACGTCGCCGCCGGCATCCTCGACCGCTCGGTCGATGCGGGCGCGCAGGTCGGCGGCGAGGACCCTCCCGAGCTCGGAGGCGACGGCCGCGCCGCTCTGTGCATCGCCGCCCGCGGCGGCCGACGAGGTGGCCGCGCTCGACAGCACGGCCTCGTAGCGGGCGTCGTGGACGGCGACGTCGGGCAGCAGCGCGTCGATCGTCGGGCGCCCCTTGAGCCGCCGCAGGGCGTCGAGCACCTCGTTCTGCTCGTCGGCCAGTGCGCGCTTGAGGGAGCGCACCAAGCCCCGCTCGGTGTCGCTCAGGGCGTCGTCACGAGCGGCGAGCAGGGCGAGATCCGGCTCGAGCTCGTCGTCCTCGATCGCGCCCGCGACCGCGACCTCGACCTCCACCGTCGCCGGCTCGGCCTCGGCCGACAGCACCGCCTGGGCGGTGGCGACCTTCTCGGCGCGATCGGCGCGCAACCGGGCGAACAGGTCCTCGACCGCAGGTTCGGGCTCCGGCTCGGGTGCCGGCGTCGCGGCGACCGGTTCCGGCTCGGGTTCGGGCTCGAGCGTCGCCTCCGCCTCGGGTTCGGGCTCGGGCTCCGGCGTGAGCAGGCGCACGCCCTCCACCTCGTCGTCGACGGGCGGCGCCACCGGCGTGCCGCCCGCGGGCCGCACGAGCCGCAGCGACGAGCTCCGGCGATCCTCCGCCGGCTCGGGCTCCGGCTCGGGCTCCGGCGTCACCTCGACCTCGGCGGCATCGACGACATCGCCGACGTCCTCGACGTCCGCCACGACCTCCTCGACGACCGCGACCTCGACCTCCGGCGCCTCGGCCACCGCGGGTGCGGGCGCGGCAGCCTCGCTGAGCAGCGCACGAGCGACGTCGTCGGCGGCGACCACTTCGCCCACCGCCGAGTCGAGCGCGCGCCGGACGCCGTCGAACGAGGCGACGAGCCGGTCGCGCGCCGCAGAGAGATCCGTCAGCTGCACGAGGATCTGCTCGCGCTGCTGGTTGGCGTCGACGACGAGCGCCGCCGCCTTCGACCGCGACTCCTCGAGGATCGCGGTCGCCCGCCGCTCGGTGTCTTCGCGCAGGGCGGCGAGCGCCTCGTCCACCTCGGCGCGGATCGCGGCGGTCGAGGACTCGGCCTCGAGCATCGCCTTGGCGAGCACCGTGTCGGCCTCGGCGATCTTGGCCGCCGCCTCGGCCTCTGCCTTGGCGCGGATCTCCGCCGCCGCCTCACGAGCCGCGTGGATGATGCGCGTCGCCTCGTGCCCGAGGGCGGCCTCGATCGCCGCTTCGTCGAACGGCGCCGGCGGCGCCGACTCCAGCTCGGCGATCCGCGCCTGCAGCGCCTCGTCGCGCTCGCGCCACCGCGCGATCTCCGCCGCCAGCTGCCCGAGGTACGCGCGCACCTCGTGCTGGTCGAACCCCCGGAAGCTCAGCGGGAAGTCGCGCCGTGCCACGTCCTCGGAGTGGGGCGGTTCGGACACAGCGGACGATCGTACGGCGCGAGCGAACGCCGCCCGCGTCAGGGACGGCCGGGGAGGATCAGCCCGATGACGTTCCCGACGAGCTCGCCCACGTGGTCGGCCACGCTCGGTGACTCCTCCTCGCCACCGGGTTCCTCCTCGGGCACCAGCGGCGGCACCGTGAGGTCCGGCAAGGGCGGCAGGGTGGCCGGCGGGAGCGTGGTCGACGTGGTCGGCGGCTCCTCGGCACCGCCACCGTCGTCGCCGCCGTCACCGTTCGAGGGCGGCGGCGCGGTCGTCGACGACGAGCCCGTCGGGCCACCGCCGGCGGAGGCGGTCGAGGGGCCGGCCGCGAACAGCAGCGGCGACCGGCTCACCGCGCCGTCGATGCGCTCGAGCAGCGCGTCGCGCCGCACCTTCTGGTCAAGAGCGACGAGGCCCCAGCGCGCGCCGGCGTCGCGGAAGGAGAAGACCTCGGCCACGTCGCTGCCGGACTCGACCGAGATCGCGGCGCCGACGAGCGACTCGCCCGGCGTGCGCTCGGCGAAGGAGACGCCCGAGGACGGCGTGAACTCGGGCAGCACGCGGCCGAGCATGGCGGCGTCGGCGCGCGCCCCCGGCCCGAGCTGCGCCGTGTAGCCGAAGGACTTGCGATCGAGCTCGTCGCCGAGGTCGATGGCGTCCCCGATGAAGCGGAGGTCCCACGGATCGGGATCGGCGTCGTCGTACACGAGTGGCACCGCCTCGCGCGGCAGCGCGCCGGTCGTCGGGATCGACAGCTGTCGCAGCGCGGCAAGCCCGCCGGCGAACGGGCGCCCGGCGGCGCGCACCTCGGCGCTGCCGGAGTAGACGGCGATCGTCACGCTCAGGCCGCGCTGCACGCGCGCCGCACCCTCGAAGAGGCGCACGTCGACGTCGCCGGCGTGGAAGCGCGCCTCGTCGTCGCCGGCGAGCACGACGACGTCGCCCTCGCGCACGTCGGGCTCGGCGCCCACCTCGACGACCGATGCATCGCGCTCGTCGCTGGCGGCGCGGAGCAGCACCGAGCGGTCGCCCGGCAGCTCGAGCACGGCGTCACCGTCGAGCATGCGGACGACCTCACCCTCGGCGACGTCGTGGCCGCCGTCGTCCGCCCGGCGGTCG
>Ga0196963_10001128_pt1 | contig 19522 bp, 21 predicted proteins | sample S1_5metaG_FD_148600 | JGI IMG/M metagenome (GOLD analysis project Ga0196963, IMG submission 148600) | Soil microbial communities from Anza Borrego desert, Southern California, United States - S1_5 | ecosystem: Environmental > Terrestrial > Soil > Desert | place: USA: California | collected... | reverse complement strand
CCGACTCAAGCACTTGGCGGCTCAAACCGGTCGCACGGTCTATCAACTCAAACAGGGCTTACTGGATGACTACCTCATCCAGCAACTGAAGAATCCATCGCTCAAAATGGTCCTTGCGTAAGTCCTGCAAATGTTACCCGTCAACGTGCATGGAAGTTATTTCCCGCCGTATCCTAAGCGCCTTTCCGTGCCTATGCATCCCCGTTTCCTCCCATGCCACTAGTTCATCTTGCCCTATGATCGAGTCGCCATCAAGTGCCGAGTACCTGGTCCGGCAGTACGGCGGGCCCGTATCGCACGCCGCCCTAGATCCCTCACACAGCACCTTCCGCACACCTGCCGTCGACGGACTGATCTGCTATTTGCTCGTGCGCCGGTATGCGGTCGTGCAGGGCGATCCAATCTGCGCACCGGAGAATAAAATCCGCTTGGCCGATGCCTTCGCCGACTACTGTGCCGGCAAAGGCTGGTCGATCCTGTATACCGCCGCAACGGCCAGCATGCAGACCTATGCCCGCGAGCGCGGATATGCCTCAATGGAGGTTGCCAGTCTACTGATAGCCGATCCCCGAAAGGATCCCGAAGCAGGTCCGCGGGGCCGCCATTTGCGCCAGCACCTCAACCACGCGCGGCGGGCGGGAGTGACCGTGCGCGAGTACCAAGGCGAACCTGATGCGCGGTTGGAAGCACAAGCGCAGGCGGCATGCGAAGCCTGGCTGAGTAGCCGTCATGGGCCGCAGATGTATCTAGGCCGGCCCCGACTATTCAGTAACAGAGCGGGGCGGCGCTGGTTCATCGCCGAGCAGACAGGCAAGGTGATCGGCTTTCTTTCCATGCAGCAAGTCGGCTCCATCGGGTGCCATAACTTGATCAACCTCGTGTTTTCCGCACCCACGGCCCCGCTCTATACCAACGAGCTTATGATAGTCACTGCCCTGCGGACATTACGCGAGGAGAGTGTCGATTCGGTCTGCCTGGGGGTCGGGCCGCTGCAGACGATGGGGCGGGTCGAAGGTTGCAATGCCATCACTGAGTGGCTGTCCCGCAAGCTTTACCGTTTGTTTTCGACCAAACTGATGCACCAGCACGGCAAGACGGTGTTCTGGGAAAAATTCCGCGTGACGCAAAAGGAACCCTTATACCTGCTGTTCCAATCGCCTCGCATCAGGCTTGGAGAACTTTACGCCCTGCTGCGGTCCTTTAATTTTCCGTGATTGGATAATCCTGAGCCACGCGAATAGTGGCCTGGCCGGCCATCAGCATTGGCAAGGCCGGCCAGCTCTGGAGATGCTGGAGAAAAAACCCGACAGTCGCGCGCCTTGCCGTGATGCGTACCTGGCGCGAATCCGCCGTGCCGCTACGGCATATACCGTAGCCGAACCGGTCCGGCTCATCCAGCATCTGCACATGGTCGGCATTCCGTAGCGTCAGTTCGACGGTTCCAGCCGGCGCCTGCTCGAAGAAACGCAGGTAATTAGTCGCCAGCGGCGCGCAGACACTGGATGCGCGCCAAGCGACTTCCGCTCCGATCAGCAGTAATGGGGCCTTCAAGCCGGCAAGCAGGCCGTGCACCACCGAGACGTTGCCATTGTCGTCGGGATCGATAGCCACCACGCTGGCAAAGCCACCGTATTGCGCGGCGGCAAGCACTGCATCCTTGCCGCCCATCGAATGGCCCGCAATGCCGATTTTTTCTGGATTAACCCCTTGAGCCTTAACCAACCAATCGGCGATGACTTTCGCATCATAGGCCAGTTCGAGGTCGCTTCTGAACAGCGAATACCAGCCGCGCACGGCCACGACGAATCCGCGCGAGGCGAGCGCGCGGGCGTAGCTTTCATACTGGTCGTCGGCGGCCATGCGGCCCGGCAGGAAAACAATGGCGGGCGCCAGTGCTGGCGGATGGACGGGTTTGTACAGCGCGATCTCCAAGCTTTCGCCTTGATGCAGCACCTCGACCCGCGCAAACTCGACCCGCCGCGGACCAGGGCCAGCCAAGTCGTTTTTCGGCATGCCTATCGCATCCGCCGCAAGCGTGTCGGGTGGCGGTTGTTTCCCGAAGTCAGGGTAGCCGATGGTCAACAACAGCAGGCTAGGGGCGAGAACAAGGAGGGAAAAAGATCGATATCGGGGCATCGCCGGAGTATATATGAATATCCGGCGGGGAGAAAGAAATAGACAGGGGCGCCGCGCGGGAATCCTGTCGGAATCGATAGCCGAGTTAGCGTGAAAGACGAATCTTAGATATGATGCAGACGCCCAAGGCGTATTTGCCCCCCAGACGCCATCTTCGGTCAGGTTGTCTGAGAGGTGTGGATGTTCGTGAGGCCCAACCAGACGCTCCAGTCGGCGCCGGAACCGCTACGTGACCCCGGCACGCCTGAGCTTGGCTGTTATGTGCCACTAAAATCAAAAGTGAGGAGTGCGAATGACGTCCGATGAATTCAAGATGATCGTGGCCAGCGACGTAAGTACCCGAAATGGAATAGGGATCGAAATCTATGTCAAAAACGAACTCATTGTAGAAATATTTCGCGACGATACGAAGAAAACCCGGGAAGTGATTTTGTATCAAAAGGGTGTACCGCTAGATCTCGTTGAGAAAAGCATTGAAATTTTCCGAAAAGAAATTCCGTGGGATTTCGTCAATGGTAACGAAACGCAACAAGACACATAACAATCGGTTACCTAAAACGTTAGTTGCTTTCATTAAGGAGACCTCGAATGCTGAAGATCGCCATTCAAACAGAAGTTAAATCGAATATCGAAAAGGTCTGGGCTGCTTGGACTACTCCAGAGGATATCAATCAATGGAATGCCGCCAATGATGATTGGCATAACCCGAGAAGCACAAATGACCTTCGAATTGGTGGAAAATTTTCTTATCGCATGGAAGCCAAAGACGGCAGCATGGGATTTGATTTTGAAGGCACGTATACAAATATAATGCGCGGCAAATTAATCGAATATGTCCTGGAAGATGGCCGTACTGTGTCGGTTGCCTTTGAGCCAGTAGATGGCGGTATCAGAATTGTCGAAACATTCAACTCTGAAGATTCAAACTCCGCTGAAATGCAAAGGCAAGGTTGGCAATGCATTCTCAACCGGTTTGGCGCGTATGTCGAAGCAAAACAGTAATTGACAACTAACGCGGCGCTCCAGCCGACATCAAGCCCCGATACGGCCCTCCTCGGCTGAGCTATGCGTTATTTTTGGCTGAGTGTCGTATTTCTTAAGACAGCCTGGATTGTTGAATTCAGAGACGGCCATAAAATCAATTGATCAATATAAACAACCGGAGTTATACGGCAAATGCATTCGATTATTGGACAAGTGATGTTGTATATATTATGTCGAGTTACAAAATGACAAAGAGCACCCACTTATTATTCTTAGCCACCCTCTTTGCGGGTTATTCAAAGTAAGGAACCGAAAATGCAGTCCGGAAACCCATCTGATTACCGGCAAATCGCGCTGCAGTTTGCCCAGTCACTGGCCGCGCGCGAGTACCCGAAAGCCTACGAAATGACAGCCAGGGAATACCGCCAACGAACTACTGTCGAACAGCTCCGGTCTGCCTTTGAAACCATTGTGCCTACCGACTGGGGTGCGATAGGCTCCATCGAAGTAGGCCAAACCATGGCAACCTGGCCAGGCAAGCAACCTGATGACCTTGGCTGGGCATATGTGAGCATCGAAGACGATGTATACAGCGAGGCTGTTATCGTAGTCGTTACTTCTGAGCAGGGAGAACCAAAGATCCGCGAGGTTGAATTTGGTCGGCCGTAAACTGGTTGCAGGCAAGAAGTGAGTCCGGCCCAACAAGACGCTCCATATGGCCGGCTACGCCGGCGCGTGAGCTTGGGTGCTGGGCGTCACCAATCGATTGCACGGCCTTCGTCACGATTGACTCAAAATGGAGAATGGCATGTTCCTCACCCGCCGCCACGTTTTTTTCCTAACCGCGGCAGCCGCGCTCATCGGCGCCGTTGCTTAAGAGCGTCAAGACAAAATAGGGTTTACAGATGTTTAATTTTAAATCAAAAGACTTGGAATTCGAGGCGTTAACCAGCCAAACTACGAAAGTTGGAGCTTTATTATTTTGCCGCCGGCAGTGACGTATGCTTGCTTAAGACCAGGTAAGCAACCTAATCGCGAAGAAATTCTTAATAATCCATTCGAAAAATGCTCGAGAAAGGTTTTTTGCGACGAAGCAGATATGCGCTCAGCGAGTTATAAAGGACTACCAAAATTATTATCGCGACTATACTTTATAAATATGATTTTTAAATCAAAATCAGGCGATGAGAATTTTATGTACATTACTAACATACGCATTCGAGATATTACAAAATCAAACGGTCCGTAATTACACGATTCATGTTCTTGCAGCCGCGAGCGATGCGCCTCCTTCGTCGGCACATCCTATCGGGTTTGCTGTTTTGCCTGGCAGGTCGGTCAAAGGGACGCACCGCCCTGTAACGGTTTTGAAGGCTCTCCTTCATCCGGTTCCATGGCTTCATTCAAGGTTTATGTCCGGCGTCCCCTTTACCTTTACGTTAGCACTTTTATGAATTTCAATGTATTAATGGGAAAGCGGTCCTTAGGTCAGGCACACTGGAAAGACTACACGCAATGGGCCGAAGACCTGCTTCGCCAGAATGTGGATTCGGAGAATGTCGCAATTTTGGCCAACCTCGGCCTGGAGCAGAGCTCCGATTCCGAGGAGATCGAATTCTATTTTCAAAAGGCCATGGACGATTGTGATTTGACATTGCCAACTGAACGGGATGCGCTGTCGGCATACGCCAGGTACATTTGCGAACAAGTGGTGCACGGCACGATGGCGCCAAACGAAGGGCTGGACACGCTTCAAGGGTTCTACGCAATCAGTGGTTATGAGCCTATCTACAGCATATGGGACGAACTGAGCGAGGATATCTGGCTCGTCAATGACCGGGAAGAACCAGTTTTCAATACCGGGCTTACCAAAGACAATCAAGAGGAATACATCATGAATGTAGCCGCGCAATTCCTTGAATTGCTTGAGATTGATCTGCCGGACTGGTTCTTTCTCCTCTTTGCCTGCCCTGCCTGCGGATACATCGGGAAAAGCGGATTTGAGCGGATTGACAAGCCGTGGCTTCCTGAGAAAACATTCAAACTGATCTACCGTAGAGATCCCGCTCGGCGGACAGTATGCGCAAAGTGCGGCGCGCCTTTTCCAAAAAGCATGGGCGATTATGAGGGACGCACCCAGTATCTTCAGTCTCTGTACTGAGAAGCTGTTCGGGAATTTCGTTTTCCAGGGTTCCCGTCAGCTTCCAATACTGCTTTTGGCGCGGACGTCATCAAGCCCCGCATCCGTTCAATGTGTTGTTTTTAATCGTTAAGCTAAGGTGAATAAAATGAAAAAGCATGCTTGCCTACTTTTGCTCGGTTCGGCATTGTCGATCAGTGCGACAGCCTCTGCTGAAAATCGCGCGGTTAATATCGCCATCGGCAGCATTGGCGGCGGATATGATAAAGCCGCCGTGCAAACGGTTCGTCAGGTGATTGGCCATGCGGTTGCCAATCAAACTGTTGACAACTTTATCGTGAACGCTCCACGCCCAAGCGGACCTCTTCCTGCCGAAGCAAGTTTTTCAATGTGCGCCGAAGCAGGCTTCAGCACAACTGATGAGGAATTTACTGCTTTTATCGATCAGTTGCATTCAATCAAACCCGAGAGAGGAACTTTCTATAATGTGGAACCCACCGCCAGCTGCGGCACGGCTGGCAACGGCAGTGGCGGCAGCGATGACACTATCTGCACCATGGACGTGAAGCTATGCCCGGACGGCTCTTCGGTGGGCCGCGTAGCGCCTTCCTGCGAATTTGCCCCTTGCCCAGGAGAAGCAGTCCCCTTCCTGAAACGGTAAGCCGATAACACCCGGCTAGCCCTTCCTCCCGCGGCAAAAAGCGCCGAGCCTGTCGAGACCGTGCTTCTTGCCGCTCCTGTTTAATGGCTGAAAATCAGCACGTGGATGGTTCGCTGTGCGGAAATAAGAATATATACTGTGCCTTATCGCCGTCCTCAGGCTTCAAGAATTTGCAAGCCCGTTCAGTAACGATGCAGGGCAATCGCGCTCTGTTGAAACTGCCGCCGGCCGGTTTTTTAAACCCGCCCGGACGTTTTACCGAAGCCATGAAGCCGGTTTGAAACCCTCGGGACAAACTGGCAAGCCTGCCTTTCTGGAACATGCCCGAACGCTACGGACGGGATGAATATCCCGTCCGGCGCTTGGACCGCAGGCGCGCCGCGCTGATCTTCGGAAAACAGACATAGCGCGATGGCCCTGAGTAACGGCGCTTTTTTATTGCGTTGCGAACAACACTCATCAACCACTTTAACTGGATAAATCATGACAACGGGCTTAATACTTAAAACAATCGTGCCGTGGGGGCGCTCTTACGAGGAATACGCCGCCATGTTCGATCTTACGGACACCGAGCTAAAACTCGACATTCTCGGCTGCGGCGACGGCCCGGCCGGGTTCAATGCGGAATTGACCCGGCGCGGCGGCCATGTCGTTTCGGCCGATCCGCTCTATGTATTCAACGCCGCGCAAATTAAAAACCGCATTCTGGAGACGTATGACACGATAATGGAGCAAATGCGCAGGAACCAGGCAAACTACATCTGGGAGACTATCTCTTCGCTTGAGGATCTCGGACGCGCTCGCATGTCGGCCATGGAAACGTTCCTGTCGGATTACGAGGCCGGCAAGAACGAAGGCCGGTATATCGCCGCGGAATTACCGTCTCTGCCGTTCGAAAGCGGCAAATTCGATATCGCCTTGTCATCGCATTTCCTGTTCCTTTACAGCAACCATTTCTCTGCCGAGTTCCACCTTCAGTCTTTGAAGGAAATGCTGCGCGTGGCCCGTCAGGTGAGAGTGTTTCCATTGCTTACCCTGACCGGAGACCGGTCGCCTCACGTGAGCTTCCTGACGATGCTGCTCGAGAACCAGGGCTTTAGAACGGAGATCAGGCGCGTCCCCTATGAGTTCCAGCGAGGCGGCAATGAAATGTTGCTTATCGAATCGGTCTAATGGCGTTATTGATGGAATCACGGGATTGATTGAGACAGCCAGGCAACGCAATCCTGGCGCACCAACACCAACGCTTAAACAGCAGGAGATTTGCCATGAAGATTCTGATTGTGCTTACGTCCCATGACCGGCTCGGCGATACGGGCGAAAAAACGGGGTTCTGGCTGGAGGAATTCGCCGCCCCTTACTATGTGCTGAAGGATGCCGGCGCGACGATCACTCTGGCATCGCCGCAGGGCGGCCAGCCGCCGATCGATCCGAAAAGCGATCTGCCCGAAAACCAGACCGAAGCGACGAAACGTTTCCAGGCCGATCCAGCCGCGCAGGCCGAGCTCGCCCGCACGAAGAAGCTGGCTGACGTGTCGGCGGACGATTTCGACGCCGTCTTCTTCCCGGGCGGCCATGGCCCGATGTGGGACCTGTACGGCAATACCGATTCCATCGCCCTGATCGAGAATCTCGTGAAGGCCGACAAACCCGTCGCCGCGGTCTGTCATGCGCCGGCCGCGCTGGCCAACGTGCGCGGGAAGGACGGCGAGTATCTGGTCAAAGGCCGGCGCGTGACCGGCTTTGCCAACACCGAAGAGGAGGCGGTGGGCCTGACGTCCGTCGTCCCTTTCCTGCTGGAAGACCGGCTCAAGGAGCGGGGCGGCATCTACGGCAAGGCCGCCGACTGGGCGCCTTATGTCGAGGTGGACGGCAAGCTCGTGACCGGGCAGAACCCGGCCTCGTCGGAACCCGCGGCGAAAGCGCTGCTGAAACTGCTTGGCGCGGATCGGGCCGCCTAGTCGGCCGGCTCGATCCGATAGGCCTCCATCATGAATTTGTTCGTGCCCGGCTCGTCGGAAGCAATATACAGTTTATTGTCGTGGATGACAGGCGCGGACAAAGGCCGCCCCGTGCCCTGCATGAGACTTTTGGCCGCCAGTGCGCCGTCCTTCAGGCGAACGCCGTAGATGACGCCGTGCCGATCGATGTCGACCACCCAGACATAGGGCTCACCTTTTTTACCCGGTGAAGCAATGACCGGTAAACTCGGATGGCTCCTGAAAGCGCGCACGGCTTCCGGCGTTTTCGGATCAGGAAACTGCCAGAGCCGCCTGAATCGCGGCCGGCCGTTTTCGAGCACAATTTTCAGGGCGACCAAACCCGCCGGATGGGTTTTGTCGGAAACAAACGTGGCAATGACAACGACCGGCGTCCGGTCGATATAGGCCATGACCGGCTGCGTGACGATCATGCCGCGCCAGACTGCCACGCATTCGTCATCCGCCGTGCCGCACAGATCGACGATCTGCAGACGATCGTATTGCGTGCCCAGGTGGCCGGCATCGATCAGGTAAACGCCGCCGTCCTTGCCCGGCTGCACCAGCACCGAAAGGCCGTTTTGCAGTTCTGCCTTTACCGGCGCGCTCGCGCCCAGATCGTAGTCCATGCGCGCCAGGCATTCCCAGAAGGTTTTATCGTCGCACTCGCCGCCGTGCGGCCGCAACGGCGCGCTGTCGGCCGGCAGGCGCGGAATGAACAGGTTTTTGCAGGAGGCGATGCAGTCCTCGGACGGATTGCCCGGCTTGAAATTGGCGCACAGCCGGGCATCGCAGCCGGGATCGAATTGCAGCCCCGGCTTCAAGCGCATCACGGTGTTGGCGTAGTCGCGCCGGGCCAGATCCACTTGCCCGTTGCCTGTCGGCGCAAGCAGTTCGAAATCATCGCCCGCCTGGAAAATCTGCGGCCCGGCCGGCGTCCAGACGCCGCCGCCGCAGATCATCTCGGTCGTTCCGCCATAAACGGTTGTGATCGGGCATTCAGCCTCCGGCGTCGTGACCAGCACGCTGCGCACAGCCGGCTTCATGCCTTTTTGCTGCCAGGCGTCCATGTCGATTTCGAAAATCCAGCCGTGAAAGGGCTGGGTATCGCCCGCATTGCCGAAAGACGCATAAACGTAACCCAGTTCGGTGCCCGATTTAACCGCATGCTTGACCGCCGCGTGGGAATAAGCCGTGGGCGGGTTGAATTTGACGGTGGCGGCGCCGTCTGCGGCAGGCTGTTCGGCCGATAAAGTCAGCACCGGGAAGCTTTTGTGCACCTGCCGGCGGGTCAAGTCGATGACGGCGATACGGTGGCTCATGCGCCGGCCTTGTTCAAGGCATTGATAGAGCACGACCAGCTTGTCGCCGATCAGCGCCGGCGTTGACGCAAGCTCCGCCTGATGACCGTCGGGAACAGGCACTGCAATCCGCCACTCCTGAGCACCGGTATCGGCGCTCTGAACCGCGATAACACCGTTCGACGCCGCCACGATCAGCAAAGGCCGGCCTTGAGACATGTCCAGCAAAGGCGATGCCAGGATTCTCTCATCGAACGTCACGGCGGTCCGGGTTTCGGACGGGAAGAGATTGACTAGCTTGAAGGATTCCGGCTTGTCCTCATCAACCCAATAAACAGCGCTATAGCTTATCGCCGCCAGGCTCAGGAGTGTCGCGGCAACAGCAAAAAAACGATAAGAACAGGCCATCAAAGGTATGCCTCCCTGGGTGGTGAAAACGCGGAATAGCGGCTCGGCTCAATGCAATGCATCGCTGATCAGCCGGCCTATTTGCGTATGATGCAGAATTCTGGCGAAGGGCTTGGTGCTGGCTTCCGGCCCCTGCGTGAACACATAGACCGGAGTACTGGTATGCGTGCCGGTCGCCCAGACCACTTGCTGGCTGGCCGCGACGGCGCGCGCCAGCAGGTTTTCGCGATTGTCCCGCTGATAGACAAAAAACGCGCCGTTGATATCCATCCTGGGCACGCGCCTGGCGCCCAGCGCACTATGGCCGGCATGGAAAAACGGATTGTCCTCGGTTGCCAGAATGTCCATCGCCTGTTCTTCGGTAATCTTGAATTCGGTATAGCGGTTGACCAGTTCGGCCAGTTTTGACGGCGTTTGCCGCGATGTCGGCAGCGCATCGAACCGGTTAAAAATATCGCGATAGCTGAGCTGTTGCGCGTACAGTTTATCGAGCACGTCGGGGCTGCCGAAATTAAAGCCGGGCTGGAAGGGGATGCTTGCGAAGGCGGCGCCGGGCAATTTGCGCGACTGCGGGATATTCTCGGCCGAATAGCTGAAGCCGAAACCGCCTGTCTCGTGATCGGCCGTGACGATGATCAGCGTGTCCTGCCGATTGGCCGCCCAGTCCAGCACGTAATTCAACATGTCATTGAAGCGCAGCATTTCATGCAGCAACAGGCCCGTGTCGTTATGATGCGAGGCCCAGTCGATTTGTCCGGATTCAATCATGAGGAAGAAGCCGCGCTCATTGCCGTCCAGAATGTCCAGAGCCTTGGCCGACATTTCGCGCAGCGTGGGCTGCGCGTGGCTGGCATCCATCCTGAGTCGTGTTTCGGCAATGCCGTCGGGCATGGTGGAATCGGCGAACAGGCCCAGTATTTTGCCTTTGGCCTGTTGCAGCTGAGCTTTATTGAAAGCCAGAGTATAGCCTTGCTGGCCGGCCGCCTTTAACAGGTCTTTGTTGTCCTTGCGTTTCGACTTGGCGGCGAAGCCGTCGCCGGTCAGTTGCAACAGCGGAGCCGCGCTCTGCCGCGGAATCCAGTAGTCCAGGCCGCCCGACAGCATGACATCGGCCTGCGACGCCAGCAAATCCTCGGCGATGTCATTTTCCTGGCTGCGGTGCGCCTGGTGCGCGGCAAACGCGGCAGGCGTCGCATGCGTCATGCGCGTGTCCGAAACCAGTCCGGTCGCCTTGCCCATGCGCCGGGCCTTTTCGATGAGGTTTTCCTGGCGGTTGCCGTCCTGGTCCAGCCCCAGCATTTCCGGTCCGGCCGGCACGCCTGTGGCCAACTGCGTGCCCGATGCGGCTGAATCGGCCACGAGGGCGCCGGCCGTATAGGTCATGGCGATGCCCAGCTGCCCTTTTTCCATGATGCGGTCCAGCCCCGTAATCCGGTTGTCGATCACGCTGTGCGGCGCCTGCCGCGCATAAGACAGCAGCAAGCCGACCTGCTGCGGCCCCATGCCATCGCCGATGATCAAAATGACGTTTTTAACCGCCGTCCTTTCCGGCCTGATGTTTTCGGCCGGCGTACAGCCCAGCAGGACAAGCGTTATCAAACAGTTAATCCAGATTTTCAGCATGTGGTGTTTACAGTGTTAATTGGGTTACGCAGTGGGTAAGTTGCTGCAGATAGCGCGAAGAAAGGAATATAAAAACCTCGCGTCGTCGGCAATTGCCCTTGCATCGCTTAAAGCGCTTACTTCAGGCGTGTCCGGCAACTGCTCCCTGCGTTGCGCCTTGTAACCTAGAGGATATAACTCCTGCCGCCATGCAGTCATGCCTGATACATCCATGCAGTTATCCTTAACCTTGGTGCTTTGATGAAGATTGTTTGACATCAGGGGGGCTGACAGGTCTCTAAAATTGATGGGCTAATTGTGCGCCATGAACTGCCGGGCGATGCCCATAAAGGCGATCAATTGACCGTATATCAAGCCAAAAATGGCGGCAACGGCGAGCAGACCGGTGATAATGTTTTTTTGTAACCGGCTCATCTGGCTATCCTCGCTTGTTGAAAATCCAGGCAGCATAAACAACTTGCGAGTAAATTCCGTGACAAAAAGATGACAGTTCCGTGACAGAACAGCGAGCATGGCTTTAAGCCTTGTCTATCTGTGGCGCGGCAATTTCAAGAATTAAAATTCACTGAAATATTTGCTGTTTTTTGTGACGCCCTTCCGCTTTTTTCGGCCCTGGACACAACAAGGCCATTAACGGTCAGCCTCAACAGTGCATCTGTTTCACAGACTGCTGAGAATATGCGTTGCCATCGTTCTGCTATTCCTTTTCGTCAGCTTTACTGAAAAATCAATGCCACGATTCATTAAGCTCAAGCATTCCCTTTATAATATTTTTATTGCACCGTCCATAAGAAATTATGACTTTTGTGAATCTCGTCACATAAACTGATTTTTATGAACTGCATCACATAAAGGGCAATGACGGATATATCTGAAGCTGATACTCTAGCTTTTGACCTGCTAAGGATGAAAAATAAATAGTGGGTAATTCAAATTTTTACTTAATTCAGGGAGTTATATATGAAAAAAATACTTTATTCTGCTGTACTGTGCTCGGCCTTGTTCGGGGCAAATGCCGCACAGTCAGCTGTCGTTATTGATCCTTCAGTTGGCTGGTCGGGTGACTTTTATTGGTACAATGGGCTTGGGAATATCGATGAAATTGCTGGGCATCCGGGTGAGATGCATTGGTCCATAACGGCAACTCAAGATTCACAAATGGCAATTGCCTCAGCATGGGATGATTATGTACCGGGCGATGCCTTCAAATTTGTTGTTGATGGTCTGGAGACGGCTTGGTCTACTACTCACACTGACGCATCTGGCTACTTCCATGGAATTTTAAATAACCTATTTCTTTCAGCAGGCGAACACTTGATTACTATTAATGTGGTTGAGGACTGCTGCGGATCAGGGGGCGCTCATGTTCAGTTTTCTGGAATTACAGCAAGTCCATCCGCTGTTCCGGTCCCTGCCGCCGTCTGGCTGTTTGTTTCCGGCTTGATGGGATTGCTGAGCTTCAAGCGTAAACGCTCTCAATCTGCGGCATAATAAAAAACTGTTATCGCCCCACGATCAAACCGCCTTTCCGGGTAACCAAAGGCGGTTTTTTATTCCTGATAGACAATCAGCAGCCAATTAACGACCGGTTAATTCTGCTCCACCCATTCCCGCAACCGGGACGCCACCCACACCCCGTCATCCAGCGTCAGGTCATGGCCTGCCCAAGGGTGGCTGCAATAGTGCCAATGCCATTTTCTGTAGATGTCGACCGAGCACTCCGGCGCTACCAGGCGGTCGCCCCAGGCATTCAGCAACAAAACGGATTGCTCGGGCCGCTGATCGCAGGGCCGGTAGCTGGCTGCGGCCCTGATCTGGCGCCAGCTGTTTTTAAGGCTGATCGGGCGCTCCCGTTGTATTTTCTCCCAGGCCCTGGCTGTCCGTTCCTCCGGCGCGCGATTACTGACCAGAGCCAGGATCGCCGACTCGCGATCGCGCAGGTTGCGCTTCAGAAGCAGCGAAGCCAGCCTGCCCACGCTCTGCCAGCGCAGCCGCTGGTAAAAAGGGCTTAAGCCGGCGAAGCTGGTATTGATCAGCGTCGCGCCGCAGATATCGCCCGGATAGGTCAGCATCCACTCGAAGGCGACCATCGCGCCCAACGACAGCCCCAGCATCGTTGCCGGCTGTTCCAGCAAGCCTGCCTGCCGCGCCTGCGCCCGCACTTTATGCGTGATCTGGCTGATCGTATCCGGACTGGTTTCCCGATAGTAGCGCCCGGTGCCGGGCAGATCCAGCGCGGTTATTCTGGCTTCGGGGAAAGTCGCCTGAAGCAGTGGCACGAAGTCGCCCCAATGCGCCGATTCGCGGCTCAATCCGCGCAGCAGTATCCAGTTGCGTCCTAACTGCTTATTCATACCAGAGGCTTACCGCCTTTTTTTGATAGTGGATTTTTTCCCGTTCGCCCAGATGCGCCCACGGCTTGGGATAAAGCAGGCTGCGATGCAGGAAATCGAACAGCATGAAATGCCGGCGGAAAATCCGCTGTTGCCGGTGCGGCCGCAGCGGATGAAACCAGCCCAGCCGCGAGAACAGATTGAGAGGGCTTTTCCGCAGCCAGAGCCACGAACCCATCTCCAGCGTCAACGGCATGAAGATATGCCGATCGGCGCAATGCTGCCGGAAGCTGTCGAACAGATAATCCCACAAATCGCCGTTGATCACGTACTCCAGGCACATCGGCTCGATTTTGTAAACATGATGCCGGTAACAGCGGTCGAACAGCTCCTTTAAAGCCAAGACTTCGGCAATGTACGCGAACGGCGATCCGCGGCCGGCATAGGGAAACCACAGACGGTCCCGGATGCCGAAGCCCGAATGCAGATCCAGCGCCATGGACAGCGGCGCGCTGAACAATTGCCGCTCCACGATACGGCAGACCGCCAAGGACTCCTTCTCCATGTTCAGCACATCGCCGCGATACCAGGGCAGCCTGGGCGTCAGCCGATGGCCGCTGTAAATATGCGTGGCGCCCTCGCCTTCCACGGGCGAATTGCGCATCAGATCGACGCCGTTGCCGTTGCAGCGCATGCCGAAGCAGACGCCGACCGGATTCACGACAGGCACGAATACCAGCCGCGATTTTTCAAGGCGCGCCAGAAATCCCTCGTCCCAGTCCATAAGCTGGCTGATGCTTTGCATATAGGACAGGATGATCTCGGAGCCGATTTTTTCCAGGCCGTGCACGCCGCCGAACAAGGCCAGCGCGGGCGCATCGGGCTTAGGCGAGCCGAGCGTGATGCAATGGATCGGGAACTCGTAATCCCGGTATTGGACCCGCTCCACCACCTCGACCTGCGCCCGGTCTCCCAATTGCTCGATGATGCGGTTGATCTGTTCGAGCTCCGGAAAATTGATTATGCCCATCAGACCACAGTTTGTACTTTCTCATCGACAGCCGTTGGCGCAAGCGCCTGCGAGACGGCAATCTTGCGCGCTATGCGGTCTCTGGCTTCGGCCCCGACCGCATGGCGCGCGTTGCCTGTACCGGCAATAACCGGCAGAAAGCTGAGCCGGACTTCGATTTTATCGAGCGCCAGCAGCCTGATCAAATGCGGCACGAACGCGTCGTCGCCGACGAAAGGCGCCTGCGCTCTGGCGGCGCCGTGATATTGCAGCGCCACCGGCTGAATCGGCGACTGCGTCAGCAAAGCCGGCTCGAACAGCGATGAATGAAAGTGCAACACGGCATCGCCGCAGGTGGTGGTGCCTTCGGGAAAGGCAATAATGTTGCAGTCGCCCCTCAGCAGCCCGGCCATGGCCTCGGCAGTCGCCTGGATATGCCGCTTGTCGCCGCGCCGGATGAAGATCGTGCCGGCCTGCCTGGCCAGAAAACCCACCACGGGCCAGTGTGAAATGTCGCTTTTGGCGACGAAATAAGCCGGCAGATAGCGGCCGATCACAATAATATCGAGCCAGGAGATATGGTTGCAGACCAGTAAAGTGCCGCGCCTGGGCAAATCGCCTTCGACGGCGATGTCCAGGCTTAAAATATCGCTGAACAGCCTGAGCCACTGCAATTTCAGCGCATTGTGCCTGTTTCTGGCGTCCTCGGCCGGGCACAGCCATCTGACAACCGGAAAAATGCCCGCGGCGATGATCAGGCCATAGGCGAACAGCAGAACGGTCAGGAAAAGCCTATAACACAGCCGCACAACGTTCGCCCTGAGTCTCTTGAAAATCTCTCATATAGTGTTTGCTGTAACGCGCCTGCAACTGGTCCAGCGGCAGCAGCATGAACAAATCCATGCAGTTGAAGTCTTCATCCCAGCACGGCTCGCCGCAGACCAGCGCGCCGAAGCGCAGGTAAGCCTTCAGCAGCGGCGGAATGCCCGATTCATCGCGCAGGCATCGCAAGTGTTCGGGCACCGGCATGAGAGGACGGACCTGCATCGAAGCCGGCGCCCTGTTTCTGGCGCCGATACTGCGGTAAACCGCATCGACCGCAAATCCGCTCGGGCCGGGCGTGATGCTGGCGCAGCCCAACAGATAATTGAATCCGCCCTCCAGCGCGTATTGCACCAGCCCCGTCCATAACGTAGTCAATACCGCGCCGCCGCGATAGTCCGGATCGACGCAGGTCCGGCCGATTTCCAGAAAACGGCCGGGCAGCGTCAAGACCCGGTCCAGATCGAATTCGCTTTCCGAGTAAAACCGGCCAAGACGCTGGGCCTGATATTGATTCAGCAAGCGTGTATAACCGACGATTTTGCCGCTGAGGTTATCGAATACCACCAAATGCCCGCAATAATCGTCCACTTCGTCATAATCCAGCCCTTCCGATCCGGATTTGAGCCGGGCGCCCATTTCTCCGGCGAAAACCCGATAGCGTAATACCTGGGCTTCTCTTATCAGCGCCTGCGAATCGGCCATGAAGCATTCCAATCGCCTGGCCGGTTTGATTTGTACTGCTGCATCTAGTTTCTTCATGTGTGATCAACGGGTGAAATAAAAGACAGCGTTACGATAAGCGTTCAAGATGTCAGTTGTGTGTCCGGTCCATGAACATTGCATGACAGAAAATTGGCATTTTGATGAAGGCGTTTTCGGTAAGCGCATTGCACAATCGTGCCCTCCGGGAGGAGCTGCCGCCGATTTGCACGGAAAGGCGGCGGCAGCTCCTGAAGAAGGTAAGCGCCGGCAATGGCTTCCGGCCTTCGTGCGCAGGCTATGTCAGAATTTATTGCCGATCGATTTCAGAGGCGACAGACGGCGCAATGCGCGGGCGCTGCGCCACAGCTTTTCTGTTCGCGGGTGGAGTTTAAACAGCCGAATGATCAATCGTTTCACATCATTGGAGGCTTTGAGCATGATAGAGAGACCGACTATCATGGTCGGCAAGCCGAACGGAACCGGCAGCGGGAACAGGATCATTCCTACCACAAAGACGACGCTGCCGGTCGTCATCAGAAGAGATTTTCTCAGCACCAATCAAGCCGCCCGCGCGTAAGCCGGCGCCCCTTTCCGGCCAAGCAGCGCCTGGCCTTCATCCTGCCAGCTGATCAGCGCGAGCTGGCCGTTTTCATCCTCGACCAGGGCCGTGCAGCTTTCCACCCAGTCGCCGCAATTGCAGTAGGTCTTGCCGAACTCCATCTGCCTGATGTCGGCATGATGGATGTGGCCGCAAATGACGCCGTCGACGCGCCTTTTCCGCGCCTCCAGGCTCAGGACATGCTGATAGTTGTCCAGAAAGCTGACGATGTTCTTGACTTTATTTTTCAAAAACGCCGACAGCGACCAATGGTTGTAGCCCAGCATCGAGCGGATGTTATTGAACCAGCGATTGATGACGAGCAGCGCCTCATACGCTTCGCCGCCGATATAAGCCAGGTTCCTGTTATGGCAGACGATGCTATCGAATTCGTCGCCGTGCAGAACCAGAAACTGGCGCCCGTCCCGCGTTTCATGCACGGCATTGAGCCGAATATCGACGCCGTTGAAATGCATGCCCGCATGCTTGCGGAATGGCTCGTCATGGTTGCCGGGAATATAAATTACGCGCGTGCCCTGCTGCGCCTTGTTCAGGACCCGCTGCACGATATCGCTGTGCAGGGTCGGCCAGTACAAGCCGCTCCGGAACTTCCACAAATCGATGATATCGCCGACCAGGTACAGCGTCTCGCAGTCGACATGATCGAGAAAATCCCGCAATTGCTCGGCTTTACAGCCTTTAGTGCCCAAATGCGTATCTGAAATCCAGACTGATCGGTAGTGTATTGACATAGTAGCGACCATAATAAAGTTGTGATGGCGCTACCATACGCCGCCATTATGACAGCAAGTTAACGGTTTGATGACGGGTTGGTGACAGGCTAGCAGGGCAATCGCGTTATGTTGAAAGTTCCGCCGGACGGGTTTTGTAAACCCGCCCGAACGTTTTACCGAAGCTATGAAATGAGTTTGAAATGTTCGGGACAAACTGGCAAGCCTGCCTTTTGGGAACATTCTCGAACGTTACGGACGGGATGAATATCCCGTCCGGCGGTTGTTGGACCGTAGTCGCATCGCGCTGATCTTCGGAAAAAAGACATAGCGCGATTGCCCTGGACAGGCTGGAGGTTTTGAATTGTAAAGTAGCCCTATGGATTTCTGACAGGCATCGCCAGCCTGCATTCGTTCTAACAGTTGAAATGTGTGACAGGATGTTTGGCTTGGATGTTAATGTTGTGCTAGAGTCCGGACACAAATTGTGCGCTCGGCCGTTGTATTTCGCGCAGCGCCAACTACTATTTTTCAGCAGTTATAGACAACATCAGTCAGTGAGAAGGACTTCCATGGCCAATGATTCTCCCCAAACCCCTTTCGATTCCTTGCATCAGCAACGCTGCCATCCCAATGCCCCCGCAGGCGGAGGCGGCCCCGGCTGTTTCACCACGGCCGGCCCTCTCGGTTCCGGTGGCCTTGGCTGGGACAGCCTGCCCCATCCCGACTCGCCGGCAGGACGCTACCTGACGACCCAGGAGATTCGCCTGCCGACATTTCCCGAGCGGGTTGAATCCGTGGTCAGGACCTATTTCCTGGCGCTACGCCTGGCGCCCGGGGCCGTTTACCGGGAAACCGGCTATCAACTGGACCAGATCAAAGCCGGTTTGCTGCCTGGCCTTCTCCAGATGCTGGCGGTGCTCGGCATCAGCGTCGTGGCCGGGGCAGCCGCCGGCACCGCCATCGGCTTCTTTCTGGGCGGAGTAGGCGCCGCACCCGGCGCAGTGGTGGGCGCTGAATTAGGCCTGGAAATCGGGATTGCAGTGCTGACCTGGCTGGGCTTAGGTTTCCTTGTGGTCACCATCGGCCAGGGCATGGGCGAACTAACCGGCGTTCTAATGAGCGGCATCCGCCAAGCCTGGCTTGCGCCGGAGCATCATCACCCGCAATTCGAAATCAACAGGGCGGCCGAGGATCTGGCCAAGGCGGAGGGCATATTGTTCCGCCTGATACTCCAGGGCCTTTTGGCCTATGTGCTCAAGAACGGCGCGGTCAGTGCCAGCCAGGCCGCGCGCTCGACAGGACAGACCATCGCCCGAGGCGGCACCCGCGCCGCCGCCGACGAGGCGCTGGCCGAAGTCTCCGCACTGCTGCGGAACAGCAAGCTGCCTGAGGAGTTTGTCGTCTGGATTGAAAGGAACTGGGAAGATCTGAAACGAAATCCCAAGCTGGCAAGCAATAAAACCGGCCCGACTGTTTCATCTCAAGCATCGTCGCCGGCAGCGACGCCGTCGGAACTGAAAGCCATGAGGGAGAGGCAGGGGCGTGAGGATGTCGCCGAAAGAACCACTAGCGGGAAAGCGACTTCCAGTGAACAAATCGCTCGTGATAACATAGCTCCAAGCAATACTTTATCGAAACTTAGTGGAACAGAGCGCATTGCTTATGATGAATTACTAAAGCTTGAAAATGCTACTGCGAATGCACACTTCCTAAGCCGACATGGACCATTAACAACGCTAGATCAGCAGTTGGAGAGAGCTACATCCGGTAAGACTCCCGACGGTAAGAATTTAAAGCCTGTTGATTCCGCACGATGGTTAAATCACGAGGATATGTTGGATGCTATGAATTTGGCTCATGCTAAATATGCCAGAACGAGGGTGTAAATAAATCCGTGTAACCGCTTATTTTCAAGCCGTACAATACGGCAACTTATGGAGAGAAAATGAGCGACCTGATTAAAGACCCCCAGTTGATTTCAGCCATGCAAGAATTAGGGCGAGGCTTGAAATCCCCCAGCGACCTGGCCAAGCTGAGTCGAGAACTGTTAAAGATTACCGTGGAAGCCTCGCTGAATGCGGAAATGGAT
>Ga0196963_10001126_pt1 | contig 19543 bp, 16 predicted proteins | sample S1_5metaG_FD_148600 | JGI IMG/M metagenome (GOLD analysis project Ga0196963, IMG submission 148600) | Soil microbial communities from Anza Borrego desert, Southern California, United States - S1_5 | ecosystem: Environmental > Terrestrial > Soil > Desert | place: USA: California | collected... | reverse complement strand
GGGGTGCTGTGGCGGCCGTTCTACGCGGCCCAGGCAGAAGCGGTCGGGCGGGCGGCGCCGGTCGCGCAGCGGGGCACGATCGTCGCGAAACTAGCCCGCGTGCTGGCGGTGATCGAGGTGCCCCCGCCCGGATCCGCCCCGCCGTGCGCAATCCGCGTCATCGGTCGCCCGGCAAGGCGTTTGACGGGCGCCTGCTGGTCACCACCGGGCGGAAGAACCCGTATTGGGGTGTCGCGCCGGCCGGGCGGGGGTACCTGCTCGACACGCGTACCGGGACGGCCACCGCGCTCTACGAGCGGGCGCGCCTGTGCGCCCTGTGGTGGGGCCAGGGTGGGCGGACGGTCATCGAACAGGTCGGCCGGTGGATGTAGGAGGACGACGCGACGGCCTACCTTTCGGGGAAGGACCCCGCGCCGCCGGAGAGAGCGGACGGCGAGTTCCCCCGGTCGCTGGTCCGCCCGTCCCCGGACGGCGTGCTCTGGGTCGCGTGGTCGAGCGGGCCGATTGGCTGGTCGGGATCACCAAGAACGGGGCGGACTTCCTGGATCGCAAGCCGTCCTGCGGCGCACCGACTTCGGCAAGGACGTGACCGTCCGCGAGGCCGCGTTCCATCCGACCCGGCCGGTCGCCCGGGTGACGCTGATCGTCGAACGGAACGGGGGGGGAACGGCGGCCGCCCGATCCTCTAGCTCGATGAGAGAACGGGGGACACGCGGCCGATGTTTGGGCTCTACGCCGACCACGTCGCGCTCGACCCGACCGGCCGACACCTCGTGTCCGCGCTGCGGTGCAAGCGCAGCCGCGGCGACCGGGATTGGAAGCTCGGGGGCGTCACCGTCGAGACCCGGGCCTCGCACGTCGTGGCCTGCTACGACACGACGCCCCTGGCCTCCATGCGGTCCCGCTCGCGGGGGGCGAGCGGGCTCCAGGGCATCACGTTCGCCGTTCCAGCGTCTCGGACAGTCGAGTTCATACGAGGCGCGTGCCGGCCGGCCGCCAAACCATGATGTCCGTCCCGGTTTCGAGGATCCCTTGGAAGCACGAGCAGGAGCGCCGCACCGACGTGCACGCGCTCCGGCACACGCTCGGGAGCCTGCTCAGCAGGGCCGGGACGACCCCCCGCGAGGGGATGGAGCTGATGCGCCACACCGAGATGGCGATGACGATGAAGGTCTCCACCGACCCGCGGATCTTCGACCCGTCCGGCGCGATCGACCGGCCGCCCCTGCCCGGTGCGAACGCGACCGGCGAGGCGGTACGGGCGACGGGGACGCTCGGCGGCGCGAAGGACCCGGAGGCGCGGGTAGCAGAGCGGGTAGCGCGCGCTACCCTCGACCGGCGTTCAGAGACATTCACCGGTACGCCCAGCGATCGCGCCAACTCGCGCCCAAGTGCTTTCGCTGGCATGGATAGGCAACAAAAAACCCCTTCCGGCGGGGAAGGGGTTTCAGTGCGCCATCTAGGACTTGAACCTAGAACCCGCTGATTAAGAGTCAGCTGCTCTGCCAATTGAGCTAATGGCGCTTGGTCACGCGGCGGGGGTGTTTCGCCCGCCGAGGGTGCGTGACTTTAGCGGGTCGGTGGGGGTTGTCAAGGGCCGGTCGGGCGCGGGGTTGGGTTGGGTCCGCGGGGGGTGGAATTGGGACCGGTTGGGGATCGTTTCGTCAGGGGATGAAGGGGTTCGGGTTGGCGGAATTCGGGCTGTTGGGGCGGTTGTTGGCCGGGCGGCGCGGGGCGCGGTCGTCGGCGGGGGTGAAGGCGGTGCGGGCGGTGACGTTCTCGTACAGGAACCAGTCCTGGGCGATGAGGCCGGCGGACTGAAGGTTCTGGCGCATCGTGGTGTTCATCTCCTGGGCGGACACGGAGCGCTGGTCCCAGCCGGGGATGAGCTTGTCGACCTCGATGACGGCGACCTTGCCGTCGGCGGGGAGCTCGACGAGGCCGGCCGGGTGGCCCTTGAACGCGGCGACGACCGGGGTGCTGGCCTGCGTAGTCGCGGCGGGCTTGGTCGCGGTGGCGGTGGCTTTGGGGTCGGTGGTCTTCGGGTCGGTCGGCTTGGGCTTGTCGGCGGCGGCCGTGGTTGCCGGGGCGGTGGCGGGGCGGCGGGGGGGGGGGGGGGCCTCGCCGGTGCGGGCGGGCTGGGAGAGCAGGGCGAAGGCGGCCCGCTTGAAGGGGCGGGTCGACTGCGTGCCGAGGGGGTAGTTGGGGACCGAGTCGCCGAACATCGGGGATTCGCCGCCGGGCGCGCGGAACGCACCGGTGGTGATCATGGGCTTATTGAGCTCGTTGGCGACGCTTTGGAGCCACTGGCCGGACTGGACGGAGGCCAGGGCTTTCTCGGCGGCGGCCTTGGCGAGCTGGTAGGCCTTGGCCTTCTTCACGTCGGCGACGACCTGCTCGCGGACGTCGTCGAGCTTGGCGGGCGCGTGGGCGGGCTCGGCGGCGGTCGCGCGGGCGATGACCTGCTTCTTGCCGCCGACGTCCTCGGCGGCGGGCAGCGGCTGCCACAAGGAGGGCCGCTGGTCGGCGGCCTGGCCGAGCGCCTTGCGCTCGTCGTCGGTCAGGTAGGCGTCGAGCGCGGTCGTCAGGTACTGGCCGAACGGCGTGCGCCCGCGCTCGCCGGCGGTGACCATCAGGTCCTTGAAGTCGACCGTGTCCTTCATCGCGTCGGCCGTGAGGAACGTGCCGACGTCGGAGATCGTGAGCGTGACCTTGTGGTCGGCCTGGACCTTGTCGCGGAGCTTCTGGAGGTACTCGAACGTGTTGTACGGGACGCCGAGCGACGAGGTCGGCACGGGCTTCTTGGCGTCGACGGCGGCCTTGTAGGCGTCGAAGTCGGCGCGGAGCGTGGTGCGGACGGCGTCGCGGACGGCGGTCGTCAGCGCGGTGACGCGCTCGGTCGTCAGGCGCTCGCGGATCTCGTCGGCGGACTCGGCGAGCGTCTTGGGGCGGGTGCCGTCGCCGAGCGAGAACGTCTCGCGCGTGGTCGGGATCGCGGGCGTGCCCTTGTTGGCGTAGTAGTACTCGGCGACGTCCTCGCCCTGGACGGGCTTGATCGCCTTCTTGACCTCGTCGGCCGAGATCACGATCGCGTCGAACTTGGCGCGGTTGGGGATTTTGTAGCCGAACGGGGTCTCGTCGGCCTTGGCGTCCTTGTCCTTGTACTTGTCGAAGTGGGCCTTGACCTCGTCCTCGGTCGGGGCAGGGACCTGGACCAGGAAGTCCTTGGCGTCGAACTCGACGACGTTGACGCTGAGCTGCTGGGCCTGGGTGCCCATCAGGTAAGACCGGAGCGGCTGGCTGACCTTGGCGACCGTCGCGGCGCGGCGGGCGGAGTTGATGACCTTGAGGAAGTCGCGGAGCAGGGCCCGGCGGTTCTGGTAGTCGCGGCCCTCGGGCGTGCCGGCCTCGGGCGGGGCCTGGCCGTTCATCTCGGCGGCGAGGATGGCGGTGACGGTCTCCTCGTCGGCGCCGATCCCGTTGGCCTCGGCCTCCTTGACCAGGAGCATGAACGCGTCCTCGTTGGACTCGATCTGCTCGAAGATGCCGATGCCGAGGTAGGCGGCGTCGCCGATCGCGCGCATCTGCGGGGGCTGGCTCTGCGAGAGGATCTGCCAGAGCTGGGGGGTCGGCCCGTAGTTGCGGACGATCTCGGAGGCGGCCTGGCGGAGGCGGGCGTTGGTCAGGCCCTGGACGACGAGGGCGGACTCGCCGGTCGGGACGCTGCCCAGCGCGAGCGCGAGCCCGACGGGGCCGTAGTGGTCGCGGAGGGCGCGCCACTCGTTCTTGAACCGGACCGAGTCGTTGTAGGTGAGGGTCTGGCCGAGGAGGGTGCCGGCCGGGCGGTCACCGCCGCCGCCGCGGCCCATCTGGCCGAAGCCGATCGGCAGGGCGAACGCGATCATCAGGAGGATGCCGAAGATCGCCATCGCCTTCTTCTGGTTCTTACGGAAGTACTTGATCATGGGAGGGGGGAGCGGGTTCCGCCCCGCGTCGGACGCGCGGTCGTGGGCGTCGGGCGCGGGGCGGGGTGCGCGGGTTAGGTTGTCAGCGGTTCGGGGGTCAGCGGGTCGGTCGGTCGTCCGGGTCAGTTGCTCGCGGCGGACTTGGCCAGGCGGTCGATGGCCTTCTGGGCGGCGGTCGCGGCGGGCGTGTTCTGGTGCTCGCGGGCGACCTGGCGGTACACCTTCATGGCGGTCTCGGGTTCCTTCAGGCGGGTCTCGAAGATCTCGGCGACCTTGAGCAGGGCGGCGCCGCAGTTCGTGTTGTTCTCGTGGAGGGCGACGACTCGCATGTACTCCAGTGCCAGGTCCTTCCACGCGTCCGGGGTGCCGGCCGCGCCGAGCTTGCCGGCCTTGATCTCGGAGTTGATGAACAGCATGTCGGCCTTGCTGTTCTCGTTCAGCAGGGCGGGGTCGACCTTGGCGAGGGCGGCGGCGGCGGCGTCGACGTTCTTCTTGCCGAACTCGTGTATGGCGATCAGCAGGTCGTACTCGGCCTTCTCCTGCGGCGAGCCGCCGAGCCCTACGATCTCGCCCTGGTTCTTGATCCGGGCCTCGCTGTCGCCGGTGTGCTCGTAGATCGCCCCGATCAGCGTGAGGTAGGCGCGCTTCTCGTCGGCCTTGGAGGTGCCGTTCTTGGCGGTCGTGAGCTTCTTGAGGGCCTCGGCGAGGTACTGGCTCTTGGGGTCGACGGGCGCGAGCTCGGGCATTGCCTTGGCGGCCGACGCGGCGTCGCGCGCGACCATCGCGATCCACGAGTCGACCGCGATGTCGAACCGCCCGGACTTGGGCGCGACGATCTGCAGGCGGGCGGACGCGAAGTCGCGCAGCCACGGCTTGGACGACTTTACCGCGGCCTGGTACCCGGTGGCCGCCTCGCCGAACAACCGCTTGGCGTTCGCGTCGCCCTTGGTCTCGGCGTCGGTCGCCTCCTTGAACGCCCGCTCGGCGGTGTTGAACGAGGTCTCGTTGGTGATCTCGAGGCTGATGATGTCGGCGACCCGCTTGTGAGTCTGGGCGCCGCTCTCGGCCGTGAAGTAGATCTCGTTGTCCTTCACGTTGGTGACGGTCGCGTTCTTGTACGTCAGGCTGGCGCCCTTGGCACCGCTCTTGACGACGACGACGTCGGCCAGCGCGGCGGGCGCGACACAAGCGGCGACGGCGGCGAACAGTGCGGCGGCGAGGCGGCGGGTGGTTAGCGTCATGATAGGTTCCTCTTTCGCGGTCGCGCGGCGACGACGGGCACGCGGCCCCTTTCAAAACGTCTTGCGATTGCAGGAGAGGGGGGTCGAACCCCTACACCTTTCGGTACAGGCTCCTAAGACCTGCGCGTCTGCCAATTCCGCCACTCCTGCGTGTGAAAATCGCGGTCCGCCCGGATTGACCGGCCTGACCGGTTCCGGTCGCGACCAGCACCTCTTGGGTACGACCGACGCGCCGACTCCCGATTCAACCTGATCCGGGATATCTCGCGCATCGGGGAACGCCGTCAGTAAATATTGTACGACACTGCGGGGGGGCGTCCAGTCCAACCATCTATAAGCAGACCGCGGGTGCCCCATGAGCGGCCCCGTAACGCCGGGGCCGCCCCCGGGCTTTCCGACAATCTGCGGTGCGAGCGTCCTCTGCCGGCAGGCGGGGCGAACGTGCTCATGCTGGCCATCAGCCTCGATCTACGGCTTGACGTGGATCGCCGTGGCGTCCACCGTGATAACCTTCTTGTCGCCCTCGCCCTCCACGCTCCGCACCTTGCCCTTGACCGTGACGACCTTCATCGGGGCGAGCCCGCCGACGCCCTTGAGGCCGGCCTTGAGCGGCCGGCCGTCGGCGCCGACGACCTGCACGGTCAAACTCTTGGCGACGATCGACGCGGGCTCCGCGCAGCACGCGTCCCACGGCGTCTTGCACGAGTCGCCCGCGTCCTTGTCGCACGTCTCCAGCGACGGATCGGCCAGCGTGAACACGGCCCGGTTCGCGGCGATCGGATCGACAGACCCGGCCACGATGCCGCGGATCACGACCTCCTGGTCCTTCGCCGCGGCCTTCTTGGCCGCCGACACGTCCTGGGCCCCGTCCGGCGCGGCCGGCACGACCAGCGAGGCGGGGATCGCGTCGGCCCCGGCCGCGGACTGCGTCCCACTCCCGGTGTTGCCACCGCCACCGGCGCCGCCCGCGGTCGGCTTCTTGTCGCCGTCGCACCCGGCGATTACCGCGAGCCCGAACAGTGCCGCCATCGTCGTCTTTCCGAACTTCGTCATCGCGTCTCCTGAAAAGGGGAAGAGTCTTCTAGTCCACCATCAACACGGTCAAGTCGCTTTGAGCGCCTCGGTGATCGGCAGGCGCAGGCACCGCCACGCCGGCGGCAGCGCGCCGACGATCCCGAGCAGCAGCCCGGCCGCCAGCCCGAGGGCCAGGACGGTCGTGTCGATCGACAGGGCGAACACGCCGATCGAGAACCGCACGTTCACGCCGTCGATCAGCCAGAGCGAGAGGCCCGCGGCGATCAGTGCCCCGGCCGTCGACGCCAGCACCGACTCCTGCACGAGGCTGGCGACGATCGCGTACCGCGGGTAGCCGATCGCCTGGAGGGCGCCGAGCTCGCGGACGCGCGACGCGAACGCCGCGTACATCGTGTTCAATCCGCCGAACAGGCCGCCGGTCGCGATCAGGATCGCCGTCGCCCACGCCATCGCCTGGATCGGGCGGTAGAACGCGAGCAGCTTCGCGTAGTACGCGTCCTCGCGCAGCGCGACCAGCTCCAAATCGAGCCGCCGGCGGGCGAACAAGTCGACGTCGTCGAACTCGGCCTCGCGCGGGTCGAGCGTCAGGACGACGCACGAGAGGTTGTCGCGCCTGGCCGCGATCTGGAGGTCGGTCAGGGCGGCCCAGATTTCGGCCTCCATGACCGTCCCCGGGGCCTCGAACCGGCCGACGATCTGCCAGGCGCGGTGGTCGATCCAGAGCGACTGGCCCGCCGCCACGCGGTCGTCTGACACGCCGAGCTTGGCGGCCGCCAGCGCGCCGACCAGCAGCTCGTCGCGCCCGGGCGCCGGCAACCGGCCGCTCGCCAGCCGCGCCTGCGCGTGGACGAGGAACGCCGCCGGGGTCACGCCGCGGAGCGAGACCGCCGTGCCGCCCGCGTCGTCCCTCGCGAGCCGCACCGGGGCCATGAAGTAGACCTCGGGCGAGATCATCGGCACGCCGCCCACCGTCTTGATGCCCGCGACCGACCCGCCGACCAGCCCCGGCACGGTCGGCGAGATCTCGCTCCGCTCGACGCTCTCCTCGCTGCCGGCGCCGAGCAGCATCACGTTGCCCTGCCCGCCGGTCACCGTCAGCGTCCGGCCCATCCCGCGGACGAACGCGCCGGCCGCGATTACCAGCAGCACGACCAGCGTCGCGCCGGCCACGCTCAACCCGAGTCGCACCGGCGACCGGGCGAGGTTGCGGACCGCATAATCCCAGGGAAGGAGTCGCATCGTCGTCGTCTCTCGCCTACACGGCCCGGAAACACTGGGTGATCTCGCGCCGCGACGCCTGCCACGCCGGCACCAGGCCGGCCACTATCCCGAGCCCGGCCGCGACCGCCAGGCCGATCAACATCACGCCGCCGTCGGCCCGCATCCGCACGCTCAGGCCCTCGTTCGACAGCGTGAGGCCCGTGTACCGGATGACCGCCAGCGCGATCCCGGTGCCGACCAGACCGCCGATCACGCCGATCAGCAGCCCCTCGGCCACGATCAGCCGCGCGATCAGCCCACCCTTGAACCCGAGCGTCTGGAGGACCGCGTGCTCGCGCACCCGGTCCTGCACGCTCAAGACGATCGCGTTGCCGACCAGCGCGAGCACGGCCGCCAGGCACGCCCACCCGAGGTACCCGGCGAACTCGACCAGCCGGACGACGTCCGCCGCCGCCCGCCCGACGAACGCCTTCTCGCTGCTCGTCTGCGTCGGCTCGGCGTCGTGGGCGAACTCGGCGTCGATCGCCTTGGCGACGGCGTCCAGCTTCCGCGGGTCGTCCACGCGCACCGTGTACTGGGTCACGATCCCCAGCTTGCGCGAGCCCGTGCCCTGCTGGAGGCGCGGCAGGTGGACGAAGGCCACGTTCTGATCCTGCGGCTCGGCCGACCGCACGATCCCGGCGACCACGCACTCGACGCCGACCGCGCTGAACGAGTCGCCGACCTTCCACCCGCGGCGCTTGGCGAGCGTCTCGCCGACCAGGGCGGCGTCGCCCCGCTTCGTCCACGCGTCGGCCGACCCCTCGATCACGTCCAGGTTCGGCGCGTAGTGCTTGGTAAAGTGCTCGGGCGGCACGCCGCGGAACGTGATGACGTCCAGGCTCGCTCCGCAGTTGGTCACCTCGATCTTCGTCGGGATCGCCCACGCGACGCCGGGCACCCGCTCGATCCGTTGCAGGTAGTGCTCGGGCAGGCGGCTCGTGGCCGGGCAGTAGCGGTTCTGGCGGTACACGACCAGCGTCGCGTCCTTGGACGTCGTCCCGGTCGCCTCGCGCACGCCCGCCTGCATCGCCTGGACGGCGCAGAACAGGAACATCGCGGTCGAGACGCCGGCGACGGTCAGGAGCGTCCGCGTCCGGTGGCGCACCACCTGCCGCAAGACGTACGGGATGAACTTCGGGGCGAGCATCGTCAGTGTCCTCCGCCGGTGGTCGCCGCCGCCGCCGCCGTCACGTCGACCCCGTCCTGGGCGACGTGCAGGGCCGCGCCGGACGGCGGGGCCTCGGCCAGCCGGCCCTTCTCCAAATGCAACGTCTGGTCCGCGTGCGCGGCCGTCTTCGGGTCGTGCGTGACCATGATGAGCGTCTTGCCCAGCTCCTCGTTCAGCCGGCCCAGCAGGCTCATGACCGACGCGGCCGCGGCCGCGTCCAGGTCCCCGGTCGGCTCGTCGGCGACGATGATCTTCGGGTCCGTGACGATCGCCCGCGCGATCGCGACCCGCTGCTCCTGCCCGCCCGAGAGCTGGCGCGGGTAGTGGTCGTGCCGGTCGGCCAACCCGACGAGCGACAACGCCAGCGCGACCCGCGCGTGCCGCTCCTTGCGCGACAGCTTGTGGAGCAGCAGCGGGAGCTCGACGTTCTCGTACGCGGTCAGCACCGGGACGAGGTTGTAGAGCTGAAACACGTACCCGACGTACTCGCTCCGCCACGCCGCGAGCTTCGAGCGGGACATCCGCCCGACCTCCTGACCGTCGATCTTGAGCGACCCCGCGGTCGGCCGGTCGATGCCGGCGATCAGGTTGAGCAGCGTCGTCTTCCCGCTCCCGCTCGGCCCCATCAGCGCGAGGAACGTCCCGGCCTCGACGTCGAGGCTCAGGCCGTCGAGCGGGCGGATCACGTTCTCGCCGCGGCGGTACTCGCGGGTCAGCTCGCGACATTCAATGAGCGCCATGGTGGCCTCCCTTCGCCCCGCCGTTCACCTTCGGATCACGGAACTGATCGTCGTCCGCCTCGCCAATCACTCGGACGCGCTGGCCGTCCGACACGGGCCGGTCGCTGACGATCAACCGGTCGCCCGGGTTGAGCCCCGTCGCGATCGCGACCCAGCCGTCGCGACGATCACTCCCGAGGGTGACCGTGCGCCTCACCGCCCGGCCCGCGCGCGAGTCAAGCACCATCGCCCAGCGGACGTCACCGTCCTGTCGGACCAATGACTCGGGCGCGAAGACCGTGCCCCCAGAACCGGCAGCCGACTCGTTCGGCGCGGACGAGTTGACGATGTTGCCGCCTCCCTTCGTCGTCCCGGGCGTCGGCCGTGCTCCGCCGAGGAACCGCACCTTCGCGAGCATCTCCGGCTTAATCTCGGTCGCCGGGTCCTTGATCGACACCTTGAACTGCTGCGTGTTCTTCTGCACGTCCGCCTCGTGTCCGGCCCGCGTCACCACCCCGTCGAACACCCGGTCCGGCAGCACGTCCACCGTGACCCGCGCCGCCTGCCCGACACCGACCTTCGCCGCGTCCGCCAGCGGCACGTCCACCCGCACCTGCAGCCGCCGCGGGTCGTACAGCCGCACGACCTGCGCCGACTGCGCCACGTCCCCGCCGAACACGACCTTCGACCCCGGCTCGACCATCCGCCGCATGACCACGCCGTCCGCCGGCGACTTGACCTCCGTCCGCTCCAGCCGCAGCTTCGCCTCGGCGACTCCAGCCTCGGCCAGCCGGACCGCGGCCTTGGCGTCCGCCAGCGCCCGCGTCTCCTCTGTCCGCAGCCGACGATGTTCCTTCGCCGCCGCCAGCTCGGCCGCGTGCTGCCGCACCTTCGCCTCCAGCATCCCCCGCTTGGCCTCCAGCGACCGGATCAGCGCGGCCTGCGCGTCCATCCGCTGCTTGGCCCGCACGGCCTCGACCCGGCTCACCGCCCCGGTCTGGATGCCGGCCGTCGACTCGTGCTCGAACGCCAACTCCTTGAACCGCGCCCGCTCGGCGTCCAGGTCCAGTGGCAGCCGCGTCAGGTCCGCCGCCGCCTCGTCGTGGAGCGCCTGCGCCGCCGCGACCGCCCGCTCGCGCTCCACCGGGTTGTCCCACGTCTCCTGCGCCGCACTGAGCGCGGCCTGGCGCGACGCGAGTTCCGCCGCGGCCCGGTCCAGCGCCAGCTTCGCGTCGTCCGCGATCAGCCGCGCGACGACCTGTCCCTTGGTCACCGGCTCGCCTTCCAGGACGAGCACCTCGGCGACGACGCCGTCCGTCAGCGCCGACGCGGCCAAGGCGTACGGGTCGGGCTCGACCCATCCGGGAGCCTGCGCAACGACGTCGCCCGAACGCGATCCGCCATGCGCCGCCGGCGCGGCCGCAGACGTCGCAGTGCCGCCGCCGCCGGCCCGCACGACGACCGGCACAACGCGCACCTCGACACCCGGCCACAGTGCGTCTCGTGCGGCATACGCGAGCAGTCCGCCCGCAATCGCCAGAATCGCGAGCGGCACGAGCACCCGTGTCACCCACCGACGCATCGGCGCCGGCACCGCACTCGCTGCGGCGGGCGAACGGTCGTCGCGGGAGGCGCGCGGCTCCGACCCCGGAATGGTCGGAACGCGTAAGCCGGGAGCGCGACGCGACAGCGCGCCGAGATGGGGCAGGTTATCAGTCATGGATGGCACGGGTAGACGGCATGTGCCGCTCCCGTGAATGCGGGTGAGATGGAGTTCGCGCGCAAGCCCGTTGTGGAAGCGCGCGGTCAAAGCGACGCGAGATCGACGCGCCATGCGGTCCGGCAGGGTTGCCGGAGCGCGCAGGGGCGGCGCAGAAGTCGGCTACGCCAATCTCGGAGGGTGGAAGATTCCGTGCGGGACCGAACGGCAAGTCGGCCGCTCGTCCACGGCCGGGGTCGCGCGTCCCCCGTCGAGCGCGCCGCCCAGAATTACCGGGCTGGCGGTGACGGCCATCATCCCAACGCCGACGACCGTCATCGCGCACTTCGGCGGACACCGGTCGGGTGCCGGCTGCTCGGGCCCGTGAGGCGGGTGCCGGTCGCCGTCCTGTGGCGCAGCCGAGTCCGCCGGACCGGGACAACAACTGTCCACGTCCGCGGCGGCCGTACGGGCGGTGACCACATTGCAGACCGACGGCGCGGCGCAGACCGCCCGCGGAGCCCAGGCCCCAAGGATGCCGGCCAGGGTCAGGATGACGACGCCGCACCTGGCAGCGCCGATCGTCGAAGTTGTGGAGCACCGGCGGCCCATCGGTTCAGCGATCATATGCCCGGACGAGTGGCGATGCCAACGGCTCAAAACGTTCGGCTCGGTCGCGGGCGGGGTCCCGGCAACGGGAGCGGCCCGGGGATCACCCGGCAAGCCCGGCGGCTCAAAGGAGTTCCCGCGTCCGGCCGCCCGCTACCCGATTGACTTTACCTCGCCCGGGCGTTCAGATGCGCGGACGACAGTGGCGGGCGCGAGTGCCCCCGTTTCGCACGCGATTCTGATCCCCAGGACCGACGAGGAGGACCGACACATGGCGCGCCCGGTTACGCTGTTCACCGGCCAGTGGGCCGATCTGCCGTTCGAGACGATCTGCGAGAAGGCCAAGGGCTTCGGGTACGACGGCATCGAGCTGGCGACGTGGGGCGACCACTTCGAGGTCGACAGGGCGCTAAAGGACAAGGGGTACGTCAAGCAGCGGTGGGACGTGCTGGCGGGCCACGGGCTCAACTGCTACGCGATCAGCGCGCACCTCGTCGGGCAGGCGATCTGCGACAACATCGACGAGCGGCACAAGTTGATCCTCCCGCCCGAAGTGTGGGGCGACGGGTCGCCCGACGGCGTGAAGACCCGCGCGGCACAGCGGATGATCGACACCGCCAAGGCGATGCGCCTGTTCATGGACGCCCGGCCGGCCGATAAGTGCCCGCCCGCGCAGGGGTTCGGGGCGGTCGTGAACGGCTTCACGGGGTCGAGCGTCTGGCACAGCATCTACGCGTTCCCGCCCACGAGCCAGGAGTACTGGCAGAAGGGGTTCGACGACTTCGCCAGGCGGTTCGGGCCGATCCTCGCCGAGTTCGAGAAGCAGAACGTGAACTTCGCGCTCGAGGTGCACCCGACGGAGATCGCGTTCGACATCGCCAGCGCCCAGCGGGCGATCGACGCGGTCAAGGGCCACAAGCGGTTCGGGTTCAACTACGACCCGTCGCACCTGGGCTACCAGCACGTCGACTACGTGAAGTTCATCCGCACGTTCGGGAGCCGGATTTACCACGCGCACATGAAGGACGTTTGGTGGGGCCACGGGGACGGCACGGTCGGCGTGTTCGGCGGGCACACGACGTTCGCCGACCCGGCCCGGTACTGGGACTTCCGCTCGCTCGGCCACGGGGACATCTCGTTCGAGGACATCATCGTGGCGCTCAACGACGTCCGGTACGTCGGCCCGCTCAGCGTGGAGTGGGAGGACAGCCGGATGGACCGCGAGCACGGCGCCGCCGAGGCGGCGGCGTTCGTGAAGGACATCGATTTCAAGCCGTCCTCGATCGCGTTCGACGCGCAGTTCGACCGGTGATGTTTTCGCTGCAAAGACGCGAAGGCGCGAAGAAGTAGAGAACACGCGGGGCACGGAGTGATCCGTGCCCCGCGGGCGTTTCGTCGTGAGGATCGGCGCGTAGGGCTCGCTTCAGCGAGCGGGACGTCGTCACGGTTTGCGTTGAAAGGAATGGGCGTTTCGCGGCGGCAGGTCGATTCCGCTCGCTGAAGCGGGCCCTACGCGGAGCCACGAGCAATGCGTGCCGACGACCTCGACTTTCATCTTCCCCCCGAGTTGATCGCGCAAGTGCCCCCGCGCGACCGGACCGCTTCGCGGCTACTCCACTACCGTCGGGATTCTCGCGCGATCGAGCACCGCGTCTTCGCCGACCTCCCGTCATTGCTTCGCGCCGGTGACCTCCTCGTGTTCAACGACACGCGAGTGGTTCCTGCGCGCTTCTACCTGCGGAAGGAGAGCGGGGGGCTGGTCGAGGGGTTATTCGTGCGGCAGGAGGCGCAGGGGCGCTGGCGGGTGATGCTCAAGAACCTGGGCGGGGCCGCGGGGAAGCGGCTGACGTTCGAGCGGGACGCGTCGCTGCACGCGACGGTGGTCGAGAAGCACGACGGCGGCGAGTACGTGATCGAAGTCCATTCGACGGAGCCGGCCCTGGTGGTGATGGGGCGACTGGGCCGCATGCCGCTGCCGCCCTACATCCGGCGCGAGAAGCTCGCCGACGCGCACGATGCCGAGGATCTGGAGCGGTATCAGACCGTGTACGCCAAGGAGGCCGGCGCCGTGGCGGCGCCGACGGCGGGGTTGCATTTTACGCCGGAGCTATTGGCGGAGTTGGAGGGCAGGGGGGTCGGGCGGGCGTTCGTGACGCTGCACGTCGGGCTGGGGACGTTCAAGCCGGTGACCGTCGACGCGCTCGCTGCGCACGCGATGCACTCCGAAGAATACGAGATCACGAGGGAGGCGGCCGAGGCACTCAACAGCGCGAAGCGAGAGAATCGGCGGATCATCGCGGTGGGGACGACGTCGGCGCGGGTGCTGGAGAGCCAGCCGGCGGACCGGAGTTTCGAGGCGAAGCGCGGCGCGACCGACATCTTCATCTATCCGCCATACCAGTGGCGGCACCTGGCGGGGCTGGTGACGAACTTCCATTTACCGCGGAGCACCCTCATCGCGCTCGTCGCGGCGCTCGTCGGGCTGGACGAGCAGCGGCGGAGCTACGCGGAGGCGATCGCACGGGGCTATCGTTTCTTCAGTTACGGGGACGCGATGTTCGTGGAGTGATCGTCACTTCTTCGCGCGCGATTCCTGCGCCTGCTTTTCCCGCACGAGCTGCTGGGCGCGGGGCCGCTCGTTCTGGAGGCGCCTCAGGTCGTCTTGAGCCCGCCGGCGCAGCTCTTCGCCCTTGCGGACGTCGCCGTCGACGGACTGCATCTCGCGCTGCAGGGCCGTGACGTCGGACAAAGCCGCCTGCATCGCCTTGCGCGACGACGTCTCGGCGAGGGCGAGTTCCCGCACGCGGGCGTCCGCGGCGGTGGCGCCCGCCTGGGCGGTCTTGAGATTGGCGCGGCTGGCGGCAATGGCGGCGGTGTCGGCCTCGGCCTGCTGGCGGGCGGCGGTGACCTCGGGCTGAGACGACGCGTCGCGGTCGAACCGCTGGCGGACGGCGGAAAGCTCGGTATTGGCGGTCTGGAGTTCGCCGCGCGCGGCCGACGCCTCGGGGTCGCCCAAGATCGCGGCCTGCTTCATCTCTTCGACGGCGGTCTTGGATTTCATCCAGACGGTGGACGCGTCGGCGAGTTGGCCGGGGTCGGCGGCGCCGGCGCGAAGTTGTTTCACCGTTGCCTCATTCGCTGCGGCTTGCGCGACGGCCTGCTGGTAGGCCGGCGTCCCCGCGAGGGCGTCGGTCACGCGCGCCGCGGGGGCGTCGAACTTCGCCTGCGCGGCGGCGACGCGGTCCGCGGCGGCACGACCGGCGGGGTCGGTCGCAAGGAGGCGCTCGACCGCCTGCCGCTTGGTGTTAATGGCGGACTTGGCGGAGTCGTCGGCGCGCGAGGTCGCCTCACGGATGGCTTCCTGGGCGGAGGGGAGCGCCTTGTTCGCCGCGTTGGAGGCGGCGCGGGCGGCAGGCTGGGCGGCGGTGGCGGTCGCGAGCCGTTCCTTCTGCGCGGCGACGACGGCCTGGGCCGCGTTAATCCGCCGCGGGAGCTCGTCGCGCCGGATCTGGAGCTGCTGGATCTCGCGCTCGATGCGGGTGACGAGCTGGTTCTGCTGGACGATCTGGCGGTCAATTGAGTCGAGGGCCTGCTGCGCCTGTTGGGTCTCGCGCTTGGCCTGGTCGGGCGTGATCGCGAGCGCGGGCGACGCGAGGAGGAAGAGGGCGACAACGAGATGGGCGCGCGGCATCGATGGCCTCCGGTGTCTGTGGAAGACACGACAGCGGGCGGGGCGTTAGAAGTCAACCGAAATCCGCGAGGCGAACTGGGACGGCGACTCGGGCGCCGGCATGCTCGAAATCACTTTCCGAAACCGTCCGCGACCGTCATTCCGAGTTCTCTGGTCAGAAACGCCCAGATGTCCGCGCGTTCTTCGATGGCTTTGGCAAGGGGTTTGCCGGCACCGTGACCGGCGCGCGTCTCGATCCGGATCAGCGTCGGCTTCTCCCCCGCCTGGCATTCCTGAAGCCGCGCGGCGAACTTGAACGAATGGGCGGGGACGACGCGGTCGTCATGATCCCCGGTCGTCACAAGCGTCGCGGGGTACTTCGTGCCGGGCTTGAGGTTGTGGTACGGCGAGTAGGCGTAGAGGGCCTTGAACTCGTCGGCGTTGTCCGACGAGCCGTAGTCGCTCGTCCAGCCCCACCCGATCGTGAACTTGTGGAACCGGAGCATGTCGAGCACGCCGACCTCCGGGACGGCGGCGGCGAACAGGTCGGGGCGCTGGGTCATGCACGCGCCGACGAGCAGCCCGCCGTTGGAGCCGCCCTCGATCGCGAGCTTCTGGGGCGACGTGTACTTCTGGTCGATCAGGAACTGCGAAGCGGCAATGAAGTCGTCGAACACGTTCTGTTTTTTCAGCTTGATGCCGGCCTGGTGCCAGTCTTCGCCGTACTCGCCGCCGCCGCGGATGCAGGCCACCGCGTAGACGCCGCCGAGCTCCATCCAGACGACGTTGGACGTGGCAAAGTAGGGGGTCATGGAGGCGTTGAAGCCGCCGTAGCCGTACAGGAGGGTCGGGTTGTTGCCGTCGAGGGTGAGGCCTTTCTTGTGGGTGATAAACAGGGGGATGCGCGTGCCGTCTTTGCTCTGGTAGAAGACCTGGCGGGTCTCGTACTTGGCGGGGTCGAAGTCGACCTTGGGCTGGCGGAACACCTCGGCCTTGTTCGCGACGATGTCGTACTTGTAGATCGTGTTGGGGACGGTGTAGGAGGTGAAGGAGAAGTAGGTCTCGGTCTGGTCGTTCTTGCCGCCGAAGCCGTTGATCGAGCCGATGCCGGGCAGCGCGATCTCGCCCTTGGGCGTGCCGGCGGTGTCGAACAGGCGGACGACGTTCTTCGCGTCCTTCAGGTACGGCGCGATCATCGTCTTGCCGAACACGCTCACGTATTCGAGCGGGTCGGCCGACTGCGGGACTAACTCTTTCCAGTGCTTCCGCTCGGGTTTGGTGACGTCGACGGCAATCACGCGGCCACGGGGGGCGTCGAGGTCGGTCTTGAACCAGAAGGTCGTCCCGTCGTGGTCGATGAACTCGTACGCCGCGTCGTTCTCCATGATGAGCTCGACGATCGGATTGTCCGGCTTGGCGAGGTCCTTGTAGAGGACGCGGGTCTTGGGGTCGGTGCCGTGGTGAATGGTGATGACGAGGTACCGGCCCGAGTCGGTGACGGTGGGGCCGAAGCTCCACTCCTTCTGGTCGGGGCGGTGGTAGACCAGCGCGTCGTCCGACTGCGGCCTTCCCAGCGTGTGATAGTAAAGCTTGTAGAAGTAATTGACGCCGGTGAGCTGTTCCTTGGTTTTCGGCTCGTCGTACCGGCCGTAGTAGAAGCCCTTGCCGTCCTTGCTCCATGTGGCGCCGGAGAACTTGGACCACTTGATCAGGTCGGGCAGGTCCTTCCCGGTGCCGACGTCGCGGACGCGCCACTCGACCCAGTCGGACCCGGCCGAGGAGAGGGCGTAGGCCATGAGCGCGCCGTCGTCGGTGTACGACGTGCCGGCGAGGGCGACGGTGGCGTCTTGCGATAGCGAGTTGGGGTCGAGCAGCACGCGCGGCGTTGCGGCGGGGTTATCGAGTACGTAAAGGACGGATTGGTTCTGAAGGCCGTCGTTGCGCGTGTAGAAGAGGCGGGTGCCGCGCTTGCTCGGCAGGCCGAATCGCTCGTAGTTCACCAGTTTGAGCATGCGGTCGCGGATCGCGGTACGGTGAGGGATCTTCGCGAGGTAATCGAACGTGACCGCGTTCTGGGCGATGACCCACGCCTTGGTCTTCTCGGCGTTGTCGTCCTCGAGCCAGCGGTACGGGTCGGAGACCTTCACGCCGTGATAGTCGTCGACCTGGTCGACCTTGTCGGTAGGGGGGTACTTGATCGGCGGCGCGGCGACGGCGGTCATGGTCATCAGAGCGATCCCCATCAAAGAGACGTAGCGCATAGATGAAGAGGGTACGTCGCGCCCGTTCGGGAATCAAAAGCTGCTCGACGACCGTTCGTTGCCCCGACCCGCGCGATCGACCATGATCCGACCCCGATGGACCTCCCCGAATCCGGACACGACCCCGTCCTCCTGACCCAAGTCCTCGACCTCCTCGCGCCCGCGCCGGGGAAGACGATCGTCGACGGCACCTTGGGCCGCGCCGGACATGCATCCCACATCGCGAGCACGCTGGGCCCTACCGGTCGCCTGATCGGTCTGGACGTCGACCCGCGAAACCTCGAGTACGCGCGGGAGCGGCTAAATGGCGCTCCCTGCGAGGTCCGGCTATTCCACGCAAACTTTGCCGAACTTGCGGACGTCCTCGAGGAAGTCGGGGTTTCCCGGGTCGACGGAATCCTTGCGGACTTGGGGATCAGCACGAATCAGCTCTTCGAAGCCCCGTACGGCATGTCCTTCTCCGTCGACATGCCGCTGGACATGCGAATCGACCCTCGATTGCCCAAATCCGCGGCGGACCTGGTCAATACGATGCGGGAGGACGACCTGGCGAACGTCCTATATGAACTGGCCCAGGAGCGTTGTTCGCGACGAATCGCCAGAAAGATTGCGGACGCGAGGCGGGTTTCGCCGATCAATACTACCGGACGTCTGGCGGACCTGGTCCGGTCGGCCGTCGGGCATCAGCCGTGGGAGAAGATCGACGCGGCCACCCGCACGTTCCTGGCGCTCCGTATGGCGGTGAACCAGGAACTCGAAAACCTCGAGGCGCTTCTCGAGAACGCCCCGGGATTACTGGCCCCCGGCGGCCGGTTGGCGGTGATCAGCTTCCAGTCGATGGAAGACCGGCTCGTCAAGCAGTCGTTTCGTATGCTTGACCAGACCGGCGCCGCACGGGTGCTGACCAAGAAGCCCGTCGAGCCGGACGACGACGAGATCGCCAAGAACCCGCGCAGTAGGTCGTCGAAGATGCGGGTGATCGAACGGACAGGAAAATAGGCGAGTCTCACGACCCCGGCAGGACGCCGAGCCGCGAGCACTCGCAACACGAAACTCGCAACTCGCAACTCGCAACTCGCAACTTCCACTGGACGGGGTCGAACATGACGCGTGAAACGAAGATCGGGCTGCTGGTCGGGCTGGCGTTTATCATCGTCGTCGGCATTCTGCTCGGCGAGCAGTTGATGCGGTCGACCGAGCCGCCGCCGGCGCAGGTGGCGGGCGTCGCGGACAACGTGCGGAAGGGGATCACGACGCCGGCGAGCCACGCACAGGTGCTCCCGCCGGTCACCCCGCCGCGCACGATGTCGCCCGAGACGCACGTCCCGACCCGCGACGAGGTCACGCCGCCCGCGTCGCCGGTGACGGTGGTGGAGATCCGCCCGGGCGGGAACGGCCCGCAGCCGCGCATCCCGGCCGGCCACGTGTCGCTCGGCATCGGCGCCGATCCCTCGGCCACCTCCGCGGCGATAGCGCCGCCCGCCACTCCGAACGGCGCGATGAACGACGGCGTGAACGGTGGCCCGGTCGCGATCAACGGCACCACCCGCGTGAACCCGCCCGCGACGCCGGGCGGACGGTCCATCGCGGACATCGCCGCGGCCATGGGCGAAACGCTCCTCGGCCCGGACGGCAAGCCGCTTCGGGCGACGACGCCGCTCACGCCCCCGACCACTCCCGGCGGGGCCGCTTCAGCGGCTCTGCCAGCCGGCGCCAAGCAATACAAGTGCGAATCGGGCGATACGCTGTCGAAGATCGCGCAGAAGAACTACGGGTCGGCGTCGAAGGCGTTCTGCAATCTGATCGTCAAGGCGAACCCCTCGCTCGCCGAGAACCCGGACAAGGTCATCATCGGCGTGACCTACACGATCCCCCCGGCTCCGACCGCCGCGGTCGCAACGCCGACCGCGCCT
>Ga0196963_10001125_pt1 | contig 19575 bp, 19 predicted proteins | sample S1_5metaG_FD_148600 | JGI IMG/M metagenome (GOLD analysis project Ga0196963, IMG submission 148600) | Soil microbial communities from Anza Borrego desert, Southern California, United States - S1_5 | ecosystem: Environmental > Terrestrial > Soil > Desert | place: USA: California | collected... | reverse complement strand
ACGTGGGCGAGGCGGCGGCGAGCGCCGCCCCCGCCCCACCCCCGTCCCGCGCGGGGAACCCGTGCGTCAGCGTGATCCACTGCCCCGCCTTCAGCCCCGTCTCCCGCGCCACCTCGGCGCCGATCACGACCTCGAAGTCCACCGCGAACGGGTACCCCGACTCGAACGACCACTCCGCGTCCGGCTCGGGCTTGAACTTCGTGAAGAACTCCGGCGCCGTCGCCACCACCGGGTACCGCGCCCGGTAGCTGTCGCCCAGCTGCATGGGGATCGCCCACTCCACCAGCGGGTTGGTCGCGAACTGCTCGTACTCGCGGAACTGGATCGGCGCCCGCGGCGAGTTGACGTAGTACAGCCCATTCAGAATCGACACCAGCGGGCTGGCGTCGCGCGACAGCAGCAGGTGCATGTTGCCCCCGCCCTTGTCGAACGCACGCCGCGCCGCGTCCCGCATCGTCAGCAGCACCAGCATGAGCGCCACCGCCACCGCCACAGTCGCCACCGTCGTCGCGGTCGAGAACAGCCGCGCCCGCATGCTCCGCAGGATGATCGTCCAGTCGGTCATCGCCCCGCCCCCCCGGCCGGCGCGCCGCTCGCCGCCGCCTCGCCCACGTTCAACGCCTCCCGGCGCGCGAACCGGGACGCCATTGAAGGATCATGGCTCACGCACAGCAGGGCCGCGTTCTTCTCGCGGCAGAGCCCTTGGATCAGGTCCATGGCCGCGACGGCGTTCTCTGGGTCCAGGCTCGCCGTCGGCTCATCCGCCAGAACCAGCACCGGGTCCACGGCCATCGCCCGCGCCACAGCCACCCGCTGCTGCTGCCCCACGCTCAGCGTCTCCACCAGCGCCCCCTGGCGGGCGATGCCCAGCCGGTCCAGCAGCGCCTTGGCCTTCTCCTGCTGCACCCGCGGCGAATGGCCCGCCAGCATCAGCGCCGCCTTCACGTTCTCCAGGGCGGTGAAGCCCTGGAGCAGGTTGAAGGTCTGGAAGATCATCCCGATGTGCCGCCCACGGAACAGGTCCCGCTTGTGCCCGTGCAGCGAGTGGATGTTCGTCCCTGCCACCTCGATGGTCCCGCGGTGTGGGTCGATCAACCCCGCGATCAGAGCCAGCAGCGTGGACTTGCCGCGCCCCGACGCCGCCGTGAGCAGGCACTGCTCGCCTGACGCGAGCGACAACGACGGCAGGTCCAGCCGGAATGGCTGTTCCCCCGACTGGTACGAGAACGACAGGCCCGTGATGTTCAGCGCGGCACTCATCGAGTGGGGATGGTAACCGGCTTGGGATCGTGCCGTTGTTGTTCCGCCGCCGCTCTCCTGAGCGAAGTCATAGCGATGAAGACGTCGCCATGGCACGCAAAGTCCAAAAAGCACACACGGCACGCTTCACGCGTGCCGTGGTGGTGTGAACTCGGATGTGGTGAACGGAAACCCGAGTAGCTTGTGCCGGTCCAGCCGTCCGGCCTTACTGGTTCGTGCGAGCGCCGTTCACGCTCATTGGAAGCTCCGCTCAGTTCTCGCCGTGCTTGCTCACCGGCTCGTCCAGCCCCACCAGCCCCGCCGCGATGGCGATGCGGGCCAGCTCCACGCGGTTGGTCACGCCCAGCTTGTCGCCCAGCGAAACGCGGTGCCATTCCACCGTCTTCACGCTGCGACCCAGCTTCTTGGCGATATCCGCCGTCGACAGGCCCACGCCGATGAGCTTGAGGATCTCCAGCTCCCGCGCGGTGAGGCTCGCGAGCGCGCCCGAGTCGTTGACCCGTGCGTGCACCACGCCCTCGCCCGTCTGATCACCGATCGCCAGGCGGCTGGTGACCAGCACCCGCGGCGGCTGGCCGGGCGACATCATCGGGCGGAACACCGCCCGCATCAGCCGCCCCTTGACCATGCCCTCAATCGTGATCGGCCGGCCCGTGTTGACCGCCTCTCGAATGAGCCCGAGCCGCTCCGTCACGAGCTCCTCACTGAAGAACTCGCGCAGGTTCTTGCCCGACGCGTTGGTGGGGTCGGTCCCCATGATCTTGCTGGCGACGCCGTTGGCGAACTCGATCACGCCGTTGGCATCGACGATGAGCACGGGCAGGTTGGTGTCGTCCGTGAGCGCCGACCAGAAAGGGTCCTTGGTCGGCTGGAACTTGCCGCCGGTGCTGGTGGTGTCTCGAACACTTGACTGCATCATGTGATTACGCATCCCTGCGCCTTGGTTTTCACTCCGATGGGCCCCGGCTCCAAACTGGCGCTCTCTCGGCTGCCGGGGGCTTCTCTTTTCCTAACAGTCAATCCGACAAGGGGTAACGAGTGGATTCGTTCTCACCGGCGAATTTCCCAGCCCTCCATGCGGTGGGCCGATAAAACCTTGGTCGCGGCCTCTCCTTCACCCCGCTCTGTGCATCGGCCGCCGCATTCAGGTGGATTACGTGGCTTTGGACCCAACTCAGAAGTTCCCGGACGCCCACGCCCAGGGGAGCAGCCCCAACGGACGGGCCCGCTGGGCCAAGGTCCCAGGGGACCCCGATGTCCGCAGATTCCTCGCCGGCCCCCGCTCCCGCTGGGCCGAGCTCCTCCGCGTGGTCCGCATCGGCAGCGAGTTCGTCCGCGGCTTCCGCGCACTGCACTTCGCCGGCCCGTGCATCACCGTCTTCGGCTCCGCCCGCTTCAAGGAGGACAACCCCTACTACGCGATGGCCCGCGACATGGGCCGGCGCATCGCGGAGATGGGGTTGACCACTATGACCGGCGGCGGCCCGGGCATCATGGAGGCCGCCAACCGGGGGGCCAAGGAAGCCGGCGGGCGCTCGCTGGGCTGCAACATCATCCTGCCCATGGAGCAGCACCCCAACCCGTACGTGGATCGGTTTATCGAGTTCCGCTACTTCTTCGTGCGCAAGGTCATGCTCGTCAAGTACAGCTACGCGTTCGTGTGCATGCCCGGAGGCTTCGGCACACTCGACGAGCTCTTCGAGGCCCTCACGCTGGTGCAGACGAAGAAGATCTACTCGTTCCCCATCGTGCTCATGGGCGTGGACTACTGGCGGCCCCTCGTCCAGTTCATTGAGCAGACCCTGCTCGCCGCGCGGACCATCGATGCCGAGGACCTCCGCCTGCTGACGGTGACCGACTCGCCCGACGAGGCCATCGACGCGATTGTGCGGGGGCTGGAGACGCACGAGGAGAGCCTCAAGGCAGGGCCGCGCCCGCGCTGGTGGCTGCGTGAGGTGGGCGCCGCGGAAGTCGCCGCGGGCGTGCGGCGCGTCAAACTCGAAGAAGCGAAGGCCGAATAGCACTCAGCTGCGCACGCGCGGAAGAACCCGCGCCTCAGACATCGGCGACATCTCGTACAGAACAAGATCGCCCACGCGCTTGCGGTACAGGTGCAGGCCCGAGCCCTCCGGCACCTTCAGCGCCCGGTCGTTCTCCGCCCGGTCAATCAGCACCACCGCGTGCTGGTCGCCCACCCTGTTGATCAGCGTCAGGGTCTGCTCGCTGATGGGGTAGAACTGGTAATCGCTGCTGTAGCCCCAGCCCACGACCTTGAGCGAATCGCTCTCGTCAATCGCAAACGACTCGCCCAGGCGCGAGTTGAGGTACGCCCGGAACGTCGGCTCATCCTCGCACCGCCAGTTGGGCACGAAGTTGGCCTTCTCCATGTTCGCCCACACCTGCTGCGGCGGGATCAGGTTGGGGTCACGCCGCGTCATCACCCACGCCGTCACGCCGACCACCACCACCGCCGCGGCCAGAGCCGACCACCGCCGCACCCGCGACCGCCCGACGAACGGCGACGCCAGCGCCCTCGGCGCCGCGACAGCCTCGGCCCCCGCCTCCGCCGCGCTGTACTCGAACAACCGGTTCAGCGACGCGTCGAGGCTTGCCTGAATCTCCAGCTCCTCACGCAAAGCCGCGTTCACCGCCAGCTCGCTCTCGAACTGCGCCCGCTCCTCCGCGGTCATCGCCTCATCCACGTACGCGGCCACCCGCGACAGCTCAATGGGGGTCAGCTGGTTCATCGTGCACCTCCCCCCGTTCCCAGCGTCGACCGCAACTCATCCTCCCGCCCCCGCAGCCGCTCACGCAGCGCCAGGCGCGACCGGTGCACGTGGCTCATGGCCGTGCCCTCGGGGATGCTCAGCGCCGCCGCGATCTCGCTGTACGCCAGCCCGTGCACGATCCGCAGCACCAGGCACGTCCGGGGCAGCTCATCCAGCGACATCAGCCCCGCCGCCACGTGCTCATCCAACTGCCCCGATACTCCGGTCGCCAGGCCCGCCGACCGCCCCGCCGGCACAGAGTCCAGCGCGTCGGGCGCGGTGCTGCTCCGACGCCGCTGGCGCGTCCGCGACTCGTTGAGGGCGACGTACCGGACGATCTGGCCCATCCACGCCGTGAAGTTGGTCGCCGGGTTGAACTCTGCGAGCTTGGTCATGGCGATGGCCGCTGCTTCCTGCACGACGTCATGGGCCTGGGTCTTATCGCCGAGGATGGCCGCGGCGATGAACCACAGGGTCCGATGGCACTCCTCGTACCTCCGCGCAAACTCCTCGGGCGTCAACTCCGGTCCCCTTGAGGGTGTTGCCCCAGATTGGATGTCGGCGGCCGGGGTTGTCTTGCGGAAAAGGGCCGTCATGACGCTGGATGAAGGGCAGGCAGCTGGGCTGACCGGCTGGCCGGCTCAGCAAGGGTTCCCGCCGATGACCCGGAAGAAGGACTCGATGTCCTGGTCCGTGGCCGCGTCCCCATCCCCGTTGAAGTCCGACCCGCCCGCGAAGCAGGTCGGGCAGCAGTGCCCGCCGATGCACGCAAAGAACGCCTCGATGTCCTGGTCGGTGGCGAAGTCGCCGTCGCCGTTGAAGTCCGACGTGCCGCACACCGGCCCCTGGCGCGTCCCGTCCGCAGGCAGGGTGGCGTTCGCTGTGACCGACGTGCTCTGGGTATTGATCGTCAGTGTCAGCAGCAGGTTCGCGGGTGCCCCGGTGCCCGAGGGCGGCGGGAACGCAAAGGGCGTGGTCGGCTGCGGCTGCGGCGTGTTGCTCGAGGCGCTCACGTTCAGCTGGAAGCTCAGCGAGGCCGTCGCCGCGTCACCGTTGGGCGTCACTGTCCCGTTCACCGCCAGCGTCTGCGCGGAGGTCTGTGTTACCGGTGAGCCCTGGAAGTCCACCGTGGCGGTCACATCCACCGGCACCGACAGCGAGAACGAGTGCGTGCCGTTCACCGTCCCTGTGATCGCGCCCGATGCCGGCCCGGTCTGGACCACGTTCACGGCGGCGACCGTCGCCGTGCCCACCTGCACCGTGATCGGCACCAGATAGGGATAGGTGTAATCCGGGGCCGCCGTCATGAAGGACTGGTACGTCACCGTCGCGTTCACTGGGGCCGGCGTCTGGGCGGCGCTCCCGATCAGGTTCGTGCTGAGCGAGGTCAGCGACACCGTCCCGCCGCTCACCTCAAGCCCATACGTGCCCACCGGCGCGCCCGGGGCGTTGCCGTTCGCGCTCCCGTTGCCGCTCAGGGTCTTGGAGATGTTGGTGGGCGGCCCCGGGCGCGGCGAGAAGGGGCTGAAGTTCAGCGTGCGTGTGCCCGTCGGGTTGGTCGCCTGGTCGTAGTTGCCGATGTACGTCCCGCTGAACGTCGCTGTGCCGTTGAAAGTTGACGACATCGTGCTCGCGCCCGTCCCGGCGCTCCGCACCGTGAACTCATAGGGCTGGGCCAGGGCGGGGGCGGCCACCGCCGCGCCGACGATCAGACTCACGATCGCACGGGACATCGATCCTCCTTCGAGCTGGGGACCCACCAAGCTAACCGGCGTGCCCCGGAACGCCAAGCCCAACCCGACGCCGGGCACCCCGATATCCCCTGACCCGGGTGTTCTCGGGCTGGGATCTGTTGCCCCGAGGCGCGTTCTTAGCCCCAAGTCCTTGTCTTTATTGATCTTTCATGCGGCGTTCAGCCGGCCCGCGTTTTTATCTCTAGACCCGGATAAAGCCGTCAGGAAGACAGCCATTCCGGGTGAAGCCTTAAGGAGAGGCGAACATGGTTTCAAGCACCAGGACGAAAGATTGGACCAGAGACGGCTGCGACGCGGCTTACACCGTGCTCGTCGCCGCCTTCGGCGAGCCCACGTCGGTGTCCGGCGGCTTCCGCTGGTCCATGGCCCGCCCCAGCACCGGCACCCAGGTCGTCATCGAGCTCACCGTCCCCACCCGCACTCCCACCAGCTCGGTCGTGTGGATCTTCGACCCCGACGCGGTCGGCGTCTCCACGTTCCTTTCCGTCGATGTGAACTCCCCCGACGGCCTCGCCTGGCTGGAGCTTGAAGTCCGGCGCCTCCAGAGATCCTGAACCCCGCATCAGCCCAGCATCAGCACGCTCGCGGGCGAGTCTTGACCAATCTCTCCGGTTTCGGTGGTACCGTCCCTTGAACACCACGGGGGAGGTGCCGCACGGACAGGCGCACAGGTCAACGCGAGCAGGGCGCCGCGAGCTCCCGTCAAGCCGGGCGCTCCCCCGCCGGTACCGACGCTGAGAAACCCCGCGGCATCGGCCGCCTCGCCGGGCGCGAGCCCCGCGAGCGGGACCGCGAAGCCCACGTTCCACCCCTTGTCGGCCCCGAACCCTCCCACGCCGAGCTCCGCTGGTGGATGGGCCGCCCGCCCGCCCAGCGGTACGCCGCCGCGGTCCTCGTGGTGGCCGGCGCCGTGCTGCTCCGCGCCGCCCTCGTGCCGGTCACCCAGCAGATGTACCCCTTCTTCACCGCGTATGGCGCGGTGGTGGTCTCCGGCTGGCTGCTGGGCGCCGGCCCCGCGCTGCTGACCCTCGTGCTCTGCTACTTCACGCACCTGCTGCTGTTCATCCAGCCGCGCGGGCTGCTCTGGCCCACCACCACGCCGCACATCGCGGGCACTGTCATGTACGCCTTCACCGGCCTGGTCGTGTGCCTGCTCGCGCAGGCCCGCGCCCGCGCCGAGGTCGCCTACGTCCGCGGCCAGCACGAGTCCCGCACCGCACTCAACACCCTCCGCGCCCTGCTCGATTCCATCCCAGAGGGCATCGTCATCATCGACATGCCCGGCGGGGTGGTCCGGCTGATCAGCCGCGCCGGCGCCGAGATGGGCGGCTTCCACGCCCCGCAGGTGCAGGGCCGCAGTCTTTACGAGCTGGCCCGCACCTGGAGGGCCATCGACCCGGTGAGCGGCGACGCGATCCCGCACACCGACCGCCCCTTCGTCCGCATGCTTGAGAAGGGCGAGCCGATCCTCGACCGCGAGCTGGTCGTCGAGCGCCCCGACGGCAGCCGCATCCCCGTGCTGCTCAACGGCGCCCCCATCTTCGACCGCACCTGCTTCGGCCCCGACGGCAAGCCGCTGATCATCGGCGGTGTCATGGTCTACCGCGACATCACCCGCCGCAAGCAGGCGATGGCCGCGCTGGCCGAGAGCGCCGCCCGCTACCGCCTCCTCTTCGAGCAGGCCCCCTGGCCCAAGTGGCTGGTGCACATGGAAACCCTCCGCTTCCTGGACGTCAACGACGCCGCCATCGAGTGCTTCGGCTACACCCGCGAGGAGTTCCTGAGCAGGACGCTCGCCGACCTCCGCTCCCCCGACGCGCCCCCCACCGAGCTTGAGCAGCGCCACGACAAGGCCGACCACTTCGAGGGCACCATCGCCACGCGTCAGGTCACCCGCACGGGGACGGTCCTGGACGTTGAGCTCACCGCCCGCGAGATCCCGGTGCGTCACGATGGCCCCCACGATGGCGCGGAAGATGGCGGCATCCTCCTGGTCGAGTGCTTCGACACCACCGACCTCAAGCACGCCCAGCAGGAGCTGCTCCGCAAGGCCGCCGAGCTCGAGCGCAGCAACGCCGACCTCGAGCAGTTCGCCCACGCCGCCGCCCACGACCTCAAGGAGCCCCTCCGCGGCCTCGCCCTCTACGCCTCCTTCCTCCTCGAAGACCACGGCGAATCTCTCCCCGAGGAGGGCCGCCGCATGGTGCACACCATCTCGCGCCTGGCCTCCCGCGGCATCGCCCTGGTCGACTCGCTGCTGGAGGTCTCGCAGGCCGGCCGCACCCAGCTCCGCCTCGCCGAGGTCGACCTCAACAGGCTCCTCGCCGACGTGCTCGAGGGGCTGACGAGGCTGATCGACGAGCAGGAGGTGATCGTGTCGCGCACCTGCGAGCTGCCCACCCTCACCTGCGACCGCGTGCAGGTCGCCCGCATCCTCACCAACCTCATCACCAACGCCATCAAGTACAACACCAGCCGCCCCAAGCGGGTCGAGGTCGGCTGCGAGCCCCACCCGCGCGTGGGCGGCCAGCTCGCCATGTTCGTCCGCGACAACGGCATCGGCATCAAGCCCGAGCACCAGCAGCAGATCTTCCGCATGTTCCGCCGCCTGCACACCCCCGACGCCTACGGCGGCGGCACCGGCGCCGGCCTCGCCCTGGTGCAGAAGCTCGTCCGCCGCCACGCCGGCGAGGTGTGGGTGGAGAGCGAGCCGGGGAACGGCGCCACGTTCTGGTTCACGCTGGGCACGCCGACTCAGCCTGCCACGCCCCCGCCCGTCATGCCGCCGGAGAAGCCGCCGCCTGCGCGTCGATAAAGCACACCCCTGCCGACCAGGCCGCCCCCGCGCTCCGCACCCGTACCACGCGGCACAGGCGTGCAATCGGCTTGTCCTTCGTGGGCAGCTGCACCACCAGCACGTCATTCAGCGTCAGCGGCCAGGGCGTCTCGATCTGCAACCCCCCGCGGCTGACGTCCACCACCCGCACCCTGAAGAACTCTCCGGGCCTCACCGTGTACTTCTTCCCCTGCCACTTGAACGTCGCCATCGCAGCGATGTCGCACCGCTTCCGCTCGTACGGCCGCCGCTGATCGCCCTCCAGCGGCGCCGGACGCGACAGGCTCGCGATCACGCCCTCGGGCGCGACCTGCGCGAACGCCGCCAGCGACGGCGGCGGCGCCTTGGGATCAATCGGCGGCGCGACCGGCGCCCGCTGCGGGTCCTCCTTCAGCATCGTGTTGACCACCCGCGTCCACGCATCGAACAGGTCCGCGTCGAACTGCGTCCCCCGCCCGTCCTGCATCATCTGGAGCGTGCGCGCGGGCGGCGTCGGGCCGCGGTACGGGCGTGCCGCGGTGATCGCGTCGAACACATCCACGATCCCGCAGATCTTCGCCGGGATCGACAGCTTCGAGCCGTCGACGCCGTTGGGGTAGCCCTTGCCGTCCGGCCGCTCATGGTGGTCGCGCACCATCTCCAGCACCGCAGACGGGATCTCCGGGTTGTTCTTGAGCTCCTCGAACCCCAGCGAAGGGTGCACCTTGATCTGGTTCCACTCCGCATCGCTGAGCTTGCCCTCCTTGTTGAGCACGCTCTCGGGGATGTTCCGCTTGCCCAGGTCGTGCAGCAGCCCGCCCTGCACCACCAGCTTGAACAGTTCGGCGTCGTTGGGGAACGCCTCCTTGGCCAGCAGCCCGCACCCGACGCCCACGTTCACCATGTGCGTCGTCGTGTAGAAGTCGTGCCCGGACATGTCCAACAGGTACGTGAACGCCTGCGGGTCGGCCTTGGACCACTCGCCGAACCGCTCGCTGATCTCCTTCACCGCCGCCACCGGTTCGGATTGCCCCGGCAGCAGCAGCACATCCTCGATCATCTTGCCGCACGCCGAGCGCACAATGCGGGCCCGCTCCTCCGTCGCCGCGGCCTTGTCCGTGAAGGCCGCCTCCAGCCGCTCGGCCAGAGCTTTGCGGTAGGCCGCGTGCTGCGCCGCAGAGATGTACAGGAACTTCACGCCCTGGGTTGCGAGCCGCTCGGCGTCCGCCTTCGTGAACTCGAGCCCCGCCGAGCGGTACAGCGTCGGCTGCCCGGGCGTCGCGTCGAAGCGGATGTACAGGTCCACCGTGTGAGCACGGAAGTCCAGCGAGTCCATCGGGACGGGGAAGAAGCGCAAGCTGTCGCCAGCTTCGGGCACGTTGAGCTCCGGGTGTTCCCCCTCAGCGTGGGGAACATCGGAGCAATGCACGCTTCACTTCAACCCGCGTTGTCTGGTTCGCCGCCCTTGGACGCGGAAGGGGGCGTCGGCTGCTGCGCGGGTCCGATATAACCGGTCCCCACGATGAAGATCTCGCGGGAGACGTCGCGGCTGGCCGCGGGCTTCGTGGCCCCCGCTTCCCGGAACAGCCGCTTGGTGTCCTTGAGCAGCTGCGCGAACTCGGCCCCCTCGAGCACCTTCATCACCACGTTCCCGCCGGGCGCGAGCACCGTGGGCAGCATCTCCAGCACCCGCCGGCACAGCCGCACCGACAGGAAGTCATCCCCGTGCCCGGTGGTGCTGGGGGCCATGTCGCTGAGCACCACGTTGAACAGCCCGCCCGACATTTTCAGCAGCGCCTGCGGGTCCAGCGTGAACGCGTCGGCCTGCAGCAGCCGCACGCGGTGCGAGAAGCGCGTGTCCACCCGCTGCAGGTCGATCCCCACGGCCACGCCGCGATCACCGATAATCTCATCCACCACCTGCAGCCACGAACCCGGCGCACACCCCAGGTCCAGCACCCGGTTGCCGCGCTTGAGCACCCGCTTCTTGTCGTTGATCTCGATCAGCTTGTACGCCGAGCGCGCGACGTACCCCTCGGCCTTGGCCTTCTTGAAGTACTCGTCATGGAGCTTGCGGGGCTGGGGCATCGGAGAAACTGAAAAGTAAAAAGCGAAAAGTGAAAATGAAAGGCGTCAGTCTTCGTCGCGCTGGATGTCGTTCCGCTCGTCGATCCACGCCGCCTGGATGTGCTCCAGGATCTTCTCGTTAACCGGATGCCCCGGCTCCTCCTCGAACCCCGGCAGCGCCACCACCAGCTTCTTGAGCTCCGTGAACCCCACGCGCAGCGGGTCCTTGTCCGGGTGCTCCTCCGCCAGCAGCTCCCCGATCAGCTCCGTCTCCAGCCATCCGAACGTGTCCTGCCCACCCACTCGCGCCTCACTCCGTCACTTTGCCACTCTGCCACTTCGCCACTCCGCCACTTTGCCACTCTGCCACTCCGCCACTTCCGCTAGTGCGGCACTTCCTTCACCGCATTCCGGTTCCACGCGGGCACCCGCAGCTGGATCGGCCCCTCCTTCTCGATCACGCACTGGCACGACAGCCGGCTGTTCCGCTGCAGCCCCGGCGCCTCCTCGACGCGGTCCTCCTCCGCCTCCGTCGCCTCCGACAGGTTCTCGTTGCCCTTCTCGATGTACACGTGGCACGTTGAGCACGCGCAAACGCCCCCGCACGCGTGCTCGATGTTGATCCCGTGCTCCATCGCCAGCTCCAGCAGCGACTCCCCCACCGCCCCCATCATCTGGTGCTCTTTCTGGTCCGTCCCCGCCACCGCCTGCGGGTCCTCCAGGATGAACGTCACAGGGACAACGTCGGGGCCGTGCGGCCGATCGGAGTGCTTCAGGTGCATCGGTCGATCCTAGTCCGTATCGTTGGACGATTGTGATAGGAACCCCGACCGTCAGGGAGGGACTCGGGCCGCCGCGGCCCGAACCCCTTGGAGCCTCAATGCCCGAGCCCGATGGAACCCCGCTGGACCTCTCCGTGGTCGCCCCTGCGCACAACGAAGAGGACAACATCCAGCCCCTCGTCGACCAGATCGAGTCCGCTCTCAAAGACTCCGGCCTCACCTTCGAGGCCGTGATCGTCGACGACGGCAGCACCGACGCCACCCGCCGCAGGCTCACCGACGCCATGGCCACCCGCCCCTGGCTCCGCTGCGTCGCCATGACCCAGACCCCGCCGGGCAGGGGCAACGGCCAGTCCGCCGCCTTCCACGCCGGCTTCCGCGCCGCCCGCGGCGAGCTCATCGCGGTCCTCGATGCCGACCTCCAGAACGACCCCGCCGAGATCCCCATGATGGTGGAGCGCCTCCGTGCCACCAACGCCGGCCTCGTGCAGGGAGACCGCTCCCACGCCCGCAAGGACAACGTCGTCCGGCGCGTCGGATCCTGGGTCGGCCGCTCCTTCCGCCGCTGGCTCCTGGGCGACACCATCCGCGACACCGGCTGCTCGCTCCGCGTCATGAAGCGCGAGCTCGCCCTCCGCCTGCCCCTCGAGTTCCGGGGCATGCACCGGTTCATCCCCATCACCGCCAGGCACCTGGGCTACCACGTCGAGGAGGTCCGCGTCACCCACCGCCCCCGGGTCGCCGGCCAGACCAAGTACGGCTTCGGCATCATCCAGCGGGCCCTGCCCGGCCTGATCGACCTTTTTGCGGTACGGTACATGCGGTCAAGGCGCCGCCCCACCACTTCCATGGAGGTCGGCGCCGACACGACCGCTGGGGCACGGGAGGCTGTCCGTTGAAACCGGGCCCGATCATCGCGATGCTCGTCATCCTCGGCCTGAGCATCTGGATCATGCTCCACATCTCCAAGCGCGTCCCGCCCACCGAGGGCGCGGCCGTCGTCGAGATGGTCATCTCCAGCCACAAGGTCAAGGTCGAGCAGGTCCACGAGGTCCGCGACGGGCACTCCGTCTTCAACTACCGCATCCTCAGCGGCCCCTTCGCCGGGCGCGAGATGACCGGCCCCGAGTTCCAGGCGTGGCTGCAAATGGAGGCCAACGCCGCGGGCCGCTCGCCGCTGCTGCGCCTCTTCAACGTCTCCACCGGCAACCAGTTCCTGTGGATCGCCATCGGCCTCGGCGGGCAGCTCATCTTCTCGGGCCGCATGCTGGTGCAGTGGCTGGCCAGCGAGAAGAGCCGCAAGTCGGTCGTCCCCGCCGCGTTCTGGTACATGAGCCTGGGCGGCGCCCTCATGCTCACCGCCTACTTCATCTGGCGGCAGGACATGGTGGGCCTCCTCGGCCAGACGATGGGCCTCGTCATCTACGTGCGCAATATCCGCCTGCTGCGGCTGGACAAAGCCCGAACCGAAGCGGCCAAGCGACAGGAAGCACCACGCGAGCCCGCCGGCGCGGTCGCAGGGGGCGCGCCGGTCCCCGGCTGAATCCCCTGCTCGTGCCACACGCGGGGCATGGTTTTGCACATCGTCCGGGAACCTGAGTTGCAGGCCCTTCATCTGTGGGCCACATTCCTTTCATGCAGGTCCTCCTCGACGGACAGCCGTTATCCATCGAGCGTCCGTCGCTCGCCTCCGCCCTTCAGTCCGCCGTCGCCGACGCGCAGAGCCGCGGCCGCATCGTCGTCGAAGTCAAAGGCGACGGCGTTGTCCTGAGCAACGACGACCTCACCACCCCCTCCGAGGCCGAGGGCGGCTACGCCCGCCTCGACATGGTCTCCGCCGATCCGCGCGTGCTCGTCCGCCAGACCGTCCTTGACGCCGTCGAGGCGCTCGAGAGCGTCCGCTCCGAGCAGGCACGAGCCATGGAGCAGGTGCAAACCGGGGCGGTGGGCGAAGCCCTCAACACCCTCCAGGGCGCGTTCATCACGTGGCAGGCCGCGCGTGACGTCGTCGCCCGCGGCGCGGCCCTCCTGACCGTCGATCTCGAGTCGCTGCGGGTCACCGGCGTCGCCGACGGCGTCACCTTCGCCACCGCTACCCGCGACCTGCTCGCGCACCTCGCGCAGCTCAAGAACTCCCTTGAGCAGCAGGACTGGTCCGCCCTCGCCGATATCGTCGGCTACGACCTCGACGCCGACGCGCAGACCTGGCACGCCCTGCTCGTGGGCTTTGCCGAGCACGTGAAGGGCCTGCCGGCCGGGGCTGGGGTGCGATGACCGTGGCCGCTGCACACATCGATCAACTCATGGAGCGTGCCAGCAGCGCGCTGGGCGCGACCAACTACTTCGAGGCCGAGACGCTCTGCCTCAAGGCCCTCACCCGCTGCGCCGCCGCCAACGACTTTGACCGCATGGCCCGCATCTGCCTCCCGCTGCAGGAGGCCCGCCGCCAGAAGCGCGAAGAAGCCGTCGACAGCGGCCGCTGCATGATCATCCAGTCGCTACCCAAACGCTCCGACCCCATCGAGCCCGGCTGTTACCTGCTCGAGCCGCCGCTGATCGGCATCGAAGCCGTCACCATGCGCGAGCTCTGCGACCGCCGCAAGGTGCCCGCCCTCGTCCTCTGCCGCGAGCCCCGCACCAGCGCCGGCAAGTGGCCCATCGTCGGCGTCAGCGGCACCGACCGCGAGTCCCTCGTCGTCCGCGTGCAGGTCGAGCCCCCCACCGAGTTCGACCTCCCCGACAACCGCCAGCAGCAGCAGCCCCGCCAGGGCCCCGCGCCGTCATGGTTCGTGCGCACGCAGGAAGCTCTCGGCGACGCCGCGATCGCCAAGATCAAACCCGACCTCCCCCCCGACTGGCGCGCCATGGACCTCTTCGAAATGCTCCGCGCCGTCCCCGACCACGAGAAGCTGATCCAGGCCCTCATGGCCGCCTGCGAGCTCGCCGCCAAGAGCCCCCTCAGCGAAAAACCCCGCCGCCGCGCTGTCTTCGACGACTGCTCGTTCTGAAACGACCCCGCAACTGAGCCGCTTCCCTACGACGCCGCAACTGGGCCGCTTCCCTACGACGCCGGGACTGAGCCGCTCTGGGCGAAGTCCCGGGTCCGGACGCCAGTTGCTAAGCTCAACGCATGTCCCCCTGGACACACGTCTTTAGCTCATACCTCGGCCAATGGCTCCCCGGTGATCAGCGCGGCTTCAACACCCGCCACCACAAGATCCGCTCCACCCGCCACTACCTCATCAACGATCCCCACTCGAAAGAACACGCGGGTCTCGAGCGCTACTCCAAGCTCATGTGCGACCGGAAGATCTTTGTCGCGGAACATCACCGCGAACCACTGTTGATCGCCATCCGCGGCAAGCTCGTGGACATGCACGTGCCAGTGGCAGCCATCGCCGTGCACGCTACCCACTCACACGCACTCATCAAGGTCGGTGATGAGGACGCCAAACGCATCTTTGGACGCGCGAAGCAAGCATCCTCCCACGCTATTCGCAGCCGCTATCCGGGCCGGCTCTGGGGTGAATCCTCCGGTGTACGTCGCATCAGGAACTACGGCCACTTTGCCTCCGCAATCTGGTACATCCTTGATCATTCCAAGCAGGGCGCGGCGGTCTGGTGTGACGAGGAGATGGAACGTCAGTGCCGCGAGCGATACCCGGATTGGCGTGACAAGTACACCTACTCGTTGGATGATGGCGACGATTCCGAAGACGAGGAAGGCGACGTAACCGGCGATGAACAGAGCAACTGCTAGCCGAACCCGGGACTTCGCCCAAAGCGGCTCAGTCCCGGCGTCGTTCGATCATCCCTTCCTCACCACCGGCACCGCCTGCCAGCTCCCCTCCAGAATCTTCTTCGTGTCCGCCTTCATCCACCCCTCCAGGATGCCCGCGTACACGCTGCGGAAGTCGATCTTGTACTTGAGGTCCCCGTCATCCAGATCGCGCAGCGACGGGTGATCCCCGATCACGCCTTGCCGCACCATCGGGCCGAACAGGAACATCGGCGCCGCCGTGCCGTGGTCGGTCCCCTGGCTCGCGTTCTGGCTCACGCGCCGTCCGAACTCCGAGAAGCTCATCGTCAGCACGCGCCCGTCGTTGCCCTGCTCCTTGAGCTCGGTGTAGAACGCCCGCACCGCCTCGCTGAACTGCCGCAGCAGCTGCGCGTGCCGCCCCTGGTTCCCGCCCTGCTGCGAGTGCGTGTCGAAGCTGCCCAGGCTCGTGTAGTACACCCGCGTCTTCAGCCCCGCCCTGATCATTGAGCTCACCATCGACAGCTGCCGACCGATGTCGCTCTGCGGGAACGTCGTCTTGGGCCGCAGCCCCACCGCCTTGCGGATCAGGTCGCTCGACACCTGCGCATCCAGCGCCGTCCGCAGCAGGAACGACGCGTTGGAGTCCCCCTCCTTGCGCGCCCGCGCCGCCGCGTCGTCGCCCCGCCGGTTGAGCTCCTGGTACGGGTCCGCCAGCTCGCGATCGACCTCCTGCCCCGTCCAACGGAAGAGCTCGGCGCTCTCGAAGCTCACCGGCTTGATCTGCTGCCCTTCCATCGCCAGCGGCGCCGTCCGCCCGATCGCGATCCCCGGCGGGCCCGCGGCCTCGCCCATCTCCGGCTTCCTCGCGTTCTCAGGCGTCCCGCTCTCCCCCTTGCCGAACCCGCAGCACTCGTGGTCGAAGTACCGCCCCAGCCACCCCTCGCCCGTCGCGTTCACATCCGCCGTGTGCCAGATGTCCATCGACTTGAAGTGGGAGCGGTTCGGGTTGGGGTACCCCACGCCCTGGATCACCGCCGCGAGCCCGTTGTCGTACAGCTCCTTCATCGGCGCCAGCGCCGGGTGCAGGCCGATGCCGTCGCCCCCCGACAGCTTGAGCGCATCCCGCTCCTGGATGCCGATGCCCGCCCGCGCCCGGTAGTACTCCGGCATGCCGAACGGCACCACCGTGTTCAGCCCGTCGTTGCCCCCCGAGAGCTGCACCACCACCAGGATGTGGTCATCCGGCACCCCCGGCACGCTCGACAGCCCGCCCATCGCCCGGTGCATCGCGTGCGCCGACGCGTTCAGGAACGCCGGGATCGTCGCCGCGGCCGAGGCCATGATCAGCCCCGAACGCAGGAACTCACGACGCGTGAATGGATCGAAGTTCGTCATCGCAGTCCTCTCGCTCAGCAGAGCTGGTACTCGGGCATCGCCGTCGCCAGCAGGATCAGTCCGGTCACCGTTGCGTTGTTGATCTCGCCGTCCTTCTCGTCCAGGTAATCCAGCATCGCCTGGCGCGCCGACAGCGGCCGCTGCCCCAGCGTCACGTCCAGCACGCCGTCAACAACCTCGTCCTTCCCGTGCACGCTCCGCGGCAGCACCGCCATCGCGTCGAACACGTCCGTCCCCGCCGAGCCGTCGTACCCCACCGGCTTCTTGCCCGTGATCAGGAACGTCATGATGTTCTGCCGCACGAACATCGTCGAGGTGTTGATCCACGACCGCCCGCCGTCCCACCCCTTCACGCTCGGCGGCATGAACAGCCGCTGCCCCATCAGGTCCAGCGCATCGTTGAGGATCGACAGGTCCCGCACCGGCGTGTTCAGGCTCCGCACCGCCCCCACCACCAGCTGCACCGGGCTCTTGATCTGCTCGTTCATGAACCGCGGCTCGTAGAAGTGCTCGCTCAGGAACAGCTTCTTGAGCACCGGCTTCACTTCATACCTGTTGCTCTGCAGCGTGGTGCCCAGCTCGCGGATCGCCGCCCGCTGCGCCGGGTGCAGCTCCTTGTCCCCGCCGCGTTCGTCGGGCGGCACGTCGGACACGAAGTAGTGGTACATCCGCCGCGCGATGTACTGCGAGCACGCCCGCTGCGCCAGGATCGCCTTGACGAAGTCATCCCCATCGTTGAGGTTGCCCTGACCCAGGATCGTCTTGCCGCCGTTGTCGTGCTGGTTGCGCTCGAAGACGAACTGGTCGTCGCGGTACGTGTACCCCGTCAGCGCCCGCGCCCCCTCCTTGATGTCCTTCTCCGTGTAGTTGCCCAGCCCCAGGCTGAACAGCTCCATGATCTCCCGCGCCAGGTTCTCGTTGGGCCGACCCTTGCGGTTGTCGTTGTTGTTGAGGAACTTGATCATCGCCGGGTCGCGGATGATCGCCTTCAGCAGCTCCCCGAAGTTCCCCGCCGCGTGCGTGCGGAACAGCTGGTTCTGCACGAACATGTGGTAGCTGTCCTCGACACTGCGGAAGCTCGTGGCAAAGTGCCCATGCCAGAACAGCGTCAGCTTCTCCTCCAGCGGACGCGCCGTCTCGATCATCCGCTTCAGCCACCACTTCTGGATGTCCCCCATCTGCCCGCGGTCGGTCCGCGCGCGGTCCTGACGCAGCCGCTGCAGCCGCGAGATCTCCTCCTGGTTCTGGCTCCGCCTCGCCGCGGCCTGCGCCCTTCTCTCCTCCTCCGTCGGCGGCCGCATGATGTCCTTGTCGAACGCGTCTTCCTTCACTGGCTCGCCGGGCACCTTGTCGTAGTTGATCAGGTGCTCCACCGACTTCGCCGGCCCCCACGACACCAGCGTCTGCACCTGCTGCTCCGTCCCGCCGAACCCCGCCCGCCACAGCAGGTGCCGGGCCTGCGCATACCCGAACCGCTTGGGGTCCAGCGGCCGCAGGCTCTTCTCGATCGACTGATCATCGACCGGCGTGGGGCGATTCGCGGCAGCGTCGGGCTTTGTGGCTGGTTCTGGTTGCAGCATGGTTTCCGCGCCTGATGGTCCCCACCCTGTGCCCAGGTGGGGGAGAGATGCCCGTACAACGCCACCGCCGCCCGGCCCATTGCAGCCGGACGCGCGCGTCACTCTTCCAATCTATCGGGACTTTGGGTATCGGCGAGGGCGAATTGTCGACCGCCTCCGCAGGGGCCACCAGCCCAGCTCAGGTCGGCTGCCCGCACTCGGGGCACTGCGTCACCTCGGGCAGGCCCGCCAGAACGTACCCGCACCTCGAGCAACGCCGCTCCCCCGGGTTATGGGCGGCCCGGTACACCATCTTCGCCACCACCGCCGCCGCCGTCGCCACCCCCAGCAGCACCGCCCCGTTCGCTTGGTGGGCTGTCCGCAGCAGCGACTGGCTCACCAGCTCCGGCACCCGCCCCGACCCGCCCATCGACCACGCCGCCCAGCCCAGCAGGAACTGCACGCTCACCGCTGCCACCAACGCCTGCCCCAGCCGCCGCAGCACCCGCACCGGCCCGGTAGCCGTTGCCGGAATGCTCGCCGCGTACATCCCCCCCAGCAGCGCCGCCACCAGCACGATGAACGAGAACCCGATGTGAGCAAACAGCGCGTGCGTCGCCCCCTTCATTTCCCGCGTGTGCCGGTACGCCGCCCCGAAGATCACCTGCAGAATCGTCGAGTGCAGGGCCGCCGTCACCAGCGCCTTCACCTTGCGGTCCCGCTCGAACGGCTGCACGCCCGCCAGTCGCTCAGGCGTCATCCACAGCATCGCCGCCAGCGCCACCAGCCCCGCGAAGATGATCTGCGCGAACACCCCGTGCACAATCGCCGCCGCCACGCTGTTCCCCAGCACCCGCCCGCCGCCCAGCACCCCCTGCACGACAATCGCCGCGAACACGCCGATCGCAAACCCCTTCACCCACCGGCGGGGCTCACTCCGCACCGTCCACACCATCAGCACCAGGGCCGTCAGCCCCACCAGCGTCCCGAACAGCCGGTGCGAGTGCTCCAGGAACACATCCACGTTCGCGTTCCCCAGCGGGTACAGGAACATGTTCATTCCAAAGGTCCGCGGCCAATCCGGCACCGCCATCCCGCTGTTCGTCGTCGTCACCAGCCCGCCCACGAACAGCAGCGGCGCCGCGCTCATCACCGTCACGATCGAAAACCGCGCCAGCCAGTCCCCCGCAGCCGGCCTCCGGTTCGAAAGCCCACCGATCACGCCGCCGATTGCCCCCACCACCGCCCCAAGCGCCAGGAAACCCGGGACGATCAGATAGACCGGCGTCGCCCCCTGCGTCCCCTCCGGCGGGATGATCTTGGCCCCCAGCAGCAGCAGCCCCACCGCCGCCGCGATAAGTCCGCTGAGCGCCCCCACTTGCAGCCCACGTGCCGCCCCCGTCGCCCGCCCCAGA
>Ga0196963_10001124_pt1 | contig 19578 bp, 17 predicted proteins | sample S1_5metaG_FD_148600 | JGI IMG/M metagenome (GOLD analysis project Ga0196963, IMG submission 148600) | Soil microbial communities from Anza Borrego desert, Southern California, United States - S1_5 | ecosystem: Environmental > Terrestrial > Soil > Desert | place: USA: California | collected... | reverse complement strand
GCAGACGGCTCTTGAGTCGCTAATCTCGTTAGTGAGGCGAAGTTCCAGCACCCGCCACTCAGCGGCTTTTTTGTAATCGAAGTTTTCGGCCGCGAGTTTGTGCTCGTCGATGGCCTTCTTGCGGTCTTTTTCCAGCTGGATCAGCTTGTTTGAGGTTTTGAGTTGCTTTTCTTCAAGCTGGGTGGCTGCTGCCGCTTCATCAATCAAGTCGATCGCTTTATCAGGCAGAAAACGGTCGTTGATGTAGCGCTTCGACAGCTCGACCGCGGCAATCAGGGCATCGTGCTCGATGCTAACCGAGTGATGCTTTTCATACGTTTGCTTTAACCCTTCGAGAATCTTAATCGATTCTTCGGCAGAAGGTTCTTCGACGCTGACTTTCTGTAAACGTCGCTCGAGCGCCGGGTCCTTCTCAATATATTTACGGAATTCGTCGCTGGTGGTCGCGCCGATTAGACGCAACTGGCCACGGGCTAAGGCGGGTTTGAAAATCGTGCCAAGGTCCATCGAGCCTTCAGCTGCCCCGGCCCCGACAATGGTGTGGATCTCATCCAGGAACAGGATGACGTTGCCGGCCTTAATGATCTCGTCAACCAATTTTTTGACCCGCTCCTCGAACTGGCCGCGGTAGGTCGTGCCGGAAATTAGCAGCGCCAGATCTAAGCTTAAGACCCGCTTGTCGATAAGTTGCTGCGGGACGTCACCGTGGGCAATCTTGGTGGCCAGACCTTCGACGATGGCGGTCTTACCGACGCCCGGTTCGCCGACTAACACCGGGTTATTCTTCATTCGGCGGATCAGGATCTGAATCATTCGGCGGACTTCTTTTTCCCGGCCGATCATTGGGTCGAGTTTGTTCTGCTTGGCCAGTTTGGTCAGGTCGGTGGTGAAGTAGTCAACGGCGCTCTTTGGCTTGGGAGCTCCCGTTCGGGTCATCTCCTGCTGGTATTGCGGCAGCTGAGGTTCTTGAATCTCCGGGATCTCTTCCTGGGCATCGGTTTCCGACTGATCGGTGGCGTTCAGCTGTTCGAAATATTGTTCCAGCTGGTCACGCAGAATCTTCGGGTCGATCCCGAGTTCGTTGAGGACCTGATAGGCGTTACAGTCTTTAGTTAGAGTCAGAGCCAATAAGAGATGCTCGGTATCAACAGACGGTGTGCCGTAGTAATAGGCTTTTTGAAAGGCAGTTTTGAGGATCCGGGTCATATCGGGAGACATGCCAACGGTTGGTTTCAGCAGCTGGTTACGATTATGGAGGACGAACGAAATCCGTTCCGGGCTAATCATCAGCTCGCGCAGGACGTCATACGAAATAGTTCCCGGCGTGCCAGCAAGCGACGCTAAAAGGTGTTCGGTGTTAATACCGGTTTCGAGAGTCCGGGCAATCCGCTCTGAATCTTGGATAATTTTTTGAGCCGTTTCACTTAGGCGGTCAAAGGCATTGAAGTCCTTACCCATTGGGGTTCCTCCTTTTAGAATGACAGTGTAACATCCTGACGCTTCCGTCGATCGGCCAAGGGGCACTGTTCATTTGATGGCATTCTAGCAGAATAACCCCCAAAAGTCAGGGGGAGAATCTGCTAAATTGAACCTGTTAGTGGTAACGCTATGTAAAGGAAACTTGACACGGTCGTGGAAAGGGTTATTTACCCTTCGTCTCATCACCTTCCTTGTCAGTTTTTTCTTCTGATCCGTTTGCAACTTCCTCCATTGTTTCTGGGCTAGCCGATTCAATGGTGGTTTCCGGAGCGGCGGTTAGCTCAGGCGTTTCGGCGTCCTGCATGTCTTGCGGCGCTGCTTCCAAGTCTTTAGCTTCCTCGTCAGTGTGCTCTTCGGATTTCTCAATTAGGGTCGCAGCGTCAGTCACTTCCTCGGCGGGCTTTTCAGCCTTGTTGCTAGCTTTGGTTCCGTCGGTTTTGACGATGTCGATCTCCCAGCCAGTCAGCTTACTGGCTAGCCGAACGTTTTGACCGTTTTTACCGATCGCCAGACTGAGCTGGTCTTCCGGGACGACAACTTCGGCGGTTTTGGTCTTCTTTTTCAGGGTAATTTTTTCGACTTTAGCCGGTGAGAGGGCGTTGATGATCAGTTCTTCATCGGAATCCACCCACGAGATAATATCAATTTTTTCGTCACCGATTTCGCTCAGTACTGCTTGAACACGGGTGCCGCGTTGACCAACACATGAACCAACTGGGTCTAAGCCCGGCTGGGTAGATGCGACGGCCATTTTGGTCCGAGTGCCGGCTTCACGCGCGATGGCCCGAACTTCAACTGAGCCAGCGGCAATTTCCGGAACCTCTAGTTCAAAGAGCTTGGTGATAAATTCGGCGCTGGAACGGGTAACTAGCACGCGGGGTCCGCGAGCCGTTTCCTCGACCGTGTAGACGAGAACTTTCAGGCGTTGGCCTGGGAAATAGTGTTGTGCGGGAATCTGGTCGGAAGCGATCATCAAACCGTTGAGCTTACCGATGTTTAAAATGACATTCGGGCCCTCAACCTGTTGGACGTAACCGTTTATTAGCTGGCCTTCTTTTTCTTTGTATTCGGCGTACAGGATTTCTTTTTCAGCTTCGCGGAGGCGTTGGGAGATAACCTGTTTGGCGGTCATCGCGGCAATTCGACCGAATTCGTCGTGCTGCTCGAGCTCGACTTCAACAATATCGCCGGCTTTAGCGCCTTTTTTGATTTCCTGAGCGTCTTTAATGGTTAATTGGGCGTGGACGTTCTCAATTTCCGCGTCGTCTTCGAGAACTTCGAACTGTTGCCAGACATGAAATTTGCCGGTTTCCTCGTTCAGTTCCGCTCGAACTTCCTGCTCTGGGTGGCCGTACTCCTTGCGGTAAGCGGCAGCGACCGCTGCTTGAATTGAATCGACAACGGTATCGCGCGGCAAACCGCGCTCGTCGGCTAGTTGGTTAATTGCGGCTGCAAACGGTGAGATGGCCATGGGTTTTGTTTCTCCTTAGATTCATAGTAGGTAGTAATAATAAAAAAGACCAGGCTGCAACCTGGTAGCTCTATAATACCGCATCAGAGCTGCTGGGGCAAGAGTATTAACCCAACAGGGCCCTAATCGGAAAAACCACCACGGCGTTCCAGATGCGGCCGATTCGTGACGGCTGGAGCAAGAGACGCCAAAGCCACTCGAGATGAAGAGCGCGCATAATTTTCGGCGCGCGCGGCAATCGGCCGGCCAGCATGTCGAACGTGCCCCCTACTCCCATCAGCAGCTTGGCACCGGTGGCTGAACCGTTTTTGGCGATCCATTTGTCTTGTTTGGGGGCCCCGTACGCCACCAAGACTATATCAGCACCGCTTGCGGCAATGTCGGCGGGATCGATGCTATTCGGATCAGCTTCGCTCCAGCCGGCTACGGTAAGGCCCGGGAATTGGTATTGTAGACGCTCGGCTGATTTTTGGGCCACTCCTCCCCTACCCCCCAAGAAATAGACTGATTTGCCCATCTTGGCAGCGAGTTCACAGAGCTTCACGGTGCAGTCACTGCCTGGTGTGATTTGGGTCAGATTCCCGCCCCGGAGGCGGCTAACCCAAACGATATTCGTCGAATCGGGAATGACTAAATCAGCGCCGTTGATAGTTTGACGGAACTCCTCGTCACGCTGGGCCGCCAAGATAAATTCGCCGTTTAAGGTGACGATCTGCCGGGCTTGACTGCCTTTTAACGCTTGCTTGGCAAATTCGATAATGGTATCCCACGTGACGTTGTCGATGCGGCAACCGAGGATGGTTACGGAGTTACTTGGCGACATTGAGGATGACGTCTAGCGTCTGCTGGGCGGCTTTTTGCCAGGTGTATTGAGCGGCTTGCTTCAGGCCTTTGCGCCGCATATCCTCGCCGATTTTTGGCTGGTTGAGAATGCGGCTGAAGGCAGCGGCCCAACTGAGCGGGTTAGTCGGCGGTAAGACGATCGCGGCCTCCCCCACGACTTCTGGCAAACAGGAGGTATTGCTACAGACTACCGGTGTCCCGACGGCCATGGCTTCAACGGCCGCAAAGCCGAAGCCTTCATAAAAGCTGGGAAAAGCAAAAACGCTGGCGTGCTTCAGATAGCGGACTTGGTCGTACCGCGGCAAGTAGCCTGGCTGCAAAATCAGTTCCTGAACCGCTTTGGGTTGAGCTTTAATCGCCTGTTGGACCTTTTCAAACCCGAAACCGTTGCTGCCGGCTAAGACCAAGCGGATGCCTTTGTTCTCTTTGGCTAGCAGGCCGAAGGCTTCGACCAGCAGCTTGGTGTTTTTCTTCTCTTCAATTCGGCCGGTGTAAAAAATGTACGGATCTTTGATCGGCCGTTCGCCCTCGACATCTGGGTTAAAGGTGTCGTGATTGATGCCGTGGGGAATGACGACGATTTTCTTGGCCCCGTCTGGGTACTCTTTGATTACATCGCGTTTAGTGGCTTCGGTCGGCACAATCACCCGCTGGGCTCGGCGGATCGAAACAGCGGTCGAAAAATTCAAGTAGTTTCGCTGGGCGTACGAGTAAGAATCGGGAAAGTATTTGTAGGCGGTATCATGAATGGTCACAACCGCGGCAACCCGGCTGGCGAAGGGAATGACATGCGACGGCTCAAACAGAACGCTCGGTGGATTTTTCGCCAGCTCCCGAGCCAAGCCAACCTGTGACCAGAGGCGTCGCTGTTTGATAAAACACCACTCGGCGTGAGGGTTTAGGTGAAAGGGGTCTTTGGGCGGATGCGGCGCGTAGAGCTTTAATTGATGAGTTTTTTCCTGCCGGAGGATTTCTTGGATAATTTCAAAGGCATACTGCTCAGGACCCGTCCGGTTTTGTTTGACTGCTCGTGAGGCATCAATACCAATAACGAGTTGTCGTTCAGACATCTTGCTTCTTACTGGCCAGTAAGATCATTAAACTCATGCACAGATTATGCCAAGAGTTTGGCTATTCTACTATACGTAGCGAGCCGCCTATGAAAGGCGGCTCTGGATAGTGTCGAAGGCTTGCAAGCCCACTGGCAACTCGAAACAGTTGTCTCGAGGGGCGAAGTGACCGTGATTGACCAGGGTCAGCAGCGGCGCTTGAAGCAACTGAGAGATGACTTGTCCGTTCCGATACGGCACTAAGTAGTCGTCGGCTGAGTGGATGACCCGAATGTGACGGCAGTTGTTACGCACCTGGAGCGGGCTCCAGCGGGGTTTAACGATCGGTAGCCACGCCTGGAACGCCCAGCGGTACAGCGGCGCGATTAAGATCAGGCCGCCGATCGGCCGATTAAGGCTGCTAACGTACTCACAGGCTACCCGAGCTCCATAGCTATGGGCACAGATGATCGTCCGTTCATCGGGATCCGGGACAAGTTCCTGACACATCGCGACAGCCTTGCCGCACTGCGGCAGATACCGCCAGGCGTGAGGAATGGCTCGGGTTTTGACCGCCACTCCCCGCTCGGAGAGTTGCTTGATCAGCCACGGTCCCCAACCGGTTGTTTCCGGGTCACAGATCCACCCAGGGATTAAAAGAGCGCGGAAGTGATTGGCCACATCGAGCCTCCTTCAGAGTCGGCAGTATTCTACCTGAATAAATGACTATTTTCGACTAAAACGTGTATATTTTGGCCATGAAACAAATACTTGAGCTTTTTAAGTTGATGCAAACTGCGCGGGCTCAACCTCAATATGGCTATGTAGTGGCAGGCATTCAAAAATCGGAATTAAGTGATTTGGCTCAACACCATTACCTCGTTTCCTTGATAGCTTGGTATGTGTCGGAACGGATTGAAGAAGCCGGCGGTAAGCTTAATAAGGCCCGGCTTTTAGAAATCTGCCTTCTCCATGATTTGGGCGAACTGTTTGGCGGTGATATCGCCATGCCTTATGCGAAAGCTAACCCGCGAGCAAAAGAGTTGGCGAAGGCGTTTGAACGTGAAAATCAACAATATTTGACCGTATTACTGGGTAAAACATCTAAAATTCGGGACCTATTTCAAGAAGCTAATGAACCATCGTGCGACGAGGGTCTCGTTGCTAAAATTGCCGATTATATCGAGGTTACACAGTATAAGCAGTATGTCCGTCGTCTGAGTGCGGGAGATGTTCGAATGGCCAAAGAATCCATGAGGGCATTAACGGATCGTATTAGGGATGACCGCACTCGTCGGTTCCTTAAGAAATTTGTACTTGAGTGGGTTCGAGCATTACTCTCCGACGGCAATGGCGAAGTCTTTGAAAAGGTAAAGTAGTCTTATCGTTTGGCCCATAAGACTGAACGACGGAATTCGTCGAGGTGCTCAACTGCAATTCCAGTGCCGCGGACGACGCAAAGACGAGGGTCCTCGGCTAACTGGCACGGAACGCCGGTAACTTTGGTAAAGAGTTGGTCGAGGTTACGCAACAGCGAGCCGCCGCCGGTCATGATCATACCTTTATCCATAATATCGGCGGCCAGTTCGGGCGGAGTTTTTTGCAAAACGGCTTTTACGGCGCCGATGATTTCTTTCAATTCTTCCTGGCAAGCCGACATGACGTCCGTTGAATTAACTAAGACGGATTCGGGTAGGCCGGTAATCGAATTGGTCCCCGATAGCTCGAGCGTCAGATCTTTTTTCAGCGGCATGGCCGTACCGATTTTTATCTTCAAATCTTCGGCAGATTGCTCACCGATAATCAGGGAATATTTTTTACGGATAAAGTTGGCGATGGCTTCGTCAATTTTGTTGCCGCCGACCCGGACAGAAGTAGCAGCGACGACGTCGCCAAGCGAAATTACCGCCACTTCGGTTGTCCCGCCACCGATGTCGATGATTAAGTGGCCTTCAGCCGCCGCGATCGGGACGTTGGCGCCGAGCGCTGCTGCGACCGGCTCTTTAATAAGGAACGCGTTTTTGGCCCCGGCGGCGATACAGGCGTCAGTCACGGCGCGGCGTTCCGTGGAGGTCGCCCCCACCGGAACGGCGACCATAATATCGGGTCTGAATAGACGGAGACGGCCGGAAATTCGATTGATGAAGTAGCGAAGCATTGCCTCGGTGATTTTAAAGCTGGCGATCACCCCGTCTTTCAAAGGTCGAGCGGCGATAATTGAGTCTGGTGTTTTACCGAGCATTTTGCGGGCTTCTTCGCCGAACGCGACGATCTTGTTGTCAAACGCGTCAATTGCCGCCACTGCTGGTTCGTCAATGACAATTCCCCGACCAGGAACAAAAATAGAGATGTTGGTAGTACCGAGATCGACGCCAATTCGCCTGATTATAATGACTCCTTGCTACGCGCTTATTACCTTCGGTATCTTACCAGCTAGTTCCCGGAGCACAACGGTTCTCCGTAGCCTGCTTTAGGAGAAAAAGCTATTATAGATGGATCATGAGTCCTAAGCGTCGGCAGCTTTTAACCTTTTTTGCTGGTCTGTTGGCCTTCGCCTCGTTTCTGTTTCTTTCCTCGATTGCCGTGGTTTGGGCTAACGGCCTGCGCTTTAATCCAGAAACTAAACGGTTCGAACAGACCGCCGTTATCGCTGTTGAAGGTGAAGATGATTACACCGGCGTCGGTATCTTTGTTAACGGCGAGAAAGTCGGCAGCGAAGTCCCCTTTCAACAACGTAACCTGCTGCCGGGCTACTACGAAATCTTGATCCAAAAAGATGGCTACCAACCCTGGCGACAAGTATTTGACTTGGCTCCCGGCGAGGTCGGTTTGATCGACCAATATATTTTGATCGCTGAACAACCCCTATCAACAGTTCCGGAGACTCCGCCCAGCTTTACTGAACCGTTGATCGAAGCTGGCCTGTCGCTCAGCGAAGACGGCGAATTGTTAGACCGCAATAAACTGGTCAGCCGGTTCGTCGGCCAGCCAGTTTTGGCGAGACGCCTAAACCACGGCTATTTATATCAGATTGCTAACGAGCTTCGGCTGCATTTTCCCGACGGGCCTCAAGATTTTTTGATTTATCAATTGCCTTCGGCCGAGCCGGCCCTGATCGTTGTTCGTCAGTCGAATTGGGAGCTTATCATCAAGGACGGCGAAACCGCTAAACGTCTCCAACTAACCGTTCCCGAAACCTCAACGAGCGCTCGGTAACTCTTCTAACAATGGCTCAGTGGTCTGGATGCCAATAGGCTGGCCTTCGACTAGCTTAGCGACAATAATTAACCGTTTCTGAGCCGTACCGACCGGGTAGCAGGTAATTAACGTCAGGCGGGGTTGGTCGGTTTTTTTGAGGACAGAAAGGTCGTTGGGTTTAACGACTTTGGTTTCGATAACCTCATAGGTATAGCGCTGGGTCTTATGGGGCACCGTGATTTTGTCGCCGACAACCAGCTTGTCGAGCAGGGCAAAAACATTCTTATAGTTGCCGGGGCTCCACGGGAAATCGGAAGAGTGACCGACTACCACTACGTTGCCGATTTGTCCGGGTAGTGCTGTATCGGCGTAATGGACGACACCGCTGCGGAGCTGCTCAATCACCTGGCTTGGTAGAACGTTCAAAGCTAGCGGGGCTTGGACGCTAATTTTGGGGATAAGGATTTCCGGCGCGTAATTAGGTAACTCGACCGGAGGCAGCGCCGGTGGCTGTTGAACTACGGGAGTAGTAGGTTTGGCCTTGATCGCGTAATTGAAGCGTAGCCAGTAGGCGCTGCTGTTAATGAGGACGAAGAAAATAGTGAACATGAGCGCCAGGCCCACAGTGGCTTTAACGGCTCGCTTAAAAAATCGAAGGGCTCTGACAGCCGGAGTATCAGGAATCAGAAGCTTCTGAATGTCTTTTTCATCAAAGGTGACGGGCTTAATTGCCATGTACCAGAGGCGGGAGTCGAACCCGCATGAGCTTGCGCCCACACGATTTTGAGTCGTGCGTGTCTGCCATTCCACCACTCTGGCTTTCGCTCACCGTTTTGACGAAAGTCGGATCTCGCCACTCCTGCGGTGGCTCGTCCTCGCTCTCGGCCGGCAACCGTATACGGTCCAAGCTTGCTCGGCCTGCGAGACGCTTTCTTACAAAACAGTTCGCTCCTGTTATTTTATCGGACTTTTGCCACGCCGTCACGGATAATTTGCGGCTTGTTGGAACGAATATCGACAACCGCCGACGGCGGGTATTCCGGTAATTTTCCAGCATCAATGATTAAGTCGGGCTGGTAAATCTGACTTTCAAAGTACCGGTAAATGTCGTCGAGACTATAGGCTGGCTCGAAACCACTGATGTTGGCACTGGTCGCCGTGTACGGGGCGTTAAGGGTGTGGGCTAGCATTTTGGTGATGGAAGAATCAGGAATTCGGGCGCCGACAATTTCCCCATCAAGTGGATACGCCACCCGAGCATTTAGAAGGAAGGTAAACGGACCGGGCAGATTTCGCTCTAAAACTTTTCGTTGAGCCTTGCCTATTTCCGCCCATTCCTCGATCTGGGCAATATCTTTAAAAACACAGCTGACGTTCTGCTCGTACGGCCGCTGTTTAATTTTAAACACCCGGTTGACCGCTTCTTTGCTAGCAGCGTTGGCGGCCAAGCCGTAACAAGAGTCGCTCGGAAAGACGACCACACCACCACCCGAAATCAGCCGGGCGGCGTAATCGATTATGGCTTGGTCTGGGATATGTGGGTCGATTTTTCTGACCTGCATCGATACCTGGAATCTTACTCTTTCAGGGACCATCTGTTAAGATTAGCTACGTTATATATGGGCCGTTAGCTCAGTTGGTAGAGCGCTACATTCGCATTGTAGAGGTCGTCGGTTCGACTCCGATACGGTCCACGACGAAGTCATGGGAGTACGCAGCATAGCAAGATACGGTCCACATTTTGATTTCAGGGTTTTTACGCTAAGGTGGCGAAGTGTTTGGCCGCAACCTTAACACGGAGGCAATAATTGAAGAAAGTTCTTATCGTCGGTGGCGGGGGTCGAGAGCACGCGCTGGCGTGGAAACTCTCTCAATCTTCCCAAGTTCAAGAGATTCATGTCGCACCGGGCAACGCTGGTACCGCGCAAGTGGGCCGAAATGTGCCGATTAACATCCTAGCGGTCAAAGAGCTGCTGGATTACGCCACAAGTGCCGGAATTGACCTGACAATCGTCGGACCTGATGACGCTCTAGCCGTCGGGCTGGTTGACGTCTTCTTGGAAGAAGGCTTGCGAGTTTTCGGTCCGACACGCTTAGCAGCCGAAATTGAGTCATCAAAAGTCTTCGCTAAGCAGCTGATGTCCGCGGTCGGGGTACCGACGGCAGCGTATCGAGTGTTTGGCGAGTACGAGCAGGCCCTGGCCTACGTTCGAGCGTACGATGGTCCGCTTGTCATCAAGGCGGCTGGGTTGGCCAGGGGCAAAGGAGTTTATCCCTGCCGAAGCCAAGAGGCGGCTGAAGAAGCGCTTAACGCGTTGATGGTGGGGCGAGTTCACGGGGAGGCCGGTGACCGAGTTGTTGTTGAGGAATTCCTGGCAGGGAATGAAGTCTCCATCCATGCGATGTGTGACGGCAATTCTGCCGTGCTGTTTCCGCCAGCTCGTGATTACAAACGGGCGCTGGACGGCGATGGCGGTGAAAACACAGGAGGCATGGGTGCGGTTGCTCCGCATCCCGGCTACGACCCGTCGTTGCTGACTACAGTCCGGGCAGACGTGATCGAGCCAATCCTCACGGCTTTGGCAGAACAAGGACGTTGGTTTAACGGCTGTCTCTACCCGGGCTTAATGGACGTCAATGGTGACATCCGAGTGCTGGAGTTCAATGCTCGCTTTGGAGACCCGGAGACCCAGGTGTACATGCGATTACTGGAAAGTGATCTGCTTGATGTCCTGGACGCGGCTGTCGAAGGAGAATTACATCGAGTCAAGCTCCGCTGGCGAGCGGGGTTCGCTGTTTGCGTGGTGTTAACCGCCAAGGGGTATCCGGGATCGTATCAAACGGGGGCACCTATCACTGGAATCGAACAAGCCGAATCGATTCCGGGCGTCGTCGTGTTTCACGCGGGTACGGCAGCCAACAACGGGCTGCTCACCGCCGGTGGTCGCGTCTTGGCGGTCACCGCGGTTGCCGATGAATTGCCTGAGGCACTAAGCAGAGCCTATCAAGCAGTGGAGTGCGTCAGTTTTGCTGGGATGCGGTATCGGCAGGACATTGGCGCAGCGTTTCTTTCGGAGCTCTAGCGGTATCGCTAGAGCTCTACCTTTATACTAATATACTAACGGCGTTTACAACGCCGGTTTTTCTTGTACATTACAACTGGCCAATCTGTCACGAATCTTCGTGGCCGTTGGACTTTTACATCCCGGAGGGATTTGATGCTTGACCAGAGCGAACAAGTTGAGATCCCGGCTGAATGGGGTGTCAACGATGCAATTCATACGTTCTCCGATCGGATCTACTATCGAATTCCGATCACTCGACTGGCTTACGAGCTCTTGCTAACGCCGGAGCTCCAACGACTGAACGGCGTCTCGCACTTGGGGCTATTGAACGGCATGACGCGGCTGAACGTCTGTGCCAGCCGTCTTGAGCACGCCATCGGCGTTTATTTGCTCATTCTGATCGTCACGCGATTACCGGAGTTGCGGCCTCATCGCAATTTGCTAATCGCCGCCGCGCTCGGCCACGACATGGGCAGTCCGCCGTACTCGCATAGCGTTGAAGGCGCTCAGTACGCTGTGATGGGTGCCAATCATGAAGATGTGATCACCCAGCCGCACTACCGGGCCTCGGCGTTTGCTAACGTCCTAGATCGCTGGGGCCTCGACTACAACGAGTTCTGTCTGTTGGTTCAAGGCAAACATCCGGACCCGTTGCTTAACGCGTTGATCCATGGCCAAAACGACCTGGATCGCTGCGATGGCACCTGCCGCTACGCTCTGACGTGGCACCCGGTTCGACGGGGCCTGCCATACGACCCGGAAGAAATCGCTTATTCCTTCTGCCTGGAAGCCGACGGCCGCCTCGTGTTGCGGGAACGCGACGATTGCCGGAAGCCGCTGGTGAAAGTCATGGACGACTTTCTGGAAACGCGCGAAGCCATCTTCAAGCAGATCACCAGCCCTGTCATCGAGGCGCCGGAAGTTCAACTCGCTCGCGGCGTCACCTTTGCCGTTCGCGAGGGCAAGATCAAGCCCAAGTTCTTCCAGCTTGAGGACAAGGAAGCAACCGGTTACTTGCTGAAGCGGTGCAACGGTCAGACGAAAACCTTAGTAGAGCGGGTCATGAATGACCAGCACTACGAACGGGTCTACGCCAAACGGTTTGCCCGACCTTCAGCCGAACAGATCGAACTGCTGTCGAGTTATGATAAGCGGCAAGAGTTCGCTGATCAGATCGCGGCCGAGTTGAACGTTCCGCCCGAAGACGTTTGCGTCAATTCGGGACGCTTCAAAGGTGTCGTCAACATGCGAGGTATCCCAATCCTCGCTCGCGACGGCAAACCGATTGAAGTGGTGGCACGCGAGCCGTATCACTTCGCTCACGCCTATCTCCACCCGGATCACGTCGGTAAACAAGACCGACTAACCGAAATCATGGATCGGTTGCTGCTGATTCCCAGCGGCTGCTGATCCCCTACTTGGCCCCGCCTACAGCGGGGCTTTGGCATATACTAGTTAGGCTTTGCATTTTGCATTTTGTTGCTAGAATGCCAACAGAAGCGCGACCGGCGCTTGCGGAGGTGAAAACACTTCGTTCTTTACATCAAGCTGACAGCTTCGGAGGATTAAGAATGGTACAACGTCTTGAGCTCGATGACCCGCTGTACGGTCGGATTGATCTGACTCCAGTGCAGCCGGTTCACGACAGCCCACCGATGCAACGGATGGGTTATATCAAACAGCTCGGCGGTGTCTACTTGGTCCGCCGACCGGCACTTCATACTCGCCTGATGCATATGGAAGGCACCGCCTGGGTAGCCTACCGACGGGCTCGCTGGCTGAAAAACGCCGGCATGATCAGCGGCCACGACGAACTGCTAGTGACGATTGCGGCGCTGGTTCACGACGTTGGGCATTGGTCGTTTAGTCACTTTCTTGAGCCTTGTTTCGGTAATCACGACGAACGGGGTATCGAACTAATTCGGACCGAGCTCGCCCCCTATATTAAGGAGTGTGGCGATCGGCGCGATCGGGTCGATCCCGAGGAAGTCGTCGAGGTCTGTGATCGGCGACGCAACCATTGGCTCTCTGACCTGATCTTTCCCAATCCACTGGGTGCGGACAAGCTGAACTATCTACCGCTTGACGCCTTCTACGCGCTCAGCGAAAAGGTTGATTTCAGCAGTCTCTTCCACCGCTTTGTCGGTTTCGACCGGACAGGTGGCCTCTTCGTTAAACCAGAGGGGCTCACTGAAGCCCTGCGGGCCGTTCATTTCTCCTGGCATATGTTCACGCATGTCTATGAGCATCCCAATGCTCGAGTCATTCAGCGATATATCCAAGAGATTATTCGGTTGATGGTCGAACTCGATGACGTCGTCAACCGTCGGCTCTTCGATTCCGGTGAAGATGCGGTTATGGGAGCGATCGGCTACTGGTGTGCCAACCCGGATAACCAGGGTCATAGCTGTGTTGAACGGTACGAACGACTCTTTAAGAGGGATTACCCGAAGAAGGCGCTCGTGCTCTCGCCGAACCCCTATCTCGTCCAGGTGGATCCCGGTGAAGCGGTCGCTAAAGTCGAGTGTGACGAGGCTCTCCTTTCCAAAACGGAGGGCTGGACGATACCGAAACTCGCCAAGGTCGAAGCCCAACTCGCTAAGCTGATCGGTACTACCCCGCCGCGGGTAACGTTGGCTGTCTCGCCGCCGGCTCGCCGGTGGCAGGTACCGAAAGTGAAAGTCCAGGAAAACGGCCACATTCGCTTACTTGGTGAGTTGATGCCGGAGATGCACGCCACTGCTGCTGGACAAGCGAAAATCGCCTGCAACGTCGTCCTAGCGGTAGACGAGCCGCTGCGACCCCGACTGGCAACGGATCTTGGCCTTCAGGCCGCGATCCGCGAACTTCTCGAGAAGGTGTAAGTCCTTCTCGCCCCAGCCCTCGATCTTCGGACCGAGGGCTTTCTCTTCCCTAAACAAGGACGCCATAGTACGCTGATAGTGATGAGGGAGTACTGATGAGCGAGCAAATAGTTGTTCTCGACGAACAGAAGATGTTCGATAAAATTCAGGATTTTCCTAAACAGCTAGAAGCTTCCTGGACCTCCCTGTGGGTCAAAGATTTAGGCATCGATACCAAGGGCATCACCGGCGTTATCGTCTGCGGTATGGGCGGCTCCGGCATCGCTGGCTTATTGGCCCAAGAACTTGTCAGCGAGAGTCTGTCGATTCCGTTTGTCGTCTGGAACGATTATGGCCTGCCGGCTTGGGTTGGCGAAACAACGTTAGTTATTGCCTGTAGTTACTCTGGTGACACCGAAGAAACCTTAGACGCCGTCAAGCACGCCGTCGAGAAAAAAGCCCGGCTGATTGCCATTACCCGCGGCGGTAAGCTCGGCGAATTAGCCAAAATTCACAATTTTCCGGCGATACCGATCAACTACGAAGCACCCCCGCGAGCGACGCTTGGCTGGCTCTACGGCTTGCTGCTGACGGTGCTAACTAAACTTGAGCTCTCTCCGCTCAAAGAGCCCGGGTATTTTCAAGCGCTGGATGAGCTCAAAAAAACTGTTGCCAAGAAAATCTTCCTGTCCAAAGCCGAAGATTTGGCCATTTCACTTAATAATAAAATTCCCCTGATCTTCGCTCACCATCCGTTAACCGCGTTGGCCAAGCGCTGGGTTAATCAATTAAACGAAAACAGTAAAACTTTTGCTTTGGCTGGTAACGTCCCAGAGCTTTGCCACAACACCATCGTAGGTACCGAGTACGCCGTACCGGAAAAGTTGATGATTCTGTACGTGGAAAGTAAGTACGGTTTTTCCCGCAACGGCGCTCGGGCCAAAGTCTTACATAAGTGGTTTGATTCCCAGCATATTCCGTTTGTGCCGCTGTCAGTCAAATCTGGCTCGCTTTTGGCCGAACAATGGCTGCTGATTTACTTCGGTGACTTATTGAGTTTCTACTTAGCAGGTGTCTACGGGGTCGATCCGACACCTATAGCGCCGATAGTTTACTTAAAAGACGAGCTTAATAAACTCTAATGGCGACCATTGAAGCAATTGTTGGCGAGGTAATCCACGACTCACGCGGTGATGAAACCGTTCAAGCCACGGTCAAACTTTCCTCGGGTACTATTGCCTCGGCTGCGGTACCGGGCGCCGGTGGTTCTAAGGGTTCCTTCGAAGCCGCTACCGTTGAGCCGAAGGATTCGGTGGAACATATCAAAAACGAAATCGACGGAGCCCTGCGCGGTAAAGACGTCACCCACCAACAAGAGATCGACGGCGTTATGCGCGAATTGGACGGTACGCCTAACAAAGCCCGCATCGGTTCTAACACTATCCTCGCAATTTCCTTAGCGGTTGCCCGAGCGGCTGCCTTCGAATCAAAGTTGCCGCTTTATCGCTATATCGGCACTCTCGATAACCGAGCCGGATTCAGTTTGCCGATCCCGATGATGAACCTCATCAACGGCGGCAAGCACGCCGACAATAACCTGGAAATTCAGGAATTCATGGTCATTCCTGACCGAGTTGAGGGCTACCACAATCAACTCTCAGCCGGCAAGTTAATCTTTAGTACGCTAGGCCAAATGCTCCGAGCCGTCTCCCCCGTTTTGCCAGTCGGTGACGAGGGCGGTTACGCGCCGATGCTCGATACTAACGAGATCGCCATGGGTTACTTGAAAAAGGCCATCGAGCAATCAGGTTACAAGCCGTGGGAGGAAGTCTCAATGGGCCTGGACATCGCTGCCTCCAGTTTGCCCGATACCTTTGAAATTACCCCCAGTCGCTATCTCGGTTTACTGAAAGATTTCCCGATCTTGTCGATCGAAGACCCGTTCGGCGAAGAAGCCTGGGACGATTGGGCTACCTTCAAACGGCAAATGGAGGAATCGAATTCCAGCTTTAAGAAGTTGATGCTGGTGGGCGACGACTTATTTGTGACTAATCCCGAACGTCTCGGCCAAGGTATTGCCAAAAAGGCGGCTAACACGATCTTGGTCAAGCTCAATCAGATCGGCACGGTTTCCGAGACCTTAGAGGTCGTCAACTTGGCTCGCCAGGCGGGTTATATCATTGTCGTATCTCACCGTTCTGGTGAAACGCTGGATGATTTCATTGCTGATTTTGCTGTTGGGGTTGGGGCCCAGTTTATTAAGTCGGGCTGTCCGAACGACGCTCACCCAGAACGAATGACTAAGTATCGTCGGCTCCTAACAATCGAACAAGAACTCACTAATGCCGTTGCCCAGTAATCGGCCCAAGCCCGTTATCCTAGCCGTGATCGATGGCTGGGGAATTGCCCCGCACTGGGGCGGTAATGCGGTAACCCTGGCCAAAATCCCCTTCGTTAACAAGGCGATGCAGGAGTTTCCTCACACAACCCTCAAAGCCAGCGGCGAGGGTGTGGGTTTACCAGCCCAAGAACGTGGTAACTCCGAGGTCGGCCACTTGAATATCGGGGCCGGGCAAGTCGTGATGCAGTATTTTCCTTCAATCAGCAAAGCTATCGCTGATCAAACGTTTTTTTCTAACGAAATCATCCTCAAGGCCTTTACTCGGGCTAAACAAAACGGCAAGCGAGTCCATATTATTGGCCTGGTTTCCCCCGGCGGGATCCACAGCCATATCAGCCATTTATTTGCTTTGCTGGAAGTCGCTCGTCAGCAGCAGTTTACTGAGGTTTGTATTCACGCCATTACGGATGGGCGCGATACGCCACCGTTCGTTGCCCAAGAATACTTGGCTCAAATCGGCCAGAAACTCCGAGAGCTAGGTCTGGGAGCCATTTGTACCGTTTCCGGACGTTATTACACTATGGATCGGGATCATCGTTGGGAGCGGATCGAACAGTCGTACCGCGCAATTATAGAAGGCGTTGGGCCGACCGCTCAAACGCCGGAAGCGGCCGTCGCCGCTGCCTATCGGGACGGTTATTCCGACGAGTTTATCCCCCCAACTGTTATTCAAGGACCAAATAACGCCTTTAAACCGATTATGGACGGTGACTCAATCATTTTCTTTAATTTCCGCGGTGATCGGGCCCGGGAAATTACCCAGGCCTTGATGAAGCCGAACTTTGAGGGTTTCGAGCGTAAAAAAGTAGTTAACGATCTCTATTTTGTCGGTTTTACGTTTTACGAAGAGGGTTTACCGATCCACGTCGCCTTCCGGCCACACAACGTTCAAAAATCGTTAGCGACAATCATTAGTGATGCGGGTTTACGGCAGTTGCACGTTGCCGAATCAGAAAAATACGCCCACGTCACCTATTTCTTTAACGGCGGTAACGAAGAACCGGTCAAAGGCGAAGACCGGATTGTCATTCCATCGCCTCATGTCCCAAGTTTTGATCAAGTGCCCGAAATGTCGACGACTCAGATTACCGACGCGGTTATTAACCACATCGATCGGTACGACTTTATCGTTTTGAACTACGCTTGTCCTGATATGGTCGGTCACACTGGCAACCTGCGAGCCGCCATTAAAGCCTGCGAAGCGGTTGATGCCGCTTTAGGTCGGATCGCTGAAGCGGTGGCCAAAGCTGGTGGAGTTCTGGCAATCACCGCCGATCACGGCAACGTCGAACAGATGGTTAATCCGAAAACTGGCGAACCCGATACAGAGCACACCAATAACCCTGTCCCCTTTATCATTAGTGGCAACGCTGTTATCGGTTGCCAACTCCGGGAAGGTACTCTCTCTGATGTCGCTCCGACCTTGCTCGACGTTCTCGGTTTAGAAAAGCCAGTCGAAATGACCGGTGCTTCGCTAATTGTCAGGCCCACCTAACAAAAAGACGGCTTTCGCCGCCTCTTTGTCTACGATCGTAGAGATATATTACTGGGCCATACCGGCTGAATTATTGTTACCCTTTGAGAAAGTTCCAAAGAGGCTCCAAATAGCAGCGAGACCAACGAGTACATAAATAATACGACCAATAGCTGATCCTGCTCCGAAGATGGCATCAACAAGGTTGAAGTCAAAAGCGCCGATCAGACCCCAGTTGAGGCCGCCGACGAAGAGAAGGATCCAAACAGCCCAATCCATTCCACTCATTTTCATACGTCTCACCCCCTCTCCACTGTACTTAATCAAGGAATTCAGTTGCTGCGCTTGCTCGCAACTTCACCACCTCGACATTAATTAGACTAACCATGCACCGAATGGTTGAGCTTTGCAATACCGTCGAGGCATGGATAGTTCCTTTTACTCTGTTGGTCGGGTAAAATAGGTGAAGTTAGCCTTAGGGCCGTTGGCGCAGTTGGTAGCGCGCATCCATGGCATGGATGAGGTCACCGGTTCGAACCCGGTACGGTCCACCATACGTCATCTAGTAGCAAAAATACCTGACTTCTCTGGTATTTTTGCTAAACGAGACCCGCACTTACTGCTCTTGCATATGTTTTTTAACGATAGCTGGCAGCTGTTCTTCAAACCAGCTGGCCATCGTTTCTTCCTGTCCGAGAATCTCTTTACAGACTTTGACGACTTCTTCCTCCCCTAGCTCTTCAGCGGCAGTGATCAGCGCGGTGTACGAAGCGATTTCGATGTGTTCTGTAGTATAGCCAGCCAGAGCGTTTTTGACCTTCTCGTCGGCAAACATACCAGTTGAGAGCCCGGCCATTGTCCCGCCCATGCTACCGAGCAATCCTTTGACCTCAGACGGGCTGCCACCCAAGTTCTGAACACAAACCTTGACACCTTCCGCTTGACTACGAGTTTCCTCCAGGTGCTGTTCTAATTTGGCTTTGACCTCTGGTTCGTCTTCGGCGTCTCGAATTGCTTGCTCGAGCATCTGCTCAGCATTCCGTTCCATCCCGTAGGCGTCGTTCAACCACCCGATCAGTGTTTCTTTCTTTTCTTCCATTATTCTCCTTTCTGTACCTACGGAGTCTACTCGGCAATAAGCTAAAGTCATTGGGTAACATCCCAGTCTCTTGCCGCTACGCTTCCTCCCCTGCTACAAAAGAAAGACACGTAAGCTAATTGGAGGATCGAATGGCAATTCCTAAAGACAGTTTTGGACCTGAATACGTACTCGAAGTTTCCGACCCCCACACTGGCATGGTCGGGTTTGTGGTGATTGATAATACCGCTTTAGGTGTAGGCAAAGGTGGGATTCGGATGACTCCCAATGTTACACCGGAGGAAGTCTTTCGATTGGCCCGGACAATGACCTGGAAAAATGCATTGGTCGACCTGCCGTTTGGCGGGGCTAAAGGCGGGATGGTTTGGTCGGGCGGCGATGAAGCAACCAAAAAAGAGATGGTCCAGGCCTTTGCCCGAGCGTTAAAGCCGGTTTTAGTTGAAAAATACATCGCCGGGCCGGATGTTTCGAGTGGAGAGGCTGAAATGAAGTGGATCGCCGAGGCCGTCAATAATTTCCAGGCCGCCACCGGCAAACCCAAAGATTACTGCCAGGACAGCCACTGCGGTCTGCCGCATGAGCTGGGTTCAACCGGTTTTGGCGTTTTTCACGCCACCATGGAAACGGTTAAATTCTTGGGCAAAGACATCAAAGAT
>Ga0196963_10001122_pt1 | contig 19608 bp, 19 predicted proteins | sample S1_5metaG_FD_148600 | JGI IMG/M metagenome (GOLD analysis project Ga0196963, IMG submission 148600) | Soil microbial communities from Anza Borrego desert, Southern California, United States - S1_5 | ecosystem: Environmental > Terrestrial > Soil > Desert | place: USA: California | collected... | reverse complement strand
CTCGCGCGCCGGCTTGGTTACCATCGTGTAGCCGTTGTAGTCGAGCCAGTCGATCAGCGGGCGGATCGGCGAGTACTCCTGATCCTCGACCAGCGCCGTGTAATAGAATGCGCGCAGCAGCCGGCCTTTGCCTTGGAACAGGGTGAGCAGGCGCTTGTAGTCGATGTCGAAGCCGAGGGCGCGGGCGGCTGAATAGAGGTTGGCGCCGTCAATGAACAATGCCAAACGTTCCTGCGGATAAAACGTCATCGAAACTCTCCTAAACACGTCAAATGCGACTTACGCATAATCGCTGCATGTTTAGCGTTCCGGTTCCGGCGCGACAAGAGCCGGCCAGTTGTGAGCACCGGGCATGATCCTGATCGCCGTCGGATCGAATCTTCCGGGGCCGAATGGCTCGTCGCGAGCGAACTGCGAAGCTGCGCTCGATGCCTTGACCCGAGAGGGCGTGCGCATCCTGCGGCGGTCGCGGTGGTATCGCACGCCGCCCTGGCCTGAGTCCGAGACGGCGCGCCAGCCGTGGTACGTGAATGGGGTCGTTGCCGTCGAAACGACTTTGGACCCGGCGGCGCTGCTCGCGACCATGCACCGGGTCGAGGCGGGAATGGGGCGCGTGCGCGGGCCCGACACGGTCAACGCCGCCCGTCCGATCGATCTCGATCTCATCGATTATGACGGGCAGGTCCGGGACAGCCTGCCCATCCTCCCGCATCCGCGCCTGGGCCTGCGGGCCTTCGTACTGCGGCCGCTCGCCGACGTGGCTCCAAACTGGGTTCACCCGGTTAGCGGGGCTCCTCTGGGGGCGCTTCTCGCAGCCCTGCCGAAAGGGTCGATTGCAGAGCCGATTGACGAGGCGGAATAACAGGTTAGCCGGCTTGTCAGAAACCTTTGTAAAGGCTTGCGATCCCGGGTTTCGGCAATTATATTGCTCGCCCGCCTTCTGAAGTTGGAGTTGCCCCGCCGATGGCTCGCGTAACGGTCGAAGATTGCGTCCTCAAAGTCCCGAACCGCTTCAATCTCGTGCTGCTTTCAGCGCAGCGCGCGCGCGAAATCGCGGGCGGCGGCGAGCTCACCGTCGAGCGTGACAATGACAAGAACCCGGTTGTCGCCCTGCGCGAGATTGCCGAAGGGTCGATCGATCTCGACAACGTGCGTCAGGATCTGATCTCCAGCCTGCAGAAGCATGTCGAGAGCGACGAGCCCGAAGACGACGCCATGGAGCTGCTCGCGGCGGATTCCAACGTCGCCGGCGTGCCCTACGAGGCGATCCAGGACGGCGCCGAGGGCGAAGAACTCGATATGAACGCCGAAGACGGCGACGAGACCGAGGGCGGCGCTGCCGGCGATGACAAGGCAGGGGCTGGCGACGAGGCTTAAGCAGGCCCGTCCGCGCGGGCGTCCAGCCCGGCCGGCCGAACGTGAAGCGCGGACGGTCGAACGAGGTAGCTGGGCGCGATGATCCGTCAGTTCGAACTGGTTGAGCGGGTCAAGGCTTACGATCCCGGAGCCGACGAGGACGCGATCAACCGCGCCTACGTGTTTTCGATGAAGGTGCACGGGGCGCAAAAGCGCGCCTCGGGCGACCCTTACTTCTCCCACCCGCTCGAAGTCGCGGGCATTCTCACCCACTACAAGCTCGACGGGTCGTCGATCGTCACCGCGCTGCTCCACGACACGGTCGAGGACACGCTGACGACCCTACCCGAGATCGAGCGGCTGTTCGGACCTCACATCGCACGCCTCGTCGATGGCGTCACCAAGCTCTCGCGCATCGAGCTGCAGTCCGACCAGTCGAAGCAGGCCGAGAATTTCCGCAAGCTGCTGATCGCGATGTCCGAGGACATTCGCGTCCTCCTCGTGAAGCTGGCTGACCGGCTGCACAACATGCGCACCCTGCACTTCATCGAGAACCCCGAGAAGCGGGTGCGTATCGCGCGCGAGACGATGGAGATCTACGCACCGCTCGCTGAGCGCATCGGCATGCACGCGATCCAAGAGGAGCTCGAGGACCTGGCGTTCGCCCAGCTCAATCCGGATGCCCGCGCCTCGCTTCTCGCCCGTCTGTCGTTCCTGCGTGAGAAGGGCGGCGACCTGATTCCGCGCATCACCGATCAGCTCAAGCGCGTGCTGGCGGAGGATGGGCTCGACGCTTGGGTCTCGGGCCGCGAGAAGACGCCTTACTCGATCTGGCGCAAGATGCAGCGCAAGAATGTCGGTTTCGAGGCGCTGTCCGACATCATGGCCTTCCGCGTGGTCGTCGCCGACACGGTGGAATGCTATCGGGCGCTGGGCATCATGCATTCGCGCTATCCCGTTGTGCCCGGCCGCTTCAAGGACTACATCTCGATCCCCAAGCCGAACGGCTATCGGTCGCTGCATACAGGCGTCTACGGGCCCGAGCGTCAGCGCATCGAGGTGCAGATCCGCACCAAGGAGATGCATGACGTCGCCGAGTTCGGTGTTGCCGCGCACTGGAGCTACAAGGACGACAAGGACGGCGGCGGACAGCCGCGCGACGGCCGACAATACCGGTGGATGCGCGAGCTTCTCGACATTCTCGAGCACGCCTCGAACCCGGAGGAATTCCTCGAGCACACCAAGCTTGAGATGTTCCAGGACCAGGTCTTCTGTTTTACGCCCAAGGGCGACCTGATCGGCCTGCCGCGCGGCTCGACGAGCGTCGACTTCGCCTACGCCGTCCACTCGGAGGTCGGCGACCATTGCGTCGGCGCCAAAATCAATGGCCGCATGATGCCGCTGCGCACGGTGCTCAGCAACGGCGACCAGGTGGACATCGTGACCTCCAAGGCGCAGACCCCGTCGCCGACCTGGGAACGGTTCGTCGTCACCGGCAAGGCGAGAGCTCGCATCCGGCGCTTCATCCGCACCCAGCAACGCGCCCAGTTCATCGATCTCGGCCGCTCGATGCTGCAGAAGGCCTTCAAGGCGGAGGGCCACGATTTTACCGAGAAGGCGATCGAGGGCGTCCTCAAGCATTTCAAGTGCCAGGACACCGATGATCTCTACGCCATGGTTGGCGAGGGGTTGGAGAGCGACCGCGAGGTCCTCCACGCTGTGTTCCCTGGTGCGCGGGAGTCCAAGACCTCGACCAACGTCGTGCCGATCCGCACGCGCAAGAAGAAGGAAAAGGGCTCGTCCCTCCCCATCAAGGGTCTGATCCCCGGCATGGCGGTACATTACGCCGGCTGCTGCCATCCGTTGCCGGGCGACCGCATCGTCGGCATCGTGACCACCGGCAAGGGTGTCACCATCCACACCATCGACTGCGACACGCTTGAAAGCTTCGCCGATACCCCGGAACGCTGGCTCGACGTCTCGTGGGAATCCCAGGAGGACGCCGATTCCCGTGTCGGGCGCATCGCCCTGGTCGTCCAGAATGAACAGGGCAGCCTCGGCTCGCTGTCGACCGTGATCGCCAAGAATCTCGGCAACATCACCAATCTCAAGATCACCAACCGCACCCAGCAATTCTGGGAGATGCTGATCGATATCGAGGTGCGCGACGTCAAGCACCTGTCCAACATCATCGCCGCGTTGCGCGCGACGCCGGCGATCAATTCGGTCGAGCGGGCGCGCGGCTAGGCAATCAAATCAAGAACCGGAGCAGGAGGGAGCAATGCGTGGCATGAAGTGGGGAATTCTCGCGCTGGCGGCCATGGGGCTTGCGGCTACGGCCGCGGACGCTCAACAGATGAAATCCGCGACCGTGAACATGATCACGGCTGAGGGAGTGGGGGCAGCCATCGGCACGATCAACTTTCGGGACACGAAGCAGGGCCTCTACATCGAGCCGATGCTGACCGGACTGCCGCCCGGCCTGCACGGTTTCCACATCCATCAGAACCCCAATTGCGGGCCGGGGCCAGGGGCCAACAACCAGCCAGCAGCGGGCATGGCGGCGGGCGGCCACTACGATCCCAAGTCGACCAACAAGCATCGCGGACCGCACACCGAGGACAGCCACCTCGGTGACCTGCCGATCCTGGCGGTCGATTCCAACGGCATGGCCGCGTTTCCCAGTATCGCCAAGCGGTTGAAGACACGCGACATCATCGGCCGGTCGGTCATGATCCACGCCGGCGGCGATAATTTCGACGATCAGCCGGCGCCGCTTGGCGGCGGCGGCGGTCGCATCGCCTGCGGCATCATACGGTAACGGCAGTAGAAGGAAGAAAGGCCATGCGCGCGCGCAATCTCCGGCTCGGCGTCAACATCGACCATGTCGCCACCATCCGTAACGCGCGCGGCGGCCGCCACCCCGATCCGGTCCGCGCGGCGAAGCTCGCCGCGCAGGCCGGCGCGGATGGCATCACGGCGCATCTGCGCGAGGATCGGCGGCACATCTCGGACGACGATATCGCCCGGCTGAGCGCGGAGATCGACCGTCCGCTCAACCTGGAGATGGCCGCGACCGATGAGATGCTGGCGATAGCCTTGCGCCACAAGCCGCACGCTGCCTGCCTGGTGCCCGAGAAGCGCGAGGAGCGGACCACCGAGGGCGGCCTGGATGTGGCGCGTTTTCAAAGCCAGCTCCGGCCCTATGTCGAGGAACTGAACGCGGCCGGTATCCGCGTCTCGATTTTCATCGAGCCCGCGCCGGCGGCGCTGGATGCTTCCAAGGCGTTGGGCGCGCCGGTGGTCGAACTGCACACCGGCGCCTATTGCGAGGCCTATATCGAGGACCCCAACGGCGCCCGGGTAAAGAAGGAGCTGCAGCGGATCGTCACTGCCGCCGCGCACGCGGAAGCGATCGGTCTCGAATGCCATGCCGGGCACGGCCTGACCTTCGATACGGTTGCGCCCGTGGCGGCGATTGCGACCATCGTGGAGCTGAATATCGGTCACTTCCTGATTGGCGAGGCCATCTTCGGCGGGCTCGACAGCTCCATCCGGCGGATGCGTGCCCTGATGGACAAGGCGCGGGCGGCGGCTTCGGGCGGGGTCTCCGCTTAACGTGGTTCGCCGCATCCAGGGTGTCGTAGCCGCGTTGATTGTTGCGGCGGCTGCTGTGCTGCCGGTGAGAGCCGGCGCGCAGCCGGTCGACCTGCTGCTCGTCCTTTGCGTCGATGCGTCGGGCAGCATCGATCCGGAGGAGTTCCGCTTCCAGCGCGAGGGCTACGCCGACGCTATCAGCGATGCGCGTATTCTCAAGGCGATTGCCAGCGGGCGGCGCGGAGCGATTGCGGTGGCGTTCGTCGAGGGGGGCACGCCGGGCGGCCCGCGCACGGTTGTCGACTGGGGGCGCGTCCACGATCAAGCCAGCGCCGATACCTATGCGGCACGGATCCTGGCCGCCCCTCGCACCCCCCAGAGCTACAACGCCCTGGGCGACGCCATTGCTCATGCCACGGGCATGATCCGCTCCAGCCCGATCGCCGCAGACAAGGCGGTGATCGATGTCTCCGGCGACGGTCCCGACAACCGCAGCCATGTCCCGGCCGCGGTCGCGCGGGACGAGGCCGTGCGCGCCGGTATCACGATCAACGCCCTGGTGGTGGTCAAGGAAGGATCGAGCATCGCCGAGCGCGGCGAACGGCTTGTCGCGTCCTATACGCGCGATGTCATCGGCGGCCCGGGCGTCTTCGTGGTTGTCGCGCGCGACTATCCGGATTTCGCGCAGGCCATCTTCAACAAGATGATCCGGGAGATCGCCGCGGCGAACGGTTCCCACGATACCGCCGAGGCTTCACGATGATTCTCGGGATCGGCAGCGATCTTATTGATATCACTCGGATCGAGGCGACCCTGGAGCGTTACGGGCGCCGTTTCATCGAGCGCATCTTCACGCCGCTGGAACAGCAGAAATGCGAGGGTCGGGCCGCCCGCGCCGCCGGATACGCACGACGCTACGCCGCGAAAGAAGCCTGCTCGAAGGCGCTCGGTACCGGCTTCCGTCGCGGCGTGTACTGGCGCGACATGGGCGTCGTGAACCTGCCCGGAGGGCGCCCGACGATGCGACTGACTGGCGGCGCCCTGTTGCGGCTGCAATCGCTCATACCGCCCGGCATGGATGCGCAGATCGATGTCTCGCTCACCGACGAGCCGCCAATGGCCCAGGCGATTGTCATCATCTCGGCGGTTCCCCGTCGTGAGCCGGCTCATGAATGAGGCGCAGATGCAAGGCCGCCGTTAACGCATAACGGCTTGGCAAACCCGCCCAAATGGCTAGAGTCGGCCCCTTCCTGAACGAGCTCCGGCCGTATGACCGTCACCGCCTCTGCGCAGAAGCACGATAATTTCTGGCCGACGACCTTCGAGGAGCGCGGCGCAGTCGTGCCGTTCACGACGCCCGTGCTGGCGTTCTCGCGCGTGCGCAGCCAGGAGGAGCGGGGCCTCGAGCTTCTCGTTCCCGGCCTTGCTGGTGGCCGTGACACCTACGTCATTCCGTGGCGCAGCCTGCCGTCAGTCTTCGTGATGACCGTGCATGACCGTCTGCTGCGCGAGCAGATCGAGGGCCTGCCGTCCTCGACGCCGTCGGAGATCCGCCACGCCTCGCTGCAGGTCGAGAGCACCGGCCTCGCCGGCGGGGCCAACGCCCAGGCGGCTCGCCAGGCGGCCGGCGATGACGAGAGCGAGAAGCTCTTGACCAATTTCTTTCTCGTGACCGAAGCGGTGCGCCAGCTGTCCAACGGCAAGCTGCAGATCGGCCCGGCCGATCTGACGCACGATGCCGGACGTGCGCGCATCAAGGAGATTCTGACGCGTGTCGCCGGGCTGTTCAAGCTGACAGCCGATGATTTTTACGCTCGCCTGGAGAACTGGGCCGGCATGGTGGCCCCGATCGGCGTGCCGGGCCTCAACTACACTTGCCGTCTGCGTCAACTGATCGCCGACATCGCCGGCTATGCCGACGATCTGGAGACCTGGAGCGACCGCGAGCTCTCGGACGTCAGCGACAGCGCCCGCGTCTGCGTGCAGATCGCGGAAGAAACGGCGAGCAGCGCGCGCACCCTGGCCACGGGCATCGACCGCTATGCCGCTGACATGCGCGGCACGCTGACCGATTGGCGCACGAGCGTCGAGCGCCTCGAGGCGCTGATGGCCAAGCTCTGCTGGATGCTCGACGGCTGGCGACCCATCGTCACGCTGTGGCGCGAGACCGATACCGGCAACCGCGAGGCGTCCCAGGACGCCGTCGGCGAGATGCTGCGCCTGATGCCGATCATGCCGCGGCGCGAAGTCGGCAGCCGGGCGCGACGCACTTGGGGGGACCTCAGCCAGTCACTGCAGCGCACGCGGGTCAAAGCGCATGAGGATTGGCTGTCGGGCAAAGTCGACATCGAGCTGGTCCTCCGCCTCGAACGCTTCAAGGCGATTGGGCATGAAAGAGCGCGACGATGAGCTGACGCTCATCGAAAAACGACTTTCCAAGCTGTCGCCGTCCAAGTTCCGCGAGATCGTCGGGGTTCTCGAGGAAAGCCGTTCCGATTTCGGCGGCGCCGGCCCCGTCGAAGCGCTGATGTCGAAGATGCGGCCGCGCCTCGTGCGCATGAAGCTGGCGCGCAAGCTCACGCTGCAGCGCCTGTTCTGTCGCCCCTTCGAGGAACTGCTGACGAACGATCCCGAGCCGCGGGGCGTCGGTACGCAGGTGACACGGCGCTCGATCGAACCGTGCTGGAAGCTGGTAGTCGATCGCGCCGACGCCAAGAAGCTGCAACGCTTCGCCGCCAATCTCCGCGTCTGCAGCAACGACGAGACGCGCAAGATCGAGCGCATCGGCCGCCAGCTCTGGGCGTATGCCGCGACCGTGCTGCGCGGAGCCCTGCGCTCGCGCGGCGGTCTGCCGGATGGGGCACTGAGCGGGCTCAGCGAGCGCGCCTATCGCGACATTCTGTTCATCGCGGACTACCTCGAGGTCGCTGACGTGCTTCAGGAGCTGAAGCGCAAGCTCGGTCGGCGGCCGCTGCGCAAGGCGACGGGGGAGCATATCGATGCGATCATCATCGCGCTCGAAGCGGTGAATGCCGTCAACCGCGAATACCAGCATATCGTCATAGACGTGCTTCTCGCCTGGCTCAAGCACCCCTCGGATATCGTCGCTATCGTCGACCGCATCGCCGTGCAGGCGAAGGCGCAGATCGATGAGGACTCGCTCGCGCTTGCCGGCGAGGCGCTGGTGGAGGACGTCGAGGAGCAGCTGCGCGCCGTGACCGGCTTCGCGGCGCGGACCAGCGAGCGCGCCGACCTGGTGCGCGGCTTGCGCGGCTGCGTCAGGGACGTCATCGGTGCGCATGGGGCGTTTCAGAACCGGGCGAGCACCACGGCGATGCGCCGCCTCGATCGCATCCGCGGCAAGGTTGCTGCCCTGGTCGCGGAGCATGTTCTCAAGGATGCCGACGACCGGGTCCTGACCGCCCTTCCGCGCCCGCCCGACCGCTCGGCAACCCCGGACATGCCCGATGTGCTTCCGATGGTAGCGCTGGAAGCGCCGCCGGATCCTGCCCAGGTCCAGGCGGCGGAGGACCAGGCAATCGCGCTGCGCCTCTGCGTGAAATACGCCGAGGAGCTCGGCCTCGGTCCGGAGTTTTTCGACAACGTCGAGAGCCTTGGCCGGGCCATCGAGGACCGGTCACGCTGGGCGGCGGTGCGGCTCGACATGGCCGCGATGACGCCGGATCGCCGGGACGCTGCGGCCGCCCATTTTTACGTCGCCATCCGCGTCCTGGAGTTGGTTGCGGGCTCAGACCGGGCGGACAATCTGCGCCGCCAGTTGATGGGGCGCTTCATGCCCGCCGCCGAGCCAGTTGCCCCCTCGGCGGCCTGATCGGGCCGCGCCGAACCAGATTTGGATTGCCGGCCTGTCACTTGACACCGCGGGCAGGGCAGGGCTTCATCCCCAAGGTTTTTCGCGGCTCGGGCGTTCTCGATTCCCCGTGTTCTCTCCCACATCCAGGAGTCTCATGCAGCGTAAGGCCTCGGGCGGGGTCGTCGAGCTGGTCAAGACCGTCCTTATCGCGCTCCTCATCGCGTTTGGCATCCGCACCATTGCTTTCGAGCCCTTCAACATTCCGTCGGGTTCGATGATTCCGACCCTCCTGGTCGGCGATTACCTCTTCGTCTCCAAGTATTCCTACGGCTACAGCACGTATTCGCTGCCTTATGGCGTACGTCTGTTCTCCGGCCGCGTCATGGGCCGTGATCCCGAGCGCGGCGACGTCGCCGTCTTCAAGCTGCCGCGCGACAACCGTACGGACTACATCAAGCGCATCATCGGCCTGCCGGGCGATCGCATCCAAGTGCGTGCGGGCGTGCTGCACATCAACGGCGAGGCGGTGAAGCGCGAGCGCATCGATGACTTCATCGATCGCGACGGCCCGACGGTCACGCGCACGCCGCAATACGTGGAAACGCTGCCCAACGGGCGCCAGCATCTGATCCTCGAGGTCAACGACAACGGACCGCTCGACGACACGCCGGTCTATGTCGTGCCGGCCAACCATTTCTTCGCCATGGGCGACAACCGCGACAACTCCCTCGACAGCCGCGTCCAGGGGGCGGTCGGATACATCCCGGCCGAGAATCTCGTCGGGCGCGCCGAGGTCCTGTTCTTTTCGACGGATGGGAGTGCCGCCTGGTATCAGTTCTGGAAGTGGCCGTCGGCGACGCGTTTCGGTCGCCTTTTCTCCCGAATCACGTGAACGCCGGGGCGCGGGTGCCGACGCGCAACCGCAGCCGCGACGAAAGCGACCTCGAGGCGCTCGAGGCGGTGCTTGGGCATCGCTTCAACGACCGGGGATTGCTGCGGGCGGCGCTCGAGCATTCCAGTCTCGGCGGGCAGGGGGCCCGGCCGGTGCTGCCCGAGCGTTTCGACCGGCTGGAGTTCCTGGGCGACCGGGTCGTCGGCCTCGTGGTCGCCGAGATGCTGCTGGAGCGCTACCCCGACGACGTCGAAGGGGCCATCGCGCGCCGCCATGCCACCCTGGTGAATCGCGACAGCCTGGCGGGAGTCGCCCGGACCGTCGGGCTCGGCCGCTTTTTGCGGCTGTCTGCCGGTGAGGCGCAGGCCGGCGGCGGCGACAATCCGGCGGTGCTGGCCGACGCTTTCGAGGCCGTGGTCGCCGCGATCTACAACGATGGCGGGATGGAGCGAGCTCGGATCTTTCTCGTTGAACGGTTTGCCCCTCTCGTCGCCGAGCTGGCCGTTCCGCCGCAGGACGCCAAGACTGCGCTGCAGGAATGGGCGCAATCGCGCGGCCTTAACCTGCCGGCCTATCGGACGCTGCAGATGAGCGGCCCGGCGCACCGGCCGCTGATCGAGGTCGAAGTCCGTATCGCCGGCATGCCGCCGGAAACGGCCAAAGGCCCGTCACGCCGCGCCGCCGAGCAAGCCGCGGCTGCCGCACTGCTCGCCAAAGCGCGGGCGGGGAAGTAAGACAGGCTATGAAGAAGAGCACGGGATCGAAAACGGGATCGCGCTGCGGCGTCATCGCCGTCATGGGCGCGCCCAACGCCGGCAAATCGACGCTGGTCAATCGCATGGTCGGCAGCAAGGTGTCGATCGTCAGTCCCAAGGTGCAGACGACGCGCACTCGCGTGACGGGCATCGCCATGGAGGATCAGGCCCAGATGATCCTCGCCGATACGCCCGGCGTCTTCGCGCCCCGGCGGCGGCTGGACCGCGCCATGGTCGATGCGGCGTGGCGCGGTGCCGCCGATGCCGATGTCGTGCTGGTTCTCGTCGATGCCAAGCGGGGTATCGATGAGGAGACGCAGGCCATCGCGGCCGGCTTGACGGAACGCAAGATCGCCGCGGCGCTGGCGCTCAACAAGATCGACCTGGTGAAGCGGCCGGCCCTGCTCGGCGTGGCGGCGAGGCTTAATGAGCTCCACCCCTTCACCGACACATTCATGATCTCGGCCGAGAGCGGGGACGGTGTTGCCGAACTCAAACGGGAGCTGGCCACGCGGCTGCCGGTGGGGCCCTTCCTCTATCCGGAAGACGACCTGACCGACATGCCGGCGCGCCTGCTCGCCGCGGAAGTCACGCGCGAGCATGCCTTCCGGCAGTTGCACGAGGAGCTGCCCTACAGCCTCACGGTCGAGACGGAGAGCTGGGAGGAGCAGAAGGACGGCAGCGCCAAGGTCAATCAGGTGGTCTTCGTGCGCAAGGAAGGCCAGCGCAAGATCGTCATCGGCGAGGGCGGGTCGCGTATCAAGGCAATCGGCTCGGCGTCGCGCCAGGAGCTGCAGCGCATCCTCCAGCGCAAGCTGCACCTCTTCCTGCACGTCAAGGTCGCCGAGAAATGGGACGAGGAGCGCGGCTACTTCAAGGACTGGGGCCTGGAGTACGACCCGTAATCCGCGCGACGCAGCGACGGAAATCGCGTAAGTCCTGAGCCATGGACTGGACCGATCAGGGCATCGTCCTGACCCGACGCCATCACGGCGAAGCGGCCGCCATCGTCACGCTGCTGACCCGCGAGCATGGGCGTCATGCCGGCTTGGTGCGGGGCGGGGGCGGCAAACGCGCGGCCGCTCTCTACCAGCCGGGCAATCTGCTCTCGGCCCGTTGGCGCGGCCGGCTGCCGGAGCATCTCGGGATGCTGACCTGCGAGCTGGCACAGAGTTTTGCGGCTCGAGCCCTCGATGACGCGGTACGCCTCGGCGGTGTCGCTGCGGCCTGCGCGGTGCTCGAAGCGACGTTGCCGGAGCGCGAGCCGCATTCGACGCTGTTCGACGCCACGCTGGCCCTGCTCGGCGCCATCGACAGCGCGCCCGATAGTGCGGCCTGGGGAGCGGAATACGTGCGATGGGAGTGCCGCTGTCTGGGCGAACTCGGTTTTGGGCTCGACCTTGAGAGCTGCGCGGTAACTGGCGAACGCAACGATTTGGCCTTCGTCTCGCCGCGCACCGGCCGGGCGGTGAGCGTCACCGCCGGGACCCCCTACGCCGACCGGCTGTTCGCCCTGCCGGCCTTCCTGCAGCGCGAGGCCGTGCCGGCGCCGGGCGACATTGCGGAGGGTTTGCGGCTCACCGGACACTTCCTGGAACGGCATGTCCTGTCGCCGCACGGCAGGCGGATGCCGGCGGCTCGCACACGATTTGTTGAACGCTGGCGCCGATCCGCTACTATATCTGGTAATCCGCGTTCTTAGCTTACGGACTCCGACTGATGGCCAAGCCTGCTACTCCTCCGCCTGCCGACGAAATCCGGCCGGTGGCTCTCGCCGATGCGCTGGGCGAGCGCTATCTGTCCTACGCGCTGTCGACCATCATGTCGCGGTCGTTGCCCGATGTGCGCGATGGCCTCAAGCCCGTGCATCGGCGGCTGCTCTTCGCGATGCAGCAGCTCAAGCTCGATCCCGCCTCGGGTTTCAAGAAATGCGCGCGCGTCGTCGGCGATGTCATCGGCAAATACCATCCGCACGGCGACGTCGCGGTCTACGACGCGCTGGTGCGTCTCGCCCAGGAATTTGCCCAGCGTTACACGCTGGTCGACGGTCAGGGCAATTTCGGCAACATCGACGGCGATAACGCCGCCGCCATGCGATACACCGAGGCGCGCCTCACCGCGGTGGCGCAGGAGCTGCTGACCGGCATCGACGAGGACGCGGTCGATTTCCGCACGACGTATGATGGCGAGGGCGAGGAGCCGGTCGTCCTGCCGGCGCGATTCCCCAACCTGCTGGCCAACGGGTCCTCGGGCATCGCCGTCGGCATGGCAACCAGCATTCCGCCGCACAATGCCGGCGAGATCTGTGCCGCGTTGCTGCATCTGATCAAGTTCCCGAAGGCCCATATCTCCAAGCTGATCGATTTTATGCCGGGGCCGGATTTCCCGACCGGGGGCATCATCGCCGAGACCCGCGAGACGATCGAGCAGGCCTATTCCACGGGCCGCGGCAGCCTGCGGGTGCGCGCCAAATGGGCGGTGGAGAAGCTGGGCGTCGGCCAGTATCAGATCGTCATCACCGAGATTCCCTATCAGGTCGGCAAATCCCGACTGATCGAGAAGATCGCCGAATTGTTGCAGGAGAAGAAGCTCGCGCTGCTCGCCGACATCCACGACGAATCCGCTGAAGATGTACGTCTGATCCTCGAGCCGAAGAGCCGCAACGTCGATCCGGCAGTCCTGATGGAGTCCCTGTTCCGCCAGACCGAGCTCGAGGCGCGTATCCCGATCAACATGAACGTGCTCGGGGCGGACGGCGTGCCGCGCGTCATGAACCTGCGCGAGGTACTGCAGGAGTTTCTCGACCACCGCCACCAGGTGCTGATCCGCCGCTCCAAATTCCGCCTTGGCAACATAGATCGGCGGCTGGAGATTCTCGAAGGTTACCTGGTCGCCTATCTCAACATCGACGCGGTCATCAAGATCATCCGCACGCAGGATGACCCCAAAGCGGCGATGATCAAGAAGTGGCAGCTGACCGAGAATCAAGCCGATGCGATCCTCAACATGCGCCTCCGCGCGTTGCGCAAGCTGGAGGAGATCGAGATCAGGCGCGAGCACGAGACCCTCTCGGCCGAGAAGAAGGAGCTGAGCCGGCTGCTCAAGGACGAGGACCGACGCTGGGCCGCGATCAGCGAGGAGATCAAGGATATTCGCGCCCGGTTCGGCGAGAAGACCGAGATCGGCAAGCGGCGCACCGAGCTGGGTGACGCGCCGACGGCCGTCATCGTGCCGATCGAGGCGCTGATCGAGCGCGAGGCCGTTACCATTGTCGTTTCGCAGAAGGGATGGGTCCGCGCCTTCAAGGGCCATCTCGACGACAAGGCGATCGACGAGGTTCGCTACAAGGAAGGCGACGGGCCGCGCTTTGCCATGCGCGCCGAGAGCACTGACAAGCTCCTGTTCTTCGCGACCAACGGCCGCTTCTACATGGTTTCTGGGGACAAGTTGCCGCGCGGCCGCGGAGACGGCGAGAACCTCAAGCTGCTCGTCGACATGGGCAACGAGGCGGAGATCATCGACCTCATGCTGTTCAAGGGCGGGCGCAAGTTCCTCGTCGCGGCCAGCGACGGGCGTGGCTTCATCGTGCCCGAGGACGAAGTCGTGGCCCAGACCCGCGCCGGCAAGCAGGTGCTCAACGTGGGCGAGGGTGTCACGGCACGCGCCATATCGGTGGTCGAGGGCGACACGGTCGCCGTCATCGGCAAGAATCGCAAGCTGCTGCTCTTCCCGCTGTCGGAGCTGCCGGAGATGAACCGCGGCCGCGGCGTCACCTTGCAGAAATCCAAAGGGGGCGAGCTCGAGGCGGTGCGCACCTTCACTCTGGAGCAGGGCTGGCCGGTCGGCTTCAAGGATAGCGACAAGAAGGAAAACGCGCCCAAGAACTGGCTCGGGACCCGCGGCCAGGCAGGCCTGCTGCCGCCCAAGGGCTTCCGGTTTTCCTGAGCCCGTCCTATAAAGGGCCGGCATTGAGGAGTGACAGAATGAGCATCGCTACCGCTGCGCACCAACCGCTGATCGACCGCCTGTGGCCGGCCGCCGAGCGCCCGCTCGTGCGTCAAGCCATTCTGGTTGGGCTCGGTAGCCTGCTGCTCTGGGCTTCGGCGAAGGCCCAGGTGCCGATGTGGCCGGTGCCGATGACGATGCAGTCCTTCGTCGTGCTGGTGATCGGTATGGGCTACGGCGCCCGGCTCGGCACGGCCACCGTGGGCGTCTATCTGTTGCAAGGCGCCCTCGGCCTGCCGGTCTTCGCCGGCACGCCGGAAAAGGGCATCGGCCTCGCCTACATGATGGGTACGACCGGCGGGTATCTCGTAGGCTTCGTCATTGCCGCCGCGACTGTCGGCTGGCTCGCCGAGCGCGGATGGGATCGCAGCCTGACCAAGGCGGTGGCCGCCCTGGCGGTGGGCAGCGTCCTATTGCTGGTTCCTGGTGTGGCCTGGCTCGCGGTGCTGATCGGCAGCCAGAAGGCCATCGCGTTGGGGCTGATGCCCTTCCTGGCCGGGACGGTCGTTAAGCTGGCACTGGCGGCGGCCGTCATGCCGCTCGCCTGGCGGGCGGTCGAGGCGCGCGAGCGCCGGCGTTAACGTTTGCCGGCCCGCGATCGCGGGCTACCCAAACAATTGGTAAGTGTATTATCTTCGCCTCCAGGGCTTGGGGGCGGGTAACCACGCCGTTTGGCCTGGACGACAAAATCAATATCGGAACGGAGGAGACTTTATGAACCGTCGTAAATTTATTAAAGCGGCTGGTATCGGCGTTGCCGCCGCGGCGAGCACCACGCTCGCGGCCCCCGCGATCGCCCAGTCGGGCGAAATCCGCTGGCGCATGACCGCGAGCTGGCCCAAGAGCCTCGACACCCTGTTCGGTGGCTGCGAGCACCTGGCCAAGCGCGTTTCGGACATGACCGGTGGCAAGTTCCGCATCTCGACTCATGCAGCCGGCGAAATCGTCCCGGCGTTGCAGGTCCTGGATGCCGTCTCGGCGGGCACTGTCGAGTGCGGCCACACGGCGCCCTACTACTACATCGGAAAGGATCCGACCTTCGCCTTCGCGACGGCCATCCCCTTCGGCCTGAACCAGAGCCAGCAGATCGCCTGGATGGAATTCGGCGAAGGCCGGACGCTGATGAACGACTTCTACAAGGACTACAACATCATCGGCCTGACGGCGGGCAATACCGGCTGTCAGATGGGCGGCTGGTTCCGCAAGGAGCTCAAGTCCGCGGCGGACATGAAGGGCCTCAAGATGCGCATCGGCGGCTTCGCCGGCCAGGTCCTCTCGCGGCCCGGCCTCGAGCTGGTTCCGCAGCAGCTCGGCGCCCCCGACATCTACCCGGCGCTGGAGAAGGGCACGATCGATGCGGCCGAGTGGGTCGGTCCGCATGACGACGAGAAGCTCGGCTTCAACAAAGTCGCCGAGTACTACTACTACCCCGGTTGGTGGGAAGGTGGTCCGCAGCTCGACCTCATGGTGGGCATGCGCGCCTGGGAATCGCTCTCGTCCGAGTACAAGGCGATCCTCTCGGCGGCCAGCTTCGAGACCTATCTCTGGACGACGGCGAAGTACGATGCCCAGAACCCCGCGGCCCTGCGCCGCCTCATCGCCGGCGGCGCCAAGCTGCGTCCGTTCCCGCGCGACATCATGGCCGCGGCGTGGAAGAACTCCAACGAGCTCTACGAGGAGACCTCGGCCAAGAACTCGAAGTTCAAGAAGGTCTACGACAACTGGGTGAAGTTCCGCGACGAGGAGAACCGCTGGTTCCGCTTCGCCGAAGGCAGCTTCGACAACTTCATGCAGTCGGTGGCCCTGCAGCCGATCAAGAAGGGCTGATTGATCGACAAGGCGGCGCGGCAGCGCCGGAGAAAGGCCCCGCGAAAGCGGGGCCTTTTTTTATGCGCTGGCGTCGGCGGGTGGGGGGCGTCAGTTGCGCGCGGGCGGCGCGTCGGGGTCGTCGGGATTGCCACTCTCCGGCGTGCCGTAGTCGATGGTCGGCATGTCCATATTGACCGTGGCCGGGTCAATACCGGTGCCCTTGTCCAGCCAATAGGTCACCGACCCGGGCCAGAAGATGACGATGACCACGAGGACGATCTGCAGGAACACCCAGGGGATGGCGCCCCAATAGATATCCGAGCTCTTGATGCTCGGCGGCGCGATGCCGCGCAGGTAAAAGAGCGCGAAGCCGAAGGGCGGATGCATGAACGACGTCTGCATGTTCACGCAGAGCAGGACGCCGAACCAGATCAAGTCGATTCCCAACTTGTCGGCGACGGGCGCGAGCAGCGGAATGATGATGAAGGCGATCTCGAAGAAGTCGAGGAAGAACGCCAGGAAAAACACGAAGATGTTGGTGAAGATGAGGAAACCCGTCGCGCCGCCGGGCAGCTTGGCGAGCAGGTGCTCGATCCACAGCGGGCCGTCCACGCCCTGGAAGACGAGGCTGAACACCGTCGAACCGATGAGGATAAAGATCACCATCGAGGTGATCCGCATCGTCGTCCCCATGCCCTCGCGAACCAGCGGCCAGGTCAGGCGGCGGTGGGCCGCAGCGAGGACGATGGCGCCCACAGCACCCATGGCGCCGGCTTCTGTCGGCGTGGCCAACCCCATGAAGATGGTGCCGAGGACCAGGAAGATGAGCACGACCGAGGGGACCATGCCCCACATGACGCGCGAATACAGCGCCCAACCGCGCAGCGTGCGGGCTTCGGGGGGCAGCGGGGGCATCTTGGACGGCTTCCAGAGCGACAGGGCCAGGATGTAGAGGGCGAAAATCACCGTCTGCAGGATGGAGGGGCCGATGGCGCCCTTGTACATGTCGCCGACCGAGCGGCCGAGCTGGTCGGCGAGCACCACAAGGACGAGGGACGGCGGGATGAGCTGGGTGATCGTCCCCGACGCCGCGATCACGCCGGTGGCAAGTTTGGGGTCGTAGCCGAAGCGGATCATGATGGGCAGCGAGATCATGCCCATGGCGATGACCGAGGCGGCGACCGTGCCGGTGATCGCACCAAGGATGGCGCCAACTACGATCACCGCATAGGCGAGACCGCCAGGGACCGAGCCGAAAAGCTGTCCGGTGCCCTCCAGTAGATCCTCGGCCAGGCCGCATCGTTCGAGGATGGCTCCCATGAAGGTGAAGAAGGGGATGGCCAGCAGCAGGTCGTTCGACATGATGCCGAAGATGCGTAGCGGCAGATTCTGCAGGTAGATCGCCCCGAAGAAGCCCTGGTCGATGCTGATGAGGCCGAAGAAGAGGCCGACCGCCGCGAGCGAGAAAGCCACGGGATAACCGATCAGCATGAAGACGATGAGCCCGCCGAACATCAGCGGTGCCATCATGTCGAACGTCAGCATTGCCTAGGCTTCCCCCGTCACGTGTGCCGGACGCATCACTGCTGCGGCTTCTCGTACTTCGTCTCGATGGTGATCCGCCCCTGCAGCGCCGCGAAGCGTTTGATCAGCTCGGAGAGACCCTGCAGCGTGATCAGGGCGAAGCCGACCGGCATCAGGATCTTCACGGGCCAGCGGATCAGGCCGCCGGCATTGGCCGAGGTTTCATTGCGAAACCAGGAATCGAGGAAGAACGGCCAAGTCATGAGGATCAGCATCGTCATGGCGGGCAGCAGGAACAGCACCAGACCGCCGATGTCGATGTACAGGCGCATCCGTTCCGAGACGTTGGCGTAGACGAGGTCGACGCGGACATGCTCGTTCTTCTTGAGCGTGTAGGACGCGCCCAGCAGGAACATGCCCGAGAACATGTACCACTGGACTTCGAGCCAGGCGTTCGAACTGAGATTGATCAGGTAACGGCTGGTCGCGTTGCCCGCGCTGATGAAGCAGGCAATAAGCACGAGGTAGTCGGCGACGATGCCGAACTTCTCGTTCAGCCAGTCGATAGTCCGGCTGAACGCCAGCAACGAGTCCATGGTCCTATTCGCCCCAATGCGTCGGCGACCGGGCGATGTAGTTGTTGTGCCCCGGCAGACCGACCTACTCTCTCGACGCTTCAAGGGTCCGCACCCTTGCCGGGCGGTGACTCCGAAGCCTTCCTGTTGGTCGGTTTGTAGCGGGGATCGGGGCCGCTGTGAAGCCCGGGGGCGCGGTGACGATCAGCGCCCTTAACTATTCGTGGGCTCGCCGGGGTGGCTCTTGCCCAGCGCCTGCCAGCCCTCGCGGGTCAGGGCCTCGATGGGCCGGAAACGGGTCTTGTAGGCCATCTTGCGGCACTCTTCGATCCAGTAGCCGAGATAAACGTGCGGCAGGCCGCGGCGCCTGGCTTCGTCGACCAGAGCGAGGATCATGTGTGTGCCGAGACTGCGGCGGGCCTCTTCGGGCTCAAAGAAGCTATAGACGGCCGAGAGGCCGATGCCGAGACGGTCGGTCAGGCAGGCGCTGACCAGTGTGCCGTCCGCGCGGCGGAACTCGTAGATCGAGCTGTCCATGGCGCCGACTTCGACCATCGTCCGGTAATCGGCGAAGTCCATGCGTGCCATTTCGCCCTCGCCGTGGCGACTCTGCTGATAGCGGCAGAACAGTTCGAATTGCTCCGCCGTGGCTACAGGGGGACGGTCTAAGACGGTGAGGTCGCTGTTGGTCCGTTGGATGCGCCGCCACCGGCCGGCGATCGTGAACTCGGTGACCGGGATGCGTACGGCGATGCAGGCGTTGCAGCCGGGGCAGGCCGGCCGGTAGGCAAAACCGAGGCTGCGGCGAAAGCCCGCTTCGGACAGTAGGTCGTAGCCGTGCGCGGCCCTGGGGCCGGTGAGGTCGGCGAAGATGCGGCGTTCGACCCGTCCCGGCAGGTAGGGGCAGGGCGCGGGCGCCGAGTAGAAGAACCGGGCCGCTGAGGGAGAGACGTTCACCGCGCCCCCCCAGTCGGCGACAACACCTCGGCACCGCGGTCGCGGCGCAAGATGATGACATTGGCGAGCAGGTCGTGCACCCCCTGACGGTAACGCGTGAACAGGACGACCGCCAAGATCAGGAATGAGGTAAAGCCGACCGAGAGATAGAACAGAACAGTGAGGATAAGAGCCTGCAGGTATCCGGGCCGCCCGCCCTCCAGCGTGCGGACCTCCAGATCGAAGAGCCTCTGGCCCCAGGTCGAGGACCGCCGACCTCCGATGAGCAATGTGTGGTAGGCGATAGGGACGGCAGCGAGGATGAGCGTGGCCGGCCCCCAGAGG